>Ga0163144_10016808_pt1 | contig 14964 bp, 2 predicted proteins | sample OliLak19BULKMAT1_FD_123175 | JGI IMG/M metagenome (GOLD analysis project Ga0163144, IMG submission 123175) | Freshwater microbial mat bacterial communities from Lake Vanda, McMurdo Dry Valleys, Antarctica - Oligotrophic Lake LV.19.BULKMAT1 | ecosystem: Environmental > Aquatic > Freshwater > Lake... | reverse complement strand
GCGATGATGCCGCTGCCGCCGAGGCGGCCATTCGTTTGAATGGTGGTGGGGGTGGCGGCGAGCGTGCCGGTGACTTTAAGCGTGCCGGATTGGACGATGGTGTTGCCGGTGTGATTGTTGGTTCCGGAAAGCGTCAGCGTGCCGGTGCCGGTCTTGGTGAGGTGGGTGAGGCCGGTGCCGTTGTTGATGGTGCCCGCGAAATCCGAGTTGGCACCGTTTGCACCAATGCTGTAGGTCACCGCTGAGGTGTAGCCGTTCGCGCCGTTGAGCGAGGAGCCGGGCGCGCCCGCGAGCGACCCGAGGGAATGGGCCGATCCGGCGCGGCTGCCAAGTAAGCGGGTTCCAAGGTCAAACGACGCGGCTGAGGCATTGGATGCGCCGAAGAGCCGGAAGGAACCCGTGCCTTTTAAAAAGAAGGTGCCGCTGAAATCCGCCAGACTGCCTTCCAAATCAAACACGTTGGTGGCGGTGAGAGTCAGGTTGTGGCTTCCGCTGACCCCCTTGATGCCGTGGTTTCCTCCGGAATGCCCGCCGGTGATCGTCGAATTCGCGCCGACGATGATCGGGTTCAGCGGGGCGAGCGCGCCCGTCGCCCAGGTGCCGCCGTTGAGATTGACCGGCCCGGTGCCGAGGGCCGCGGCATTACCGATGGTAAGGGTGCCGCCGCTGATGGTGTTGGAACCGGTGTGGGTGTTGGCCCCATTGACAGTGAGACTGCCGGTGCCGGTCTTGTGAAGAGTCGCCGGGCCGCTGATGGCACCGGGGCCGTTGAAGGTGTAGTTCGTCGTGGAATCCACCAGGATGTTTTCCGGCAGGACAGTCCCTTCAATCGAGACGACGGGAGCGGCCGCACCGCCCGGACCGAAGGAAACCAAGGTATTGTTAACGAAAATGTGCGGCTGGTCGTTGAGCAGCCAGTTTTCACTCACGCCGTCCCAGAGCGCGCCGGTCCCGCGCCAGACAAGGATGTCCGCTGGCGGAGGTGGCAGGATGACCAGATTGATGCTGCCTGCGGAAATTGTAAGCTGGGTCTGGAGCGTGCTGATCGCGGGATCGTATCGCAGGTTTCCCAAGCCACCGGTGAGGCTGCCGGTGAAGGTGATGATCGGGTAGGTCCCCGGGGCTGGATTGCCGGCGGCAACCCGGAAAACGAGTGGGTTGATGTTCGACAAGGTGAGACTGCCGGTGACGGCAATGGAGTCATGGCCTTGAACACCTGTGACTGGTAGGTCGAACTCCAGTGAGGTGCCGGAGAGAGTGGTGGCACCGGTGACCGAGAGCTGGGCGATGTTTCCCGGAACCGTGCCGGGGGAAATGGAGGCGCGCTTCGCGGTGGCCAGCCCGCCGCCGATGAGGCCGGAGCCGCTGAGGCGGCCAAGACCTTGGACGGTGATCTGGCTGGCGCTCAGGTTTCCGTTCAGCCGGAGTTCGCCTTGATTGACCACGGTTTTCCCGGTGAAGGAATGTTCGCCACCCAGTGTCAGGCGGCCATGGCCGGATTTCACCAAGCCGGTGCTGCCGGCAATCTGGCCGCTGCCGGAGAATGTGTAGTCGCGGCCCGCGGGGTTGTGGACGACGAATTCGGAGGGGGTGATGCTGCCATCGATCTGGACGGGCGCGGCGACGGAGCCGGAGCCGTCGAACAGCACGCTTTGACCGTTGGTGAACGGGACCGTGTCGGTGGCGATGGGTGAGGATTTGAAGCGGTTCGAACCGGCGCTCCAGATCTGCGGGAAACTGCTGCCTTTCCACACGAGATTGCCCTTCCAAATGGGCGAGCGGGGCGGGACTGGCATGTCATGACCAAGGAAAAATCCCGGATGCGGCGGTTGGTTATAGGCGACGTTCTGCCAGGCGATGGCCATCCTGTAGGTGGGATCGTGCATCAGCGTGTGCAGGCGGCCTTGGGCGGAAATGGTGGTGGTGAAGATGAGCAGTGCGGTGCTGTTGGTGTTTTTCCAAATGACTTCCTCGCGCCAATCACCGAAAATGTCGCCGGAGAGCGCGGGCGTCGCCTTGGTGCCGTTGCTTTGGACAGCGCCCTGTTGCGAGGCGGTGAGAATGTTCTCGCGGCCGCCACCCGTGGCGTATTTCCACCGGGCGATGGTGGTGTTGTCGAGCAACTGTCTGAGGACGCCACCTTCCCACCAGACGCCGAAGTTGAGGAAGGCGTTGCCGCGCGAGCCGACGACTGCGCCATCGGCGGCATAGATGTGGCCGTTGTTCGAGGCCCAGCCCTCGGCACCGGTAAAACGGGGGTCGAGATCCATCATCGCGCCGCGGCCGACATCCGAACTGGCGGGTGAGGACCAAATGACTTCGCCGGTGGAGGCATCGCGGAACGACGCGCCGATTCCGCCGTTGGAGCCGGGGGATTCGTGCGGCATGAAGACCTCAAGACCGGGCCGGTCGGGATCGAAATCACTGACGTGGAGCGCGTCACCATGGCCGAGGCCGGTGGTGTAGAGGCCGGCGCCATTGTCATCCAAGGTCATACTGCCGAAAATAATTTCATCACGACCGTCGCCATCCACATCGGCGATGGCAAGCTGGTGGTTGCCCTGGCCGCGGTAGCCGTTGAGCGCGGAATTTCCGCGGGTGTCGAAAAGCCAGCGCATGGTGAGCTGGCCATTGCGCCAATCCCAGGCGGCGATCGCGGTACGGGTGTAATAACCGCGTGACATGATCAAGCTCGGGCGCTGGCCGTCGAGGTAGGCGACGCCGGCGAGGAAGCGGTCCACGCGGTTCCCGTAAGTGTCGCCCCAGACGGCGTTGAGCTGGCTGCCGGAGGGATTCTCGGTGATCGGGTGGCGGGGCACGATGTAGGGCACGGTGGCCATGGCGGCACCGGTGGTGCCGTTGAAGACGGTGAGGTATTCCGGTCCGGAAAGGATATAGCCGCCGCTATTTCGATAGTCCGCGTTCACGTTGTGGCCGGCGAGCAGGACGGAATTGCCAGCGCCATCAATTGTTCCGGGAGCGGTCTTGCAGGAAATTTCCGCGATGCCGTCACCGTCGAGATCATACACGATGAACTGGGTGTAATGGGCTCCAGCGCGGATGTTGCGACCGAGGTCGATGCGCCAGAGGCGGGTGCCGGAGAGGGTGTAGGCGTCCAGATACACATTGCCGGTGTGGCCGCTTTGGGAGTTGTCCTTGGCGTTGGATGGATCCCATCTAACGATGAATTCGTATTCGCCATCGCCGTTGAGATCACCCACGGAAATGTCATTGATGAGGTAGTCGTAGTTTCCCCCCGTGGGCGTGACGCCGGGAGCCGGTTTTTGCATCGGAACGGGGATGAACTGCCGGGTCGGCGCGTCACCGGGCAGGGTGAACGAGGGTGAGGCCGGCCCCTCGGTGCCTCCGGTGACGCTGCGAACGTGGTAGGAAACGGATTGCGGGAAACCGGCGGAGGTGTCGCGGTAGTCAGTGGTCTGGACGATGGGACCGGCGTTGAGCTTCACGGCAGCGGCGCCATTCCGGCTGCGGTAAATGTTGAAGCCAGTATCCGCCGCCTCGTGGCCGAGCAGGCGCCAACTGACGAAGGCGGTATTTGTCGCGGTCCGCGAGGCGACTACGCCGCGACTGATATTTTCCATTTGGCGCTGAGCCGCGAGCGGGGCGATGCCGAACAACCAGTACGCGATGCAGGCCAAGCTGCCCGCCCTGCAGAGAAGACGCGGTCTTCCGGATGGCGGATAGGGGAGCGGAGTGATGGCTATCATGGGCGTAGTTGAATTTCTGACAAATGAGGTGGACGAAAAGAACGGTTTGCCGGACGGCGGGAATTCCTGACGAGTCCGGAAACCGGGTTTTTCGAGAATTGCCCCCGAGTCAGGGGGGGGCAGGACGTCTGATGTTAGGGCAGGCCGGAAACCGCACGGAAGATTCCGCGGGGCTGGACCGCGTCCATCGTCCGGGCGTGGCTTTCCTCGTTCCCGCGCATGGCAGGCAGCGCGATTTCCCAAGAACCGTTTGCCTCTACGAACCGATCCACGCGGTAAACTCTCGCAGGGGATGTCGGGTAGGAAATCTCCACTCCGCTTGGTGCCGTCATTCTGATGGTGGCTTGGAAGACGGACGCGGCCGAGTTCGGATCGGTTCCCGCAAGGAATTCGGCATGATTGGGTTGACCGTCGCCGTCGTTATCCGCCTCCGGATTGGCCAGCCCTGAGTCGACGATGCCGGCCGGAAAGCTCTGCGTCATCCAAATGAGATACATGGACTTTTCCGCAAACCCGGTTCCGAGTGATTGCTGGCCGCCTCCGCTGAAATGCAAGTTATCGCTTTTGATACCGAAACTGTCGGTATTGAGCAATGCCGTGTAGGGATCCGCGGCTGCCACCGACTCCTGCGCAGCCCGGACGAGGGCGAATTGTGCCTGATCCAAAGCAGTTTGTTTGACCGACAGGCGGCCAAGGACGAAAGGCAGCTTCGGCTTATAGGTGGCGCGGATGTCGGCAATGAATGCGGCCAGATTTTGGCCATAGCTGCCAGAGGACCCAACGACAGCGTCGGATTCACCTTGCATCCAGACCATCGACTCAATTTCGATGGCGGCGGACGGGTAGGCCGCTGCCAAATTTGCAAGTCCGCTGGTGACCGTCTGTTGGAAAGTGGCGTAAGACTGACCGTCCCCTTCCGTGGTGGCGGTGCCGCCAGCCTTCCACTGGGTCATGAGATCGGTCCCGCCTTTGGCATATTTGATGATAACCACCCGGGTGCCGGGCTCGTTCTGATAGATATTGCCGAGGGAGCGTCCGAGGCTGAGTTCGGGGCCTGACTCCGCAGTCTCGCTGAGCCCCGGACGAACCGTTGTGTGCGTGGCGGCGGAGTTTCCCGCCTTGTAAATGATATCCACATCCCTCTGCGGGGCTTGCAGGTTCACCGGGCTGGTGGGCAGATCCGAAGTTATTGCCCGGCCGTCGGCGTTGGATTGACCTCCCACAAGAACGACCCGCAGACGGCTCACCGTGTCCGGATCAACCCCGTATTTTTCAATCATATAAATTTTATTCACCTGGCTGGCCTCCAGTTTGGTGCGGATGATCTGCACTTCATCCAAAGATCCCTTGAAATTATAATTCACCGAGGTGGTGGGATAAGCATTGCCAATCGTATCTATAACAAATGAGGTATCCCCGGTGAGGGTGGTCGATAATTGGCCGTCCAGATACAAAGCCAATTTACCTTCACCATCCGCTGCCAGTGCGTAGTGGTGGAACTGCTGGTCCCTGGGCGTGGTGAAATTAAGATCTGCCGAGGTGGACGATCGGAATCGCAATCCGCTGATGTCATTAAGCCAGATGAAGTTTTTCAAATCTGCGGCACTACCCATGACCATGCCTTTGTTCGCGCCAATCTCCCCGCGGCGGGCCCACCACGTGACCGTCCAGGGATCACCCGCCGCGAATGTTTCCGGCGTGGCCAGAGTCACCTGGCAGCCGACCCCTCCGTCCAAGGAAAGCGCGCCGCTACCGTTGGCGATGTTCACCGGATCCACGGTGATACCCGCCGTGCCCTGGGCGGCTCCGTGATTCTCGGACCCACCGCTGTCCAGGAAGTCTCCGTCGTAGCGGTAGTGAAGACGGGAGACAGGGTCCGGAGGGTTTCCGGGATTCTCGGTTTCATAGATTTCCATGACCTCGCCAGGATTCAGGGCGGCGGAAATAATGTGAACCTGGTCCAAATTTCCTTGGAAATTATAGTTTACCGCCGTGGTCGGATAGCCTGTGCCGATTGAATCAATCACGAAGGAGGAATCGCCTGTGAGGGTGGCTGACAATTCTCCGTCGAGATGCAGTAACAGCTTGCCCGTGCCATCTGCAACCAGGGCATAGTGGTGAAGCTTCTGGTCCTTCGGCGTGTTAAAACTTAGTTCAACGCCGCTGGAAGATTTGAACCGGAGGCCCGACGCATCATTGAGCCAAACAAAATTGTTTAGGTCGGAGGCCTTGCCGATCACCATCCCTTTGGAGGCTCCCAGTTCGCCCCGCCGCGCCCACCAGGTGACCGTCCATGGGGCGTTTGATCCGTAGACGATCGACGAGGTCAGACTCACCCCACTGACGGAAGATCCGTCCAATGAGAGAGCACCGTCGCCCGTTATGATTTGCACCGGGTCCGACGTGATGTTTGCAGTGCCCAAAGGCATGCCATGGTTCTGTGACGGGCCGCTGTCGTTGAAATTTTTGTCAAATGGAAATTCCACAGTCGTCACGGGAATGACAGGACCGCCAGCCTTGTCATCCAAATACGACTGATTGATCTGAGTCGCGGTCCGTGCGATGGTTACGACCTGAACTTCGTCAAGCGACCCGGAGAAGTTATAGTTCACGGATGTGGTCGGTTGTCCCTTTCCGATCGTATCGACGAAGAAAGCAGTATTTCCAGTCAGAGTGGATGAAAGCACACCGTTGACATACAAGGAAAGCATGCCCGTTCCATTTGCGACCAACGCGTAATGGCGCAGCAACATGTCCTTCGGAGTCGTAAATGCCAGCTCCACTCCGGTGGATGATTTGAACTTCAATCCGGTTGCGTCGTCCAGCCAAATGTAGTTGTTGACGTCGGAAGCCTTGCCCATAACCATTCCTTTGGAGGCACCAATTTCCCCGCGGCGCGCCCACCAAATGGCTGACCAAGGCTCGGTGGCGGTGCGATTGACCGCAGTTCTCAGGTTCACGTGGCTGCCTGCGGCACCATCCAACAAAAGGGAGCCACTGCCGGATGCCACTTGCCACGGACTCTCGGTGATGCTTGCCGCCCCGACAGGGATGCCATCATTGGAAGCATCGCCACTGTCGAAGAAGTCGCCATCATAGCGATGATAGAATCCTCCCAGGGAGGGAACAGAAGTGATCGTGTTTGTGGTGTAGAGAGTGCTGATGGCGCCGGCCTCCAATGCATCCCCCACGATCCATACCTCGTCGATCAAACCATTATACTGAAAGCCGTCGGCAGCGGCACGAGCTTCGCCAATCGTATCGACAATAAAGTCCACCGCTTTGCCGGTCGCCGTACCTTTGAGGACGCCATCAGCATAAAGCTTAACGGTCGTGCCGGACACCACGACGGCATAATGATGCCAGAGGGTGTCGCTTGCCACCATGAAGTCAGCCGACCGGTCTGCTGTTGTCCCATTGCCCCGCCAGCGGAACCCCGTCCGCCCGGAGGTGCTGAGGGCATCGTTCAGGCCAAGGAAGTAGTTGCCGTTATCGCGTTGACCGATTGCCATGTCCCAAATCCGGTTGCTTGCGGACTTCTTTGCCCAAAAAGCGATGGTATAGCCACCGCCCGCCGCAAAGGTCTTTGAGGGAATTGCAATGAAGTCCCTGTCCGTGCTAACATTTAGCGCTCCGCTCCCGAACTTCCAGTTGCCGGCGGATGTGGTGATGCCCGTGTTTCCCAGTGTGCCGACGTCGGTCAGTGTCCCGTGCCGCCCGTTTCCGGACATGTCGTTGTAACCGGAATCGAAAGGATAGTGGGCGATGACGTTTACAGGAGGACTAGCCACAGCCTTCGGCACCAGCGAAACCGAGCTGTCATTGTTGTAGATGTTCAGATCCACGCGGCTGTCACTGATGCTTCTGATCGTGGCGGTGGGCGTCAGCGTTGTCCCTCCGGAACCCGCGTTGGCCTTCACTGTTAGCGTCAATTTGGCGGTAGCGCCGATTCCAAGAGTCGGAACATTCCAAACTTTGGTGGAGGAATTGAAGGCACCACCACCATCGTGAGAAACAATTGTAATACTTGTTGTCAGGGTGATGGCCATGACCTGCGAGGTGACTGTTCCGGGACCGTTGTTCTTGGTTGTGACGGTGATGGTGAAATCGCTTCCCTCGTAAGGCGTCTTGTTGCCGGTGGTGATCGAGCAGTTGGGATCCACCACGGTCTTCGAGGATCGGTAGCCCGCAAGGTTGTCCCCCATGTTGGTGATGGACCGGGCATTGTCACGGGAAGATGTGCCGGTATTGTGGCCGCTATAGGACACGTTCGGGTTGGAGAAATACGAAATGCGCGTGCCGATGTAGGACATGATGGTGCCGCGGGTGGTGGCGCCGTCTTTCCAATAGTGCCCCGAGGAATAGGAATACACTCCGGCCGAATTGTGATTGCAGCCGAAGTTGTGGCCTGCCTCGTGGGGCCAGACTCCGGAGACGGTGGAATAGTAATTGGCGCTGTATGCCGCGCTGGAGTTGCCGCTGGAACTGCCCGGCATTTGGGCCATTCCGTAAACCTTGCTGTCGTCGCGGTCGCTGATGAAGGCCACAAGGTCCGCGCCGGCGCTGGTTCGATATCCCGCCACGGTGGAGTTGCCGGCGACCCAGCCGAGTTCCGTGCCGAGACTCCCGGAAGCGACGCGGCTCACCTCCCGTGCCTGCACCAAACGCACGCGATGATTGATCGAGCTGCGGCCAAACGTGCTGTTGAGGGAATTCACCGACGATTGCGCCTTGGAGATGGCCGCGGAGTGGCTGCCGTATTTTTCCCGGGATTTCTGGGTGTACACCATCAGGACGTCGATGGTCGATCCCCCCTCGACGAAAGCAATCGCAGGACTCGGCGACGAGTCATTCACGGTCTCGCCGCCGAATCCTTCGACGTGAATCCCGCCAGGACAGCCCCGATTGATGAGTTCGGAATTGAACTCGCGGAGGACACCGGGTTTTCCGTCCTGCCCTTCGAGTTCAAAGTCGCCGAAATCCGGCGAGCGGACATGGATGATCGAGTGGTCCTCGTAGCGGGTGAGGGTTACAATGCTCATCCGGTCTTCCTTCAAAACTCCGTGCCAGGCGAAGTTGTTGGATGCGTGGACATCCAGCGAGGTCCACAGGACGGTGAACGGAACCTCACCGAACAAAATCAGCGGCATTTCCGAGCCGGCCACGGTGTCCTGCGTGGGAAGATCGGCGGAGTTGACGCTGATTTCGCGGGAACGGAGGATGTGATCGGGCAGAGGTTCGGCGTGGGCGACTTCAACCGGTCCATCCGCATCCGGAGCTTTGCCATGTGACGGCTCAACGGACGGCGCTCCCGCAGCGTTTCCAACAACAGGTGAATTGACGGGTGTGGATACCGGAGTAACGGACTTTGCCGTCTGCATGTCGCGGGCCGGCCCGGCTTGATCATATCCCGCCTTCTCGGTCGGAGCCCACCAGGCAGCACCAAATGCCAACAGGAGGACGACCATGGGCAGGCCTACGCGTTTGATGTTGTTATACATAACGTTTTTTTTGATGGTTTCATGAAAGATTGGAAAGGGGCAGCGTCGCTCAATTTACGGCAGATCTCTGCCAAATGATGTGGGTTTATTCCTCCGCAACTCTCACGAATCCGGTTGCGGAGCCGATGGGCAAGCCGAGCACTCTGGGGCGACCATCGGCATGGTAGCGAATGCCCGAATCCGTCCAGCCGCCATTCAAATCTTGTGAAACTTCCAGACGGTAATCTCGGCCGAGTTCGCCCCCCGCCACCACCCAGAATTTATCGCCGTCCCATTTCATGGCAGCGACCGCCATCCGGTTGGCCGCCATGGGCACCGGTGGAATTGAGGATGGCCAGGTCACGGACGGCGGATCGACCGGAGGATCCGCGGGGGCCGCGCCCAAGCTGGAGTAGTCGGCGGCTTCAATAAGCTCCACCCAGTTGACCGGCCCGAGCGGCTTGGGTCCCAGCGGGTTGTCGGTCCCCTTCCAGTTCCACAGTCGCGGTTCCCTCGACAAATCCATCACTCCCCACGACTCGTCGGCGACTTGGTAAACCCATGGAAACGCCGCCGCGCTGGTGCCCAGCCAGCCCGTCCGGTGGTGCCAGAGCCGCACCTCGTTGCCGGTTCCCGCCGCCGCGAAAACCCATCCGAGGTCGCGATGAAAGAGCCAAGGATACCTGCTGCCCTCCACCTCGCCAAGCCAGGTGCTCAACCATCCGTTAGGCAAAGGAGCGGCCCCGTAAAGCACGCGCTCCGCGCCATTTACGAGGCGGGCTATCCACTGCTCCCGTTGATGCCCCGATTCGGGCGACAGCGTCACCTGGTTGACGATTCCCGATCCGCTCGCCCGTAACACCAATCCGCTCGCCTGCCGAATACGAACAGATCCTCCTGCCGCGTCCGCCAGTTCCCATTCCTGCCGTGGGTCGTTGCCTGCCCAGGAAGTGCCCAATGCGGCCGCAGCCTTGGCGGGATCCGCCGGTTCATATGCCGGCACACCCGTGATCTCGGCCAAAGCCGTGCTCCCGGTCTTTCCTCCTTCGAGACCGATCATCCAGGAAGCATCGCTCATCCTGACCGAGTCCATCCTGCCGCTGATCGCCGTGGCACCGTAGCCGACAAGATGCAGCGATTCGATGGCGCTTCCCCCTTGTGGCAGCATGTTTACCTCTTGGTTATACACCGGCGTCCCGAGCGTCTCCCCGGGCAACAGGACTGGATTCACCCAGATGGCCAGCTTGTCCTTGGCCACCGTCCCGCCACCCAGGCTCAAGCGCCCGACCACCAGATGGGTCGCCGCCAACGAGAAAGCATTGGCGACCTGTTCAAGCTTGCCTTCCGAACCCACCACTAGATTTCCGCCAACGCATTGGATTCTCGTGCCCAGGTTATCAAATGCGGTCCCCCGGTTGAACGCAATGCCTAACCGGTCGTTAGCATCTTCGACCCGCAGCAGGAATGAAAACCACACCGTGCCGGTCAGCACCCGCTTCAACGCCCGCGCCTGCAGTCGGTCGCTGCTGAAACTGGTGTGTTCCATTGATCGGCCGGCACCTGTTTGGGAAATCGCGTAGTGGGTCGTCGCCGGGGCGGTGAGATCGCCGTCCACGACGCGCGGGACGCCCGTGTTGGCCACCCAGAAATCCTCTCCAAAGCCAGTGCCGGTCCCGGCGACCTGTCCATCGACGGATCGCATGCCCCCGATTTTGAGGTCGTTGAAATCCACCACCACCCGTTGGCCGGATCCGGCTCCCGCATTGCCGGTGACGACCATGCTGGACCAGGAGTTTCTTAACCGGCCACGGCCGTTTTCGGCGGGGATCCACTGCCAGGCATCGCGGCGGAACAAATTTTCATCGTCGCGTGCTTCCAGAGCCGCGTCCGGCAAGACGGATAGATCCGCCGTCCGCAGCAGCTTGCCTGTTTCGACGTTTTCGAATTTATATTCCTTTGGCACGTCGCTGCGGCGCGCGTAATAACGGAACCAATCGAACTGGATCTCGCCCGGAAGCCGCGTGGAAACAATTTGCCGGCCGATGCTGGTGAGAAAAACAAATCCCTCGGGCTGCGGCCAACCTGCCATCGGCACCGAATTGACCAGCTTGTCGTTAAAGTAAAAATCCACCCGGTCGGGCATCACCGCGGCACCGAAGACGTTGAAAGCCGCGGAAAGATCGGGCACGGTGAAGTGCTTGCGGCCCAGGCTGCCCGTGCCCTGCGGCCCCCAGCGCAGCAGCCCCGCGTGGTATGACTTCACATTCGCCGTGTCGTGCTCGACGATGTCGATTTCCAAGCGCGGTGCCTCGCTCCCTCCCAGATGCGGGATCGGAGGTAGATTTCCCATCGTCTGGAGCCCGAGCGCGTGGGCCGTCCAGAACGACGGATGCCAGTTGCCATCGGGGAAGCCCTTCATCCGCGCTTCAAAGTAGCCATAGCGAAAGCTTCGTTTCGTCACCACTCCACCGGTCGTGAACTGCTTGCCGTCGTTCGCCCGCTTCTCGAGGACCAGCCGCAGCTTGCCACCGGATACCTTCACGTTTTCGGGCCGGTGCGCGGTGTCCCACTTCACGTCGGTCCGGTAGGACCAGGCTTCGCGGTTGAGGGAATCCCCGGAAAACTCGTCGGACCATGCCAGTTCGTAATCGGGCGATGGAGGCGCCGCCGCCGCACCTCCGGCAAGCCATCCGGACGCCATCAAACAGAAGGTCACCACCCGCTTGATGGGGTGACCTCCGGTTCTTTTGGTCGTCCGGTGTGATGACATGGGCTGATGAAGTTGTGTGACAGTCTTCCCCCGCCTTTCTCACTCCGCCGGAGTCACTACCAGACGGACGAAGAGTTTGCCCGCGCCGGTGGGGATGGTGTATTCAACGAACCCGGGGGCGTTGTTAAGGAAGAGATCCGCCTCCACGATGTTCGACCAAATAAGAAGATCGGGGGATGTTTGGACCCAGAACTGGGTCCCATAAGCCGAGCTGGGAATGTTTCCCCCATTTGGCCAGGTAATCTTGCCATTCACGATCACCGGATTCGCAGTGAATCCAGCGGGGGCGTTCATGAAAAACTCAACTCCATTGGTCACTCCATCGTTATCAAAATCGAGGTTCGGTGCCTGGCCGCCAGCATTGGTGGCCGCCCAGCTCTCGAAGGGGGAAGACGGTATCGTTACCACGGTAAGCACCAACTGGCCACTCGTTTGCGCCACCGTCCAACCGGCAGGAGCAGCCCCGCCATTGACCGTGAGAGCGCCCGGGTTTCCGGTGACTGCCGCACTGCCGCTCTTGGCCACCAGAATATATGAACCCTGCATCAAAGCCCCGGAAGTGATGGCGATCGGTGCGCCGTTTAGATCCAGTGTCCCAGCGGTGGTTCCTGCAACTGTCAAGGGAGCGGTGGGACCACCCACATATGCGGTGAAGGCGAGGCCGCCGGCAGAGAGGGTGAGACCTTTATTTAAACCAGTGGTGATGGTAGCCGTCGTGGTCAAGCCGGTGGCACTGGCCTTGAGCGTCTGGCCGGAGCCGAGAGCAACAGCCGTGGCTATTCCGAAAACGTCAAGCGTTCCCCCGCTGGCCACCGTGATGCTCGGGACGTTGGGGATCGATTCACGAACGAACAGAGTTCCGCCGGAGACTATCAATCCACCGGTAAAGGAGGGACTGGCTCCGATCAGAAGTAATTTCCCGACACCCGTCTTCGTCAGATTGTAGGCGCCGGATAGCGGTCCCACGCTTAGATTTGCGTTTACGGTGGTTTGTTGATCCAGCGTGGTATCCGCGTTCAATGTCACAGCCCCCAGTGTCACCGAGTTCCCAAGGTTGGTCGCGAAACTGGCGTTCCATATCACGTCATTGCCGAGGGTATAGGCAGTACCACCACTTCCGTTTTTCAGAGTGCCTCCATTGATCGTGAACGGACCGGCACCCAATGCGGTGGTATTTCTAATATCCAAGGTTACTCCGGAGGATAGCGTGGTCCCGCCACTGTAAGTATTGGCACCAGAGAGGATGACCGTGCCGCCGGTAAGGGCTAAGGCCAGCGTCTTGTCCCCTGTCCCAACCGCGTCCCGGATGATTCCACCAAAGGTGCTCGTGCCGTTCACGGTGAGCGTCGAATTGGCCGAGGTGCTGCTATTGCCAATGGTCTGGTTGGCGGCGGTGGCCCCAGAGCCGATGCCCACACTGGCGATCGTCTGGGAGTAGCCCGCCAGGTCCAGCGTGCCCGCCGTGCCGCTGCTGCCCAAGGTGACGTTCGTTGCCACCGGAAGGGCCGAAGCCACCCCTAGCGACAACGTGCCTGCGCGAATGGCGGTGGTGCCGGTAAAGATATTCTCCCCGCCAAGAACCAGTGCGCCAACTCCGATTTTGATGACTCCGGCCGTTCCGTCAATGATGGCGGAAATCGTCGCGCTTTTTTGCGCCCCCAAGGCGCTGACGGTAATCGTGGGTGTGGCTCCCCCGAGAGTCAGCGTATTGGCGGCGGTGCCACCGTTATCCAGCGTCCAACCCGAGGCACTGCCAGTGTTGGTATCGCCAAAGGTCAGGCTTCCGACGGTGCGGGCGGAACCGAGACTCACGATGGGATCCGCGGTGATATCAAGCGTGCTGAAGTCAGCTATAACAGGAGAACCGGAGGCGATGACGCCGTCCTGCCAGTTGATCGCCGTATCCCAGCCACCACCGGCAGGATTGATCCAACGCAACGCGTTATCCAAAATGTTCGCCGTGATCCCCGGCTGGGTGAGCGTGTAACTGGTAGTGGCTGGGCTAAGTGCGAAAGTGACCGGTTTGTTGTTACCGATACTCGCATCCGCAAAGTTGCCAGTGCTGCTCAACGTGATGCTATCGCCAGCCAATAAGCCCACCAGCGTGCCGCCAACGGTCGTTGCTGTGGTGGCGTCATAGTATTTATTCGCTGCGGTGGCGTTCGAAACCGTCAGTGTCAATGGGTTGACCTGCTGGCCGCCCGATAGCGTGCCCGAGACGGGGGTGCCGACGACACAACTCGCCGTGACAACAGAAGGAGTGCCACCCGAACCCGGGAGCGCGTTGGCTTCCGGCGTCAGACTCGCAGTCCCGGAAGTGGTCGTCGCAGTGCCCAAAGCGACGCCGTTGGCGTAGAAATTGACCGTCGAGCCATCACCCGGATCGGGATTGACCAGCGCCTGGAACGTCACAGAATCGCCGTAGGTGGACGGATTGGCACCTGCAGTCCGCGTCAGCAGGATAGGCGGGCCAGAAGCCGCGACGGTGAGCCTTCCGGTCGTTGCGGCGAAGTAGGTGTTATTCGGATTGGTCGCAGTCGAACTGGTTGAACCATGTGTGCCCGAAACCTGCTGTGTGTCTCCGAGAGTCAGGCTGTTGACGGACAGGTTGAGACCGGTTCCGATGCTGGCGGTGGTGCTTCCCCCGCCCCAAATGCTCAGGTTGCCGGCAACCGAGGTGCCAGTCACCATGGACTTGACGCCGCTGCCGGAGAAGATCAGGTTATAGTAGGAGTAACCGCCTACGGTTTGAGCGCCCGCCTTGTTGAAATTCACGGTGCCGATTGATGGCGTGATTGAAAAAATGCCGCTGCCACCGTTACTGAAAATTCCTCCGAGATTCAAGGTTCCCGCGCCTGTGAATTTGAGCAGGTTTGGCCCCCCGCTACTTCCTCCTCCTGAAAAAACAATGTTGCCTGAAACATTAACAGAACCGGTTGAGAGCGAAAGCTCCGCAAACCTTGTGCTTGAGGTTGAGGCCCCCCCG
>Ga0163144_10016807_pt1 | contig 14965 bp, 16 predicted proteins | sample OliLak19BULKMAT1_FD_123175 | JGI IMG/M metagenome (GOLD analysis project Ga0163144, IMG submission 123175) | Freshwater microbial mat bacterial communities from Lake Vanda, McMurdo Dry Valleys, Antarctica - Oligotrophic Lake LV.19.BULKMAT1 | ecosystem: Environmental > Aquatic > Freshwater >... | reverse complement strand
GTTCTTTCTTTTTTGCATCTTCACCTGCATGAGCTTCAGCATCCGCCTGCATGCGTTTGATATCTTCATCCTTGAGTCCTGAAGATGCTTCGATGCGGATAGATTGAGTTTTTCCAGATGCCTTATCGAGTGCCTTAACGTTTAATATCCCGTTTGCGTCAACATCAAATGTTACCTCAACTTGTGGCATCCCACGAGGTGATGGCGGAATACCATCGAGTATAAATCGCCCCAGTGATTTGTTGTCAGTCGCCATCGGTCGTTCACCTTGAGTGATATGTATTTCAACAGATGGTTGATTGTCGGCAGCAGTTGAAAAGATTTGTGATTTTGAAGTCGGGATAGTTGTATTTCTTTCTACGAGTTTTGTAGCTACGCCCCCAAGTGTTTCTATCCCAAGTGATAGTGGAATAACATCCAGTAGTAGTACGTCTTTTACGTCACCTTGGAGCACTCCGGCTTGCACAGCTGCACCTAGTGCCACGACTTCATCTGGATTGATAGAACGATTTGGTTCCTTACCACCAAAAAGTTTTTTTACTTCTTCTACAATAAGTGGCATGCGTGTCTGGCCTCCAACCATAATAATTTCATTTATGTCGCTCATCTTAAAAGGACTCGCATCAAGAGCGCGCTTGGTGATATCGATAGAACGATCGACATATTCTCGAGCGATCTCTTCGAGCTTTGCACGAGACATTTTTATAAGAAGATGTTGCGGTCCAGCGTCTGTTGATGTAATAAACGGAATATTTATTTCTGTATCAGGGATTGTTGAAAGTTCAATCTTTGCTTTCTCAGAAGCCTCATCTAGTCTTTGAAGGGCAAGAGGATCCTTTGTTATGTCCACACCTGAAGTTTTTTTAAACTCGTCAGCAAGCCAATAAATAATTTTCTGATCAATATCTCTTCCTCCCATATGACTATCTCCATCGGTCGACTTGACCTCTATCACATCACCAGAAACTTCAAGAACCGATACATCAAAGGTTCCTCCACCAAAGTCATAAACAACAATCTTCTCATCTTTTTTTGTGTTAAATCCGTAAGCAAGAGCTGCCGCTGTTGGTTCATTGATGATTCTTTTTACATCAAGTCCCGCAATAGCACCCGCATCCTTTGTTGCTTTTCTTTGAGCATCGTTAAAATATGCAGGCACAGTGATGACAGCCTCAGTTATTTTTTCACCGAGTTTTGCTTCAACATCAGCTTTTATTTTCGCAAGTATCATGGCCGAGATTTCTTCTGGTCTTTGCCACTTGTCAGCTATTTTTACTTCAGCACCTCCATCATTCCCTGCTTGTATTTTAAAAGAAGCAGTTTTTTTAGTTTTCTGAATTTCTGCATCCTCAAATCTGTGACCCATAAAACGCTTGATACCATAAATCGTATTTTCAGGATTAGTTACTGACTGTCTTTTTGCAAGAAGTCCGACAAGCCTATCGCCATTTTTACCAACAGCGACAATTGATGGAGTAGTTCTCCCACCTTCAATGTTTTCAATAATTTTTGGCGCGCCACCTTCAATGATTGCAACCGCACTATTTGTTGTTCCTAAATCTATTCCAATTATTTTTGCCATATGATTTTTTTGTAGACCTTCAAGGTCTTTAAATTAAAGATAATTTTTATAACTATAATTACATTATATCTATATTTAAATTTTTAACAAGTATTTCGCGACCGCAAAAAGCTTGTCAAAATACATTATATAAGATAATATGATTACATGTCAAGCCGTCCAGACTATTCCAAGAAAATCCTCAAGTTTTTATCAAAAAAAACAGCCGTCGCTGTCACAGAATTACAGCTGGGCACAGAGAGCAAGCCGTCTTCAAAAAAAGTTTCCTACGCCCTCACACGCTCTTTTAAAGGCTTAAAAGAGTCTGGAATGATAGAGTGTCTACAGTCAGGTCAAAATGAGTTTGCTCGTCTAACAATGGAAGGTAAAAAAAAGGTCAATCAGATGAAAATCGAAGGCGACAGTACTCTTCTTGATCCATCCTGGGATGGTAAATGGCGAATAATACTTCTTGATCTTCCTGAAAGCCGTAAAAAAGAACGTGAAAGTTTAAGATACCTTCTTAAAAAAGCTGGTTTTGTACTGCTCAAAAATTCTGCCTGGATATCACCCTACCCTTTTGAAAATCTTTTTTTTAATATAAAAAAAGACCTAGGATTTAAAACCGAAATTATGATTGTGGTTTCAAAAGAACTTGATGAGGAAACAGAGAAAGAAATTATGAAATCTTATTTTGAGTAATTTTGTAGACGTTCAACGTCTACAAAATTACTTCTTTAAAATATAAACTTTTATTCTTGCTGGTCTCAAAATTCTTTCTCCCATTTTGTATCCAGATTGAGTCACTCTTGCAACAGTATGATCTTTCGAAACATCCGACGTATCCAAGTTTTCAACAGGCTCATGAATATTTGAGTCAAATACGTCACCTACTTTTACTTCGATAGGCATCACACCATTGTCGGCGAGTACTTTTAAAAGCTGTTGGTGGATATATTCTACTCCCGTCCGCCAGTTAACCTCTACCTTCTCCCAAGCTTCACGATTTGAAAAGGCCATATCATAGGCGTCGAGCACCGGAAGTAGATCTTCGACTATTCGTTCAACAGCACTTGTCCGGCTTTTAGTGAAGCGTTCAAATTCATCTTTTTTATAATTTAAAAAATCTGCGCGTTCCCTCTGAAGTAGAGTCAAATATTCAACAGATTTTACCTTCTCTTCTTTTAAATCTTTTCTAAATTTCTTAAGTGTTGCTTTTAAATCTTCTTCCCCATCATTATTAAAAACAAACTCGACGACATCATCATCGGGTAAATTATTTTCCACATCCTTTATTTCTTCTTCACTCATAATGTGATTATACTTTAATTTTATAAAAAAAAACGATACCCGAAGAACGACCTTTCTAAATTCCCCGGGTCGCACATCTTGTATCGTTTTAGAATCTTATCTCTTCGACCACTGTGGGGCCTTTCTCGCCTTTTTCAAGCCGAATTTTCGACGTTCTTTTGCTCGAGGATCACGCTTTAGAAATCCAGCTTTTTTAAGAGATGTTCGAAATTCTGCATTGAAATCTACGATTGCTCGAGCTATACCATGACGTACTGCTTCTGCTTGTGAGTGGATACCTCCTCCTCCCACTTTTACAGATATTGCAAAATCTTTTTCTGGTTTTACTTCATCAAAAACTCCGCGAACAACTTTCTGAAGTTCCTTTGTTGGAAAATAATCATTTACATCTTTTTCATTTACAACAATAGAATTTTTAGAGGCTTCTTGTATTCTAACACGCGCACTTGAAGTCTTTCGGCGACCGACAGCTTCTATATATTTTTTATCCTTTTTTTCCATACTATTACTCAGTTATTGTAAGATTTTTCATAATAATCGGTCGAAGTTTATTTCCAGGAAGCATTCCGTAAATTGCATTTCTAAAAAGTTCTGCATATCCTTTTCTTAGAGCCAACTTACCTGCTGTCTCACTTGTAAGTCCTCCTGGATATCCTGAATAACGTAGATATTTTTTTGTTGAAAGTTTTGTTTCGCTAATTTTTATCTTTGATGCGTTAATAATCTTAACTTTTACTCGAGCAACAGTGTTTCTTTGAAAATCTGGAAGTGTTTTTCCAAGAAGTGTTTTTGAAACTTCACTTGCGACACGACCAAGAGCACGATCTTTTGCATCAATAATAACTTCTAATATTTCTTTTTGTGGGGTTGTTTTTTTCATATATTTATACAAATTCAATATAAGCCATCGGACTTCCGTCACTAATTCTTTTTGGCATCTTTGTAATACGAGTATAACCTCCCATTCGATCCTTATATTTTGGTGCAAGTACTTCAAATAATTTTTTTATTTCCACCTTTCTATCATAAAGTTTTGCAGAAATAAGTCTTTTTATATAAACAGAATCATTTTTAGCTTGAGTGACAAGCTTCTCAACATAGGGACGGATTTCTTTCGCCTTTGCTTCTGTTGTTAAAATTTTCTCTCTTTTTATAAGAGAAAGTGCAAGCCCTTTCATTAGTGCTTTGCGGGCGTTTTTGGTTCTACCAAATTTTCGCTGATTGTTACTGTGCCGCATATATCTTTCGTGGTTGTATTAATTATTAATAAATTACTTAAGAGTAATTCCGAGGTTAGATAAAATTTTCTTGATTTCTTGAATTCCTTTTTCACCGATTCCTTCTATTTCCAGCAAATCTTCTTTCTTCTTTCGAGCAATACCTCCAACAGTCCTGATACCTGCATCTGTAAGAGAGTTTAAGGTACGTGAAGAAAGATCAAGAGTATCTATACGAGTTTTTAAAACATCACTCAAGTCTTCACCCTTCTTTTCATCATCTTCATCTTCTTTTACGCTCTCATCTTCCAATACTTCTTCTTGTTTTACAGAATAATCTATACCTGAAATAGCTTGAAGTTGCATTATCATAGTTGAAATAGCACTAATAAGGGCATCTTCTGGAGTAAGAGTGCCATCTGTTTCTATTAGAATACGAAGACGATTGTGGTTGGTATTATCACCAACACGCATATTTTCTACTTCGTAAGAGACACGACGAATTGGAGAAAAGATAGCATCAAGAGCGATAGTACCAACATCCATCTTACCTTTTTCACGTAGTTCTCGTGTAACAAAACCAAGACCTTTCTCAATAGTAAGCTCTATAGAAATATCAGAACTTTTTTCAGTAAGCTCACATATATATTGATCCTCATTTAATACTTCAACTTGACCTGACACTTTTATATCTTTTGCGGTTACATTTTTTGCACCCTTGACAGAAATAGTGACTTTTTGTGGTTCATCACTTGTCATTTTAAATCGAACTTTCTTAAGATTTAAAATTATCATTATTACATCTTCTTTAACTCCAGCTATAGTTGAAAACTCATGAGAAACTCCTTCAATTTTTATTGTTGTCAAAGAAGCTCCTGGAAGAGAAGACAAGATTATTCGGCGTAGTGAATTACCGAGAGTATGACCATACCCTGGATAAAGGTTATCTATTTCGTACACGCCCTTGTTTCCATCTTCTGAAACAACGCGAGGCTTTGACGGTAGAATGATGTTTTGATTAAGCATATAAGCTAATTTACTCAAAAGTGATAATAATTATCGACTATAAAATTCTAAAACCGCACTTAAATTAAGGAAGCTATCTATTTCTTTTGGAAGTGATACAACTCTTGCTTCCATTGTTTCAATATCAAAAGATAGCCATTTTGGAGAAACGTAATTTTTCAAACGAATCGGAAGATCTGTAAACATTCCTTTTACACGACTACCTGCTCTGACCGTAATAATGTCTCCTACGCGCACTCTGTAAGATGGAACAGTTACCCTGTGTCCATTTACAACAAAATGTCCATGAGAAACCATTTGTCTTGCAAATTGTCTTGTATTTCCGAGCCCAAGTCTGTATACAACATTATCAAGTCTTGTTTCTAGAGATTCAAAAAGATGCTCGTTTGGTTTGCCACCTTTTACAGTAGAAGCCTTCACAACATAATTTCTAAATTGTTTTTCGGTAATACCATAACTTACACGAACGCGTTGTTTATCAATAAGCTGTGTCCCGAAGTCAGAAAGAGTTTTTGTTTTACCCTTTTTACCTTTTGGGGCGGTAGAAGCTACAAACTTAGAAGATTGACATTTTTCATAAACTTGAGCTCCTAATCTTCTACAGATTTTAAATTTCTTTTGTTTAATCATATATTTATACTCTTCTTGGCTTTTTAGGTTTTGGACCATTATGAGGAACTGGAGTCATATCTTTTATTCCTGTAATCTCAATATTATGTGCTATAAAACTTCTTACAACAGGCTCTCTTCCCGAACCAACCCCTCTTATGATAACATCTGCTTCTTTAACTCCGAGAATTTCAGCTTTTTCCCCAATCACATCCCCGACCTTACCAGCCGCAAACGGAGTACCTTTTTTTGCACCTCTAAAACCGAGAGCTCCCGCAGACGATGTAAAAACAGCATTGCCTTCTTTGTCAGAAAATAATACTTTGGTGTTATTGAAGGTAGCTTCGATATGAAGAGTTCCCGCAACAATTTTTTTCTTTGGAGACCTAGAACTTGGCTTTTTATCAAGTGTTTTTGATCCCACTTCAGTTACAATACGCTTTTTTCCCATGAGTTATGTGTTGAATTAATAAATATTACTTAAAATTAAAATATTTTATGATTATGTCTTTTCAAGTTTCTTTCTACCTGAAGCCATGGTCTTTCTGACGTTACCTCGAACAGTTCTTGAATTTGTTTTTGTTCTTTGTCCTCGAACTGGAAGTCTTTTTAGGTGTCTAGAACCTCGGTATGATTTTATATCTTTTAGACGTTTTACATTTGCACTTACTTCTCTTTTTAAATTACCTTCAATCTTTAAAGCCTCGACGATTTTTCTAATCTTGCTTTCATCATCTGATGAAATATCCTTAACTTTTTGAGTATAAATAACACCTGCTTCATCAAGAATCTTTCTTGAACGAGAAAGACCTACTCCGTAAAATACGGTTAGACCGTAATCGATTGTTTTATTATCTGGAACTGTAATACCGAATATTCTCATATAAATTATTGTTTTTGTTTATGTTTTGGCTTATCACAAATAACGCGAAGATGACCCTTGCGCAGAACGACCTTACAATTTTCACACATTTTTTTTACTCTTGATCTGACTTTCATAATTTATGATAAAAATTCTACGGCACAAAAATAAATATATACGGTACAGATAAATGAACCGTATATAGTAAAGCCGAAGTTGTTGATACATAGTACCCTAATCTTTTAAAAAAAGCAAGTTTCTTGGGGAGAACCTAGTTTAAGCCTTAAAAATTTGCAGAAATAACCTCTTCTCTAAACAAAATAATTTTAGTACCTACAGTAAAAATTAGCCTCTGCGTGTAATGCGCCCCCTGCCACCATATGGATCTAGCAACACCTCAACCTTGTCCCCTATAAGAACCTTGATTCTGTTCATTCTCATTTTACCAGCAAGGTAGGCAAGTATTTCTTTATCATCTTGCATTCTTACTTTAAAAAGAGTATTTGGTAGTGCTTCTACAACAATTGCTTGCACTATTTCGTTTTGTTTTTTTTCACTCATTTAGATGATATCTATCATATCAGTATAACTAAATATGGTCAAATTATAATTCTGGACGAGATATAATGATTTTTGTTTTATTTCCATTTGAAGGAATTTTTGTGAGGAAAAATGGTCTTAAATGAAGTTCTGCTGAATACACTCCTTTAAAATCGTGCATAAGCAAATTAAAATCTTTTTTAGATTTACCAAGAAGCGCATTTTTAATATCTGCCTCGTCAATATCCCAGACAATACTAGGTGAGCCCACAAGATTGAAAGATACCTCATTAACTTCTTTTAAATTTGTATATTTTTCATTGAAAGAAAAATTAATAGTATCTATATTTTCAATAGATATATTTGCATTATCATACTGGCTCAAAGTTTTGCTTGCAATAAATTTTTGAAGATCTTCTTTCGGTAAAAGTACTGCATCAAGCCTACCCGATATGGAAACTGCTATCTTTTCATCTTCACCACTAACTTCTTCAGGTATACTATTTTCATTTTCAGATAAAATAAAAGCGTCATTAAAAAGATAGTATCCCTCAGGAATTTGTGCTCTTGCATCATGTACAAGTTTTTCGCGTAGCAAGACTGAAAGCTCAGTCTGAAGAGTGTTGGTATTTTCTACCTTTGCTACAAAAAGTGAACCCTCCTTGCCACCAATAACAGGACTGCCTGCTTTAGTTTTAACAGAAAATCCATCATACCTAGGAGAGCCCTTAAATCCTGGAATTTTAAAATCAGAAAACTCTTTATTATAAGATGCACCGCCCTCTTCTGCTATCATAGAAACTTCAACAGATCCTGGTTTTGATTCAGATCCTGTACCAGTTTTACCAGGTACGGTAACCACTTTTTGAGTACGGTATATTTTTCCATCAGGCGACTGGAGGCGAGTATTCGCTACTAATTTTTGAGATGAAGAACTGTAGTCGTTGTAAATAACAACAATTCCAGTAGCTTTTACAAATATATCTTTTTTTGTTTCGGACAATATTGTTTTTGAAGCAGAACCCTCGATAGACATTATTTCAAAACGCAAATCTCCAGTATTTTCACTTTTTGAAGCTATTATAGAAGTATCGAGTACTGTTGCCTCTATCCTCTCTTTAAGAACTATTCTTGAATTTGAAAAAACAACAAGTGCTCCATAAGTAAACACTGAGACTATCAATAATACAAAAACCCAAGGAACCATTGATCTCTTTTTTGTTTTTTGTACATTATTGTAAAAGTCATCTACTTCTTTATTGATGTCAACAAGATCTAAAGATGATTTTACTGGTGCTGATATATCAGAAGAAACTATTGTATCTTTTTTTACAATAATTTTTTTAGGTTTTGGAACAGAAGATGGAAGGTCGTGACTTGTTAGTGGTTTTATATCTTCAAAAAATTTTTTAGGCATAATTTATATTTTACTTAATTTTATTAACATACATACTTTCTATCATTGCAAATGGATCTCTATTGGTGTCACCAAGCACGCTCACATGATAACTAACCATCGACTCATCTAAATTATAAATCTTAAACTTCGCATCTGAAAGTGTATAACGGTGAAAATCTTCTGTTTGTATTGCTTCTCGTATCCATGATCCAAAAATCCCGGGGGCTATAAGTATGATTGTTTCTGGCACAACACGTTCTTTATTTATTTTTGAAAGCGCTTCTTGAAAAGCTTGCATCCAACCAGCATGAGCATTCAGAAGAACTTTTTCCAATCTATTTTTTCTATCAAGCTCAAGAGTGTCGTCAATATAAAGAGAAAACAAAGTTCGCGCATCATCTATCGAAACAATAAATTCTGAAGCAATTCTTCTATATAAAAAATGATTACCAAAAGGAAAAGATACCGTGCCAGATATATTACCAGAACGAATAAGAAGCATATCCGTAACCTCACCACCAACATCAATCATAATAAAATCAGAAACTGATAAAATAACCTCACGTGCAACCAAAAAAGCTGACAATATAAAAGGGAAGAAATTTATAGAATGAGGTGAAATGTGTTTTTTGATTATGGACTCTATGGTGTGCAAAATGAGTTCTGGGCTAATACTTAAAAACAAAGTCATCTCTAGTGAGTTTGTTTTTCGACCAATTGGATTTTTTACAGGATAACCATTTAAAAGTATAGATGTTGTTCTTTTTTCTATTATTCTTGCATCGTCACCAGCATCTCGATACCGCTTCAATTCTTCTTCGGTACAACTAATAACCTCTTTTTGCAAAAGATCACTTACTAACTTTTCTGTAACTACAAAATCGCTATTTTTCTGATAAACAAGAGAACGTATTTTAGACACATACCAAGGAGATGCCAAAAAGCACCTTACATTTTTAGGTGAATATTTTTTTTGTTTTAAGACTTCCAAAAGAGATGCTTCGAGTGCTTTTTTCATACCGGAAAAAAATGTTTCAAAAGATACATCTTCAAAAACTGGTATTTTATTTGTAGCAAAAACTAATACTGTTGGTTTTTTATTTTCTGATGAAGGCGGAAAATATACAAGAGCAGCGGAAACCTTTCCACTACCAATATCCAAAAATAGTTCTGTGCTTCCACTGTTTCTTCCAAAATATTCCATATGAATATATTATAACAATTATAATTATAAAATTACTGCTTTTATTCTCCTCACTCCTTGAGAGGATGCTTCTTCTTTTTGAATTTTAAATTCTCCAAGCTCGCTTGTGTTTGAAACATGAGGCCCGCCACAAAATTCTAAACTAAAAAAATTATTTAAATCTTCAATAGAATAAACTGATACCTTATCTGGATATTTCGCACCAAACTCCATTTGTGCACCAAGTTTTTCCGCAACACTAAGAGTCATTTCTTTTCTAACAACAGGCAGTCCTTCATGGATTTTTTCATTTACTAAGTCTTCTATTTTTTGAAGCTCTTCTGTCGACACCTTTCTATTAAAAGAAAAATCCATACGAAGTCGCTCTTCAGTAATATTACTTCCCCTTTGTTTAATCTCTGGTGAAACGACTTTTTGCAAAGCCGCCAAAAGCAAATGGTGGGCCGTATGAAGACGAATAGTTTTTTCGTTGTGGTTTGCAAGCCCGCCCTTAAACATACCCGCAGAAGCAGTTTGTGAAAGTTTTTGATGCTCTGTCATCTTTTTATTAAAATCTTCTCGGTCTATTACAATTCCCTTTTCTTTTGCAAGTTCTTCTGTAAGTTCAACTGGAAATCCATATGTAGTAGCCAAAATAAATGGGTCTATACCTTTTTCAAATTCTTTAAGGCCATTACCTAGAGTTTTAATAAACTTTAAAAGTTCTACTATGATTGTTTCAGTGTTTTTTTCTGAATCAATTTCTGTGTACACATGCTTATATTTTTTTTGAAAAATTCTAATCAGTTTAGTAAATAGTCCTGGAGAATCTGATTCTAGATTATTTTCAAATTTTAACTTAAAACACTTAGAAGCAGCTCTGCGTATTAATCTTCGTAAGATATAACCGCGTTCTTTGTTTGATGGTATTACTCCATCAGAACATAAAAATAGGGCTGCTCTAATATGATCAACAATAACACGTGCATTTTTTTCGTCATAATCTTTTGAAACATTTTTGATTTCCTCTAAAGTGGTCTCAAAAATATCCGTATCGTACGCTGTCTGCTTGCCTTGCATGACTGCAGTGATACGCTCAAGGCCTGCACCTGTGTCGACATTCTTCTGCTTGAGCTTGCCTATCACTGTGCCATCTTTCTTTTCGTACTCCATAAAGACATCATTCCAAATTTCAATAACATTTTCTTTTTTAACTGCATTCAAAAATTCTTCGTGAGTTAGGTCCCCAGTATTGCCAGACATATCGTAGAACATCTCACTACATGGACCACACGGACCATTGTCACCTGGGCTCCACCAGTTATCTTCTGCTGGAAGTGCATAAATGCGATTCTCTGGGATGCCAGCCTTCATCCAAATATCTTTTGACTCTTGGTCATAGGGAGCATTTTTGTCGCCTTTGAATATCGTCACATAGAGGCGATTTTTATCAAGTCCAAGACCTTCTTCTTTTGAAGTCAAAAATTCAAAACTCCACACTATAGCTTCTTCTTTAAAATAATCTCCAAGCGACCAGTTGCCGAGCATTTCAAAAAAAGAAAAATGTCGGTTGTCACCGATATCATCAAGGTCTCCCGTGCGTACACATTTTTGGCAAGAAGCAAGGCGATTTCCTAGTGGATGCTTTTGTCCCATAAGATAGGGCACAAGTGGTTGCATGCCAGCGGTATTAAAAAGAACTGAAGGGTCATTGTCGGGAAAAAGCGAAGCAGACGGCAATATCGCATGCCTTCGTTTTTCAAAAAACTCTAAAAATCGTTGTCTAATTTCTTGTGAGGTCATAATGTGTTAATCTGCCAAATTTTGAGGTACTTCTTTTTTGTTTACAGCTTTTTTTATACTCTGCTCCACATACCAAAGCGCGATAAATATAAATAATGTGAGGATGGTCGCAACTACTGCAAGCCCTATAAGTCCAAAACCTGAGGCCATACCAATACCAGCCGAAACCCAGATGCCGGTCGCAGTCGTTAAACCCATAAGCTTTTCATCTTTAAAGATTATAAGCCCAGCACCGAGAAAACCGACACCCGAAATAATCTGTGCCGCAAGACGTGTTGGATCAAAACTAAGAGTATTTCCATGACTTTGAAAAAGCATTTCTGAGATTATTACAAAAAGAGCTGAACCCATAGCCACGAGAGCATAGGTACGCATGCCTGCAGTTTTATGGGCAAAAACTCTCTCCACTCCAAGAATCATACCAAGCAACATTGCGACGCTAAGGCGAATAAGATATTCATTTGAAATCCAAAAATTTTCCATATAAATTAGTGTAGCATACAATTTTAAAGTGGTTTAACAGCAAAATACTTTTGGCGGTTAAACCACTAGTCAACATTCTGAATGATGCCTCCACCTAAACATAAGTATTCTCTATAGACCTCCGACTTTTCCAGATTTTTATAAAATACACCTGATTGTCCAATATCAACCCCCTTATCAAGTCCATAAAATAGAACTTTGATTTTTTGGCTTTCAACTGAAATAATCCTACCTTTCAATAAAGCGCCACGATGCCTAAAACGCACAAGAAAATCATCATTTTCTTGAAAAGACTTGCCGATCGTATTTACATCAGAAAAAGTAACAGTGATTATTCTTTTCCAATAATCTCCTTGATTGTCATCGACCACAAGCTCATTTTTCAAAATATCTCGAGCGACAATATATAAAGGTTTTTGATCTGGATAATTTTTTGTAATCGTAAATCCGTGTCGCTCTCCAACCGTGTAAAATCTCACACCTCTATGTTCCCCGACAACAACACCTGAAAGCGTCACAACCTTTCCGACTTCTTCTTTTATATAGTGTCCGAGATAATCTTTCATATCAAGATCGCCGAGCATGCACACACCTTGGCTATCTTTTTTCTCGGCGGTCGGCAAATGAAATTTTTTTGCAAGTGCGCGAACCTCATCTTTGGTTAGATGTCCAACAGGAAAAAGTGTGTGAGCGAGGTCATCTTGAGTGAGCTTCCAAAGAAAATATGTCTGGTCTTTTTCCGAGTGATTAGTGATCAGTGAATAGTAATTGGGATTAACACTTTTGTTTTTTGATTTTATAACCCCCAACCTAAAATCTGAAATATGAAATCTGTTTTCTGCGTAATGTCCAGTCGCAATAGCCTCCGCGCCATGTGCTTTGGCAAAGTTCCAGAACACGCCAAATTTTATTTCACGATTGCATAGGATGTCAGGATTTGGTGTTCGACCTTTTTTGTATTCAGAAACTAGATAGTCCGCTACTTCTTTTTTGTAAGCTTTTTCTGCATCGCATTCTAAAAATGGCACGCCAAGATGAGCACAAACACGGATAGCATCGCGACGCTCATCTAGCATAGAGCAATCAATAAAATCGGGTTGCCAAGTTTTGATGAAAACGCCAGTCACGTCGTGTCCCGCGTCTTTTAAAAGCGCCAAAGAAACCGAGCTATCCACTCCGCCCGAAACGCCGACAAATATTTTTTTTGATATAATTTTGTCTTTTTTCATAAACTTGGTGGTTTAACCGCTAAGACCTTACAAAACTTCCCTCTGATAACATTTCTCGTAATAAACTATCTCTGGACGATCTGGCGCGTAGCTCGTTTCAAACTCAACTTCGCATTTGCCTTCGTGTTGGTGATTGGAAAGCTCGCACATACAGAAACGATTATAAAGCACTCGCTTCAAGCGTTTAGCCATTCGCTTTTCATGTCGGCAAAAGAAACATTGTGTAAGTAGGACTTGCTTAAATCTTTCATAAAAAGAGAACTTATGGTTAATCAAGCGGTAGTTGCGAGCACATTTACTACAAGCAAAAATCTTATCTTTAGTTTTAGAAAAAACAAACATTTCTTCTATAGAGAGTTCACTTACTGAGCGATTTTCTTGCCCCTAAGTAAAAAGAATATCATCTTTCCATATAAAACCAAGTGCTAAAACTTCTTCCTTAATTTTGGGTGTATACTTATGGATAATTGATTCATTGTATACAAAAGGTGAAAGACATGTAGGAAAAAATTCTCCCCACTCTCTAGCTTTTTTCATATGCTCGATTATTTTTGGTACAAGTATTTCATATTCTTCTTTTGTATATTGCTTGTTTAAAATGCTATATGATTTTTGTCTAAGTCCCACACATTCAATACAATTCGTGCACCCCCTACAATCAAAAAGACCAATAGATTCAGCACAACTTTGACATTCATTTGAATGAAACAATTTATTACAATTTATATAATCGATGCATTTATAGCAAAACTCGCATTTAAAAACATACAAATTGTCAACGCAATTTTTAGAATTCCACACTATATGTCCATAATCGCATTCTTCATCTTCAACACAACCAAAAACAAAATAGCAACGAGAGCTTCGAAATGTCATGTTTGCATATTTAAAATCTTCGCTTTTAGCATCCATAAGTGCCATCAGCGGTAAAACAGCATTTAGTTTTTTGATATGTTCGAAAAATGGTTTTTGAAAATCAATGTCCATTCCATATTCTAAAGCATCCCAATCATCAGTATACCATTCGCTCGCTTGATAAACTGGAAATGGAATATCAGGACTGTACTTAGAAATAATATTCTCATCAGATTTTGATGAAGATTTTTTATAAAGTGTTTTTAAATTTCTGAAAAACAACCTCCTATTTTGCCTACACAAAGCACACCAAGTTGGCGCGGGTACGCCCATATTTTCATAAAACGAAAAATCGTCCAGCTCTATAGTGAAGTCAGCTTTACAATTATGGCAAGACCTGTTTTCCATAATTACACTATAACTTGATTTTTAAAAAAATCACACATAAATTTTAACAATAGTATAGTTCATGGCCATGAACTATACTATATGTTGAGATGGTTGAATTTTATTTAGTTACAGCTTAGTTAGAACCTTTCTAATCCAAATATTTTCTCTTGTTTTTCAAATGCTCCTCGTAGGTCTCTGAAAAATGTGCTACGCCATTTTTGTCATGCAAATAATATAAATATTCTGATTTTTCAGGACTTAATGTTGCTTTTATAGATGCCTCTCCAGGAGAACCTATAGGCCCCGGTGGAAGACCCCTGTTTTTGTATGTATTGTAAGCATGATCCATCGCCAAATCTTTTTTAGTGAGCTGACTTGACCCTTTACCATTGATGTATAAAAAAGTTGCATCCACCTGAAGAGGCATGTCGATAGAAAGGCGTTTCCAAAGAACACCAGCGATGAGAGGTCTATCTTGATCATTTATACCCTCTTTC
>Ga0163144_10016805_pt1 | contig 14966 bp, 12 predicted proteins | sample OliLak19BULKMAT1_FD_123175 | JGI IMG/M metagenome (GOLD analysis project Ga0163144, IMG submission 123175) | Freshwater microbial mat bacterial communities from Lake Vanda, McMurdo Dry Valleys, Antarctica - Oligotrophic Lake LV.19.BULKMAT1 | ecosystem: Environmental > Aquatic > Freshwater >... | reverse complement strand
TTCCACCTGTTTTTCGCGGTGACACGGGGGATGTCGCCCCTGACCCGCCTGTTCGTGCGGCTTTTCGGCATCCCGGTGATCGCCGGGCTGTGCTTTCTGGCCGTCCTCGCGGTCATCTACGGTTTCCGCTCCACACGCTACGATCTGAACCGCATCAACCAGATGCCGGAGCGCACCATCATCCTCGACCGCCAGGGCACCGAGATCGGGCGCATCCACGGCGAGAAACGCGAGATCGTCCCGCTCAAGGATGTTTCGGAAAATTTCCGCAAGGCCATCCTCGCCCGTGAGGACGAGCGCTTCTACTCCCACGGCGCGGTGGATGTGATTGGCATTGGCCGGGCCGTCCTCAAAAATTTCCAGGGCAAGCGCGAGGGCGCATCGACCATCACCCAGCAGCTCGCATCCGATGTCTTCCAGCTCAAGCTCGGCGAGCAGCGCGGCGCGATCCTCGAGCAGCTTGACAGGAAATGCCTGGAGATCGCCATTGCCTTCCGCATCAACGCCGCTCTCGACAAAGATCGCATCCTCGAAGCCTACATCAACCAGATCAACTGGGGCCGACAGATCAAGGGCGTCGGCGAGGCATCGCGGATCTACTTTGAGAAACACCCTTCCCAGCTCACCCTTTCCGAGTCCGCACTCCTCGCCGGCATCGTCCGCGGGCCGGACGCCTACAACCCTTTCAGCTCCATGGAAAAGGCGGAGCGCGAGCGCAACACGACCCTCGCCCGCATGGTCACGGCGGAAAAAATCAGCCAGGCACAGGCCGATGAAGCGAAGGCCGAGGCCATAACCGTCCGCCCGGCATGGCGGCGCGATTTCCACCAATCCTATGCGATGGATGCGATCCGCCGGGATCTTGAGATCATCCTCGAAAAGGAGAACATCGAACTCGGCGGCCTGACCATCGTCACCACCATCGACCAACGTTTGCAGACCGTCGCCGAGGAAGCGCTCGACAAGAAACTCCGGGAAACGGAGCGCCTTTCCGGCTACCCGCACCAGACCCGCGCCGGTTGGCAGAACGGCGCTGCGGAGAAACGCAAGGAGCCGGAATACATCCAGGGCTCCGCCGTCCTTATCGAAAACCGCACTGGCGCAGTCCTCGCCCTCGTGGGCGGGCGCGATGCGAACGAATCCCAGTTCAACCGTGCGATCCAGGCGCGCCGCCAGATCGGCTCGATCTTCAAGCCCTTCGTCTATCTATCCGCCTTCGACAAGGGACTGCGACCCTCCACCCAGATTTCCGACGGCCCGATCCAGCGCGGCGAGATCAAGGGCGCGGCCACATGGCGGCCGAACAATTCCGACGGGAAATTCGGCGGGATGCACCCGGTTTCCTATGGCCTGATCCGCTCCCGCAACACCATGTCGGTGCGCGTCGGAAATTATGCGGGCGTCTCCAAAGTGAAGGATGTCTCGCGCGCCGCCGGATTCGGCACCGCGATGCCGGAGACCCCCTCTTCCTTCCTCGGCTCCTGGGAGGCCACCCCGTGGGAAGTCGCCACCGCCTACACGATCTTCCCCAACGACGGCAACCGCTACCGCCCCTTCCTCATTTCCGAGATCAAGGATAGGGCCGGGAACATCCTCTACACCACCCCGCCCCTGCCCTACCAGGCGGCGAACAGCGGCTCGGCATGGTCGGTATCGAAAATCCTTGAGCAGGTCGCCACCTCCGGCACCGCCGCCTCGGTCAAGCGACTCGGCTTCACCAAGGACGCCGCCGGGAAGACCGGGACTACCAACGATTTCAAGGACGCATGGTTCGCCGGCTATACCTCGAACCTCACCTGCGCCGTCTGGGTCGGCTTCGACCAACCGAAGAAAACCATCCAGGGCGGCTACGGCTCCACCCTGGCCCTGCCGGTCTGGGTCGATATCATGAAAACGGCGGACCGGCTCGACTACAAGGCCGGCGATCTCCACTCGAACATCAACCTCAGCACCGTCAATCTGTGCAGGCTTTCCGGGAAACGCTCCACCGCCGGCTGCGATGCGGCGGGCACTGCCTACTCGGAAAACGTTCCGGCGGACATCGCGCCATCCTCATCCGATCTCTGTCCCATCCACCCTGCCAGGGCGCTGCCGGTCTCGGAAAGCTCCTCGCCACCGCGTGGCAACAACCTGAACCCGCCCCGCGCCCAACCTGTTCGCGAAGCCCCACCACTACGCGCCCAGCCCGTCGAGGAAGCACCCCTGCGCGCCCTGCCGGTGGATTGATCCCAGCCATTTCCAGACAACTCCCCCCACCAACGGCATTAACCATCCAACGACCATGAAACCAGGAACATCCAAAATTCAAAATCCAAAATCCAAAATCGAATCAGGAGGCTTCACCCTTCTGGAAATCGTCATCGTCCTCGGCATCATCGCAGTAATCCTCGGCGGCTCCATCGCCATGCTCGGGAAACTCGGTGACGGAGCAAAGGTCCAGCGCGTCCAGGGCGACTTCAACAACATCGAATCCGCCGTCCGCTCCTACTCCATGCTGGCAGGCAATCCGCCAAGCACATCCCAGGGGCTCAAGGCGCTTTTCGTAAAGCCATCCAGCCCGCCCGTCCCCAAGCGCTGGGCCAGCGCGGGCAAGGACGTGCCGCTCGATCCATGGGGAGTCCCATACCAATACCGCAATCCCGGAAAGAAGGATGCGTCCACCTTTGAGATCTACACCGCAGGCCCGGACAAACAGGATGGAACAGACGATGACATGTCCTCCCAGGACTAAGGCGCAGTGGCGCGTCGGCTTCACCCTGATCGAGATCGTCATCGTTCTTTTGATCATCGGCGTGGTCACCGGCGGCTCCATCGCAGCGATGCTCGCCAACTCCTCGGAGAAAAAGCTCAGCAACGCTTCCAGCGAGATCGAACTCCTCGCGAAGAAAGCCCGCACCGCATCCATCCTCAACCAGACGCCCTACGCCATCGAGTTTCACTCCGGCTACGTCCGGCTGCTGCCATTTTCCGATGCCTCTGAAATCAGGCGAAGCACCGCCCTCGGAAACTCCATAGGCGGCGAAGCCGTGGGGCAGGAAGACCGCCGCTCCGTCCGCCAGGAAATCACTATCGACGAGGACATCACCCTGACCGTCCGCCGCTGGAACACTTCGGAATACATCACCCCCGATGAAACCACCGTTCCGGTCTGGCGCTTCGATCCCGATGGCCTTTCCGAACCGCTCACCGTCCGCCTCACCATCGGCACAAGCTACGCCCAGGACACCTACCACCCCCTCACCGCCGCCATCGCCGACTCCGAGCTGGAGGCGAACTGATTTTTGTTAGACGTTATTGGTTATTTGTTAGAAGTTATCTTCTCCGTATTCCTTTGGGAGTTGAATTTTGAAAGTTGGATTTTCCGCAAAAAAACAGGGCTTCCTCCTCCTTGAGGTTGTCCTCGCGCTTGGCGTTTTCGCGATCGCGTGCACCGGACTCACCGTCGCTTTCCACCGTATGGCGGATGCGGCGCGCCTCGCCCAGAGCGAGCTGCGCATCACCCGCATCCTGGATTCCGCGCTGACCGAGCAGCTTTCCTTCCCTATCCTTGAGGAGGGAGTAACACAGATCCCCGTCGAGGGCACCGACATCGAACTCGATGTCGAAATCGCCCCCATCGAAGATCTGGAAAACCAGGACGGCGAGATTCTCCAGCAGATGTTCCACATCACCGTCACCGCGAACTGGTTCGAGAACGGCGCATGGCAAACCCGCTCCGTGGAAACATGGCGCTACAACCTCATGTACCAACCGTGAAAGGGACATTGGATATTGGATATTCGGATATTGGGTTACGACACGGCGGGCGTTTGTCGCATTTTCCAATTTCCCAATCTCCCGATCACCCGATCATCCCTTCCGCGAAGCGGGGCTTCACCCTCCTGGAACTCGTCATCGCCCTGTTCCTCATCGCACTGCTCGTCGGCATGGTCTTCTCCACCGCCCGCTCTTCGCTCATGCTCGGCAACAACGTCGTCAAGACCCAGAACGAGGAGATGCTGCGTCAGGCTTTTTTCGATTTCCTGGAAAACCGCATTTCGTCCCTGCCGGGAAACACCCGCATGGAACTGACTGTGGAGGATGCGGGTTCGCATTACCTCTCGGATCTAACATTGCAGAACGTCCCGCTTTCCTTCACCTGGGGTGGCGGGGAGCGCACCGCGAAGGCCGTCCTCCTCTCCACCGTGAAACGCCGCTCGGGATTTCTTGATATTGTCCTGCGTTATTACGCGAACGAGATCATCGAGCCGGATTCATCCGGGACAGCGGGCGGAGGTTTCGCCTCCACCGCCGTCCCCGAAGAACCCTTCGCGGAAATCGTCCTGCTCAGCGATGTCGCCTACTTCGAGTGGCGCGTTCTCGATGGACGGACGATGGAATACCAATACGACTGGGATCTCCCCGGCCGTCTGCCCCTGCAAATGGAACTGACATGCGCCTTTGGTGCCGAGGGAGAGGAAATCCGGCAGGTCTTCTGGATCCCGCCGCGCCAGAATCCGGAGGTTTTCATGCGCCAGCTCCAGCAAGGGCAGGGCCAAGGCAGCGGCGGTCAAAATCCCGGGCAACCCATCCCTCCCAACCAACCGTCCACACCCGGCAGCCCCGAGATCATCATAGCCCCTCCAACCAAATGAACGTTCCGAAAAATCCATCTTCGTTCGATATTCAACGTTGGACGTCCAATGTTCGATGTTCCAAAAAAGGCTTCGCACTCATCGCGGTGCTGTGGCTCATCGCGATCCTTTCCCTCGCCGCCGTCACCACGCTCCGCGTCATTTCCTTCGACATGGAGCTGGCCACCGCGAAGGTTCACGGCTCCCGCGCCTTCCAGCTCGCGGAAACGGGTATCGCCGTCGGCACCAACCCAGCCGTCGAGCGCAACGATCCCCTGCTCCACCGCATCGACGAAGCCAACAACGAGGAAGTCCACGTAACCCTCACCTCCGAAGGCGCCCGTTTCAACATCAACTCCCTCGTCCTCTCCGAGGACAAGACCCTGATCCGTTCGATCTTCATTTACTGGGGACTCGATCTCGATTCCGCCCAAGCCCTCACCGATGCCCTCACCGACTGGGTCGATGCCGATGACGAGGTCGCCCTCAACGGCGCTGAGATCGCCGAATACGAAAAGATGGGGCGCATCAACCAGCCCTTCAACCACCCCTTCTACGACATCTCGGAATTGTCCCTCGTCCGCGGCATGGATCAGGTCATGGCGCTCCGCCCGGATTGGCGGAACTGGTTCACCGTCTGGTCCAGCGGCACGCTTGACATCAACGAGGCGGATGCGGAACTCATCGCCGCCGCCGCCGAGGTCACCCAAGAGCAGGCCTCCGTCATCCCGGAGACACTCCGCGGCCCCGATGGCATCCGCGACACCGACGACGATGTCCCTTTCCAGGATGTTGCCTCCGCACTTTCCTTGCTTGGCATCGGCGGGGAAACGGGTGAACTGATCGCGCAACGCTTCACCGTCGATGACACGACGACCCGCATCGCCTCCACCGCCCGCTCCGGCGATTCCAAACGCCGCATCACCGCCATCGTCCGCAACCGCACCGGAAAACCAATCCTCCTGGACCGCACCACCGAGATCATCCCTTAACTTTCAACTCTCAAAATTCAATTTTCAAGTAAGACCGAACCTTATGAAACCTATCCTCTTTACCACCCGCTTGGCTCAAAGCATCTCCCTTGGGAGTTGAAATTTGAATTTTATGGCAAAAAAAAGCAGCACCCATCTCCTCCTCCCCGGTGAGTCGTCGTGGGAATTCTGGACCATCACACCGGGCGGCCCGGCGACGCTTCATTCCAGCCATCCGGTGGCCAGGCCTTCGGAAATCGAGAAAACCCCGCAGGGTGATCTCATTTTCCTTTTCCCGGTCAAGGCGTTCACCGCTCTGCCCATGCATGTCCCGACCGGAGACACATCCCTTTTCCCCGATCTGGCCGCCACCCACGCGGAGCGCGCCGGACTGCGACCGGATCCTTTCGCAGGGCAACTGACCGATATTTTCCCGGTGTTCACGAACTCGGAAAACTCCGTTTTCCTTTCCGTGATCCTGCGCACCCCGCAATCCGCAGACCTGCCTATCAGATCGCCGAAAGCCTTCGATATCTCCCCGCGGGCATTCCCCGCCCGTGGCAACACCCTCACACTCTGGCGGGAGCTGGGCTGCTGGGTTTTCGCGATCCACAGCGAGGGAAAACTCCTCTACTGCCAGGCCACTTCCGTTTCCTCGCCTTCCCCGGATTCCCAATTGGTGCGCGAAATCCGGATCGCCATCGCCCAGCTATCCATGCAGGGCGTCCGTGCAGAGCCATCCAAGGCCATCGTCTGGTCTTCCGATCCTGAGACGGATACCTCGCTGGTTTCCAGATCCCTCTCGCTCCAGACGGAGCTAGCCCCGTTTCCCACACCCATCCCGCCGGAGCCGCTCAGCAAGCTCCTCCCCGCCGATGTCCGCGCCGCACGCAGCGCCGCACGCAAGCGCCAGAACATCACCCTCGCCTTCGCCGCTCTCGCCGTCATCTATCTTGGCAGCATCGGATACCTCGGCTACGGGCTGTGGCAGACACGCTCCACCACCGCCAAGCTCCGTGAGAAAGTCAGGATCGTCGTCCCACAGCAGGAGGCTTTCCAGCAGCACATCGCAAAATGGGACGAGCTGGAATACGGCATCGACCTGAATTACAACACGGTCGATATCCTCAACCGCATTGCCCGCTCCATCCCGTCCGGCTCCGGACTGCGGCTCCGCACGGCGGACATTTCCCCCACGGAAATCCGCCTCATCGGCGAGGCTCCACAACCCCAGGCGGTCAACCAGTTCTCGCTGAACCTCACAAAAAACAACGAACTTGCCTCATTCGGATGGCAGACCCCGGAGCCGAGGCAATCCAACCGCGGCTGGGAATTCGTATTCACAGGCTCCACTCCCTGACCGAAAACGACCCAAGGCTGAATCAACAACCTTGGGCCGAAACGGGGGGAACAGCAGCTGCATAAAACAAAGCAAACGTTGCAGCCGGAAAAATCACGGACAGCCTCGATGGCCTTCCGCTCTTCGTCAGGAGCATGTTAGACGCTCCCGGCCTATCCTGCCCTCCCCTTATGGTCCGGTTTTCTGATAACCCTATAGCCGGAAAATCTTTCCTCCCGCCCTGCCAATCGCCGCAGCGATTTTCAGCACATCCTTCGCCCTCTCATCCGCACGGCAATAGACACCGAACTTGTAGGCGTCCGGCAAAAGGAACTCGAAAGTCCTCACGGAATCCAGTCCGTGCTCCAGCTCCAAAAGCCGCGCCATCGCATCGCCGGGGGCGAGGAAAACACCGAGTCCCGCATCCGCCGCCCTCGCCGCCTCCTGCTCGCTGCCGAAGACCACGGTGTTCGCGCCCTGCATCCCATAGGCATGGTTGCACCAGCCCCGCAGAAATCCGCCGAAGCCCAGCGCCGCCAGGTTGTCCGGGATCAGTAGTGTGGTGCGAAGGATCTCCGGGAAACTGAAGCTCTTGCCATCGAACGGGTAAAACCCCGGATGCCACGCGAGGGTCATCCCCCTTTCCCGATGAATCACCGCCTCCTGGATTCCCGGCGTGATCCCCTCCTGCAGGAAGCGCCCCGCGATGACCACATCGAGCCGCCCCGCCTCCAGATCTGCGGCCCATCTGTCATCGGCCGGCACGCATACGACATCGCCCCCGCCGCACAGCGTATCCTCCGCGAGCGCGGCGGCCAGCCTTTCGGAAAACCATGAGCCGTCCACACCCACCCGCACCTCGCCGTCCATCCGCCGCGCCTCGCTGCCGATCCCATCCTTGAAGGCCGAATAAGCGGCGCAAACTTCCTGCGTCCTATCCAGGAAAGCCCCGCCCACCGGGGTTAGCTTCGCTCCGCCGGGATGCCGCTCCAGCAAAACAAGCCCCACCGCGCTCTCCAGTTGTGCGATCATCAGGCTCACCGACGGCTGGGACAAACCCATCCGCCGCCCCGTCTCCGAGAAATTCCCGGTTTCCGCAAGATCGCCGAAGACCAGCAGGCTGTTCAGGTTAACATCCATCCGCCCCCTTCCCCGCACCGGCGCAAAGCATGGCCTTGAGATCCTCATACGGATGATGGTGCCGCATCAGCGCGGAAAAGCGGTGGCACGGCCAGCCTTTGGATGGGGCATCCGAAAGTGGACTCACGGTATCTGCGGAGAACAGCAGCTCGCCGTCCTTCAGCCCACCCGCTTCGTCCGCACCGATCAGCCTCCCGCCCCGCGCGCCCGCCTCGGAGAACATCCCCATCAAGCCGTCGCAAACCGAAGCCTCGCCCTCCGCCAGCATGAACCAGCCTTTTTTCAGATCCTTCGGCCTCCCCGGAAGCTTCCCGCCGCTCACATTCCATCCGACCTCGCCCAGCTCCACCCTGTTCAGTCGCCCCGATTCCCCCAGCCCTATGCCGAAATATACATCGCATTCCGCCGCCAGGAGGGTCTTGTGGGCGCCTTGCGCATCCACTTTCAGGAAGCAGGAACGGAACTTCCCGGACACATCGAGCCGGGAAAGATAATCGGTGAAAAGCCCTCCCCGGAAAAAACCCGCCGCCGCCCCAAACCGCAGCACCCTCCCCGCCTTGTGGAACTGTTTCACCGCCTCCTCCATTTTCCGCAGCGCGGTCGAAAGCGGCCCGAGCTGCCCGAAGATCACGCGCCCGAATGCGGTTGCCCCGCACCTGCCCCCTCCCAGATCCTCCAGCAGCGGCCTCCCCACGATCTCCTCAAGCTCCCCGCAAAGCCTCTTCACATTCGTCCGGCTCATCTGGAGCTCCAGTGCCGCACTCGCATGGGAGCCTTCGAGCACCACCGTGCTGAACACCTCAAGATGCCTCAGGGAAATTCCCGCCAAGCTGTTCTTTGGTGTAACATTCCCCATGCCTGCGTGGAAGCTGCCGCAAGAACATCCCATTTCAAGCCGCAAGTTTCGGAGCATTCCGCGAGCCCGCCTCCGGCATGGGCGGAATCCACTGAACCCCCGAAATTTGTTGTTTGATATCCGCATCCCGCGCCCCATCCTGCCCCCACCTTTTCACCAACAAATCCAATGCCCACCGGCATTCCATTTCCGTATCCAAGATGTCCGACCGCGAAAAAAAACTGCTCGCCCTTCTCCTCTTCGCGGGGTTTGTCATCCTGAATTTTTTCCTCTACACACTCTACACCCAGACCAAGGCACGCTACACCAGCGATCTCGGAGCTGCGGAATCCGGCCTCCGCGAGGCCATCACCATCAGCGAAAGCTCCGAGCAATATGCCGGGGAAATGGAATGGCTCGCCAGCAACGATCCGGAGCCGGCCGCCTACCAGGATGTCCAGACCAAGCTCCAGCAATTTGCCGAGACCCAGGCGCGCAACCTCGGCCTCACCATCATATCCCAGGAACTCCTGCCCACAGACGAAAGCGGCACCCACTATCACCGCGTCCAGATCCGCATCAACCTCAACGGCCAGGAACAGGCGCTCTACAGATGGTTCGACCTGATCAACGACCCTGCCGCCTTCCGCACCGCCTACCAGATCCGCCTGACCCCGAACACCCAGAACGATACGCTCATCGACTGTTCCGCTACCCTCTCCCAATGGTTCCCACCCGCAACATGATCACCCAATGTAGCTGGGGCATCCTGCCCCAAGCCGTTCACTGGGCGTCCCGCCCGGTGGCATTGCTCTGCGCACTCATCACAATACTACCGGCCTCAGCCTCCGCAGACGTCCCGAAAAAAGCCCCCCTGGTGAAATACACCGGCCTCTGGACCAACAGCCCCTTCACTTCCAAGCCGGTGGTTGACCCGACCGGGCCGATGAACAACCCGCTCGACGACTTCACCCTCACCGGCATCGCACCCGTCCCCGGCGGCTACCGGATCACGATCATGAACAAGAAGAACCCGGACGTGAAACGGGTGATTGAGCCGGGCGGCACCGACAAGGAGTTCAAGGTTGTTTCCGTGAACAGGAATCCCGGGAAAACGCTGGGAACAACCGTCGTCCTATCCTCCGGCTCCATGCAGGGCACCGTCTCCTTCGAGCCGGATCTGATCACCCTAAAGGCCGCACCCGCCGCCGCCCCGCAGAATCCCCAGCAGGCGAACGGCAATCTCCCTCCCGGCATCACCCCGGCGATGGCCAACCAGCAGAACGCAAACCAACAGAACGGCAATCAGGCGGACGCAAACAATGTCCGCCAGCCACGCCCCCGCATCGTGCCGCCGCCCGCCCCTGCCGCCCCTGCCGCGCCGGCAGAAGCAGGCACGGCAACCCAGCGTGGCACACGCGAAAACCGCGATAGCCGCTCCCCGCGCCGCCGCTAACCCCGCTTCCCAGACCCAGAGAAATTTCCAGCAACCCACATACCATGCGACTTTCCATCCTCTCCCTCATCCCGCTGCTCGCGCTTTCCGCTTTCTCACAGAACGCGGAAGTCCCCGTCATCCCGGGACCGCCCGTGGCTCCTGCCGCCGCTGATGCCGTTCCCGCTCCCGCTGCGGATCCCGGCGGCACCCTGATCAACGAATCCATTGAGGAACTCAAGCTATCCGGACAGGCTCTCGCCGACCTTTACCGCCTTTACACAGGGCGCCGCGTGATCGTCTCTTCCGCCGCAAGCCAGGCCGAGTTCCAGTTTATCCAACACGCATCGCCCCAAGATCCGCTCACTTATCGCGAGGCTGCCGAACTGTTGAGAAAAGCGGCCACCATCGAAAACTTCATCTTCGTCCCCGCCGCAGATCTTCCCGGCGTGGACTACCTCACCCTCGCCACCGCCGGGGTGAAACCGGCAGGCATCGGCATCGGGGTGTTCACGGAAAACGATCCTCTCCCCGAAGGCGATGCCGTCATCTCCTACATCATGACGCTGGACTTCCTGAAGCCGGACGAAGCGATGCGCGTTTTCCAGCAGGTCGTCGGACAATTCGGAGCCTTCGGCTCCATCACCACCAGCGGCTCCTCTGTGGTCATCACGGAAAACACCTCCCTCATCCGCAAGCTCATCGACCTCAAAACGGAGATCGACAAACCGTCCTCACAGGTCGCCACCCGTTTCATCATCGTGAAATATGCGGATGTCACGGAACTGGCCACCACCCTCAACGAACTGCTCGGCCAACAGCAAGGAACCTCGAGCACGGCCGGCGTGCAACGCGCGCCCCAAACCCAGGCGAACGTCAACGGCAACAGCATCGCGCTGACAGTTGAAGGTTCGGCTTCCTCCTCCGGTGAGGAAGCCCCTGTCCAGATCATCCCCGACGCCCGCACCAACCGCATCTTCGCGATGGGTCGCCCGGTCGATCTGCTGTTTGTCGAGGGTCTCGTCCGCGAGTTCGACACCCAGTCTGACCAGCGGAATTTCCTCCGCCGCAAGCTCAAGTTCCTCGCCGTCGCCGATTTCCTACCCATCGCCGGGGACGCCCTCACCCGGGCATTTTCCGGCACCGGCACCGGTACCGGCACCGGCGACACTTCCCAAACCCAAGCTCCGGCAGGCGGAGCCAACAACCGCCAGAACACACGCCAGCAATCGAACAACGGCAGCCTATTCAACGGCGGTGGCAGCCAGCAAAGCGGCTCCTTCGGCGGTAGCTCCGGCGGTGGAGGGACAGGCGGCTCCTCCGCATCACGCGGCAGCTCCCTTTCCGATCCACAGGTCAACTCCGCCCCCGAGTCCCTGCTCATCGGCCGCACTCTCCTCGTGGCGGACAACATCACCAATTCCATCGTCGTCCAAGGCCCGCCCTCCGGTGTTGAGATCATCGAGAAACTACTCGACCAGGTGGATGTGAAAGCGGATCAGGTGATGATCTCCACGGTTATCGGTCAGCTTTCCAAAGGCAAAAACAAGGATTTGGGATTCGATATCCTTTCTCGGGGTTCCCGGTTTGGGGCAAGGGGAGGTTCCGGCAACGGCCCGAGCCTGCCTCTGGATCCCATAACCCCTTTCACACCCGGGAACCTGATGGGTAGCGGGTTGAGCGTTTTTGCGAGATTTGGGAATGATATCAATCTTTATCTCAACGCCCTTCAATCCAAAACCGATTTTACGGTTTTATCCCGCCCAAGCATATTCACAACAAACAACAGGAAAGGGGTGATATCGAGCGGAGAGCGTGTGGCAATTCCCACCAATAGCAACAGTTTCGGAGCAGGCGGGCAAAGCACCAACATTGAATACCGGGATGTTGTCCTACAGTTCGAAGTCATTCCCTTGGTGAACTCTGAAAATGAAATCACTTTGCAGATTGCCATATTGAACGATGAGCTGGGCGACGACCAGATTTTGGCGGGAGCGGGACCGAACGGGACCGATTTGACGGTGCCCCGCATCATAACCCGTGAACTCGTAACCACGATCACTGTGAACAACAACGAAACCATTGTCCTGGGGGGATTAATCAGCACCCGCGACACCAAAACAATAAGTGGTATCCCGATCCTGAGTGATATCCCATTGTTTGGCAGGATTTTCTCAAGCGAACAAATTGAAAAGGCCAATTCTGAACTCCTGATATTTATCCAAACCTCAATTGTGAAGGACAACCTCTCAAGTGACTATGTCCAGGCGGATTTCGACTCCCGTTACAAGGTTGCCCAACCCGCCCGGACCTACGCAGACGGCACCGTGCTCCCACCGCTCGATGCCATCGAAGAAAAAGGCTCCCCGCGCGGCAACACCCGCATCCCCGCAGCCGTCCCCGTTGATGGACATAATTTCAACCGCTCATCCCTCCGCCCCATCCACAGGCGCTAGTTCGACATCGGATACGTCTGGAAAATGATTCCCGGAGCCAGCAGGCAAAGGGCGGTCAGCACCTTGAGTGTCACGGGGCTGAATCGCGACCGTGTCCGGTTCAGCACCTGCAACAGGGCGGCACCGGTGAGGATGCCGTAAAAGAAAGGGCGCGCCGTCATCGAATCGTTCTGGACGGCGAACACCAGCGCGGCGGCGCCTAGGAGTGTCAGGGGCAGGGAGAGGGCCAGCTCGTCGGCTGAGTTCGGCCCGGATTCGCCTGTCTTGGCGGATCGCGCCCAGAGTTCCATCGCGGAAGAGGCCAGCAGGCAAAGCACCGAGAAACTGATGAACTCACGGGAAATGAGAAGTTCCTGGATGCCCAGGCCGGGTAGATAGACGTGCGCGGAGAGCGCCGTCCCGAAGGCGAAAGCCACCCCACCAAGGGCATGTCTCGCATAGGACATCTCGTTCTCATCCTGCGATGAAAAGAACGAGAGAGCGAAATACCCGAGGACGAAGATCCCTCCGACCAGGAGGTAGTTGTAAACGGAAAGCGGGAAATTGAGAACGGTCAGCACAAGTGCGGAAACACCGCTGAGGATCGCAAGCCTGCGGAGCAGGGTCCGGTGGCGTGAGGCGAAGGAGCTTTCATCACCCTGCATCGCCGCCGAGAGCAATTTCGCGACTATCCTCACCGTCCATACGGCCAGACCCAGCGCGACGTAAGCCTCCCACGGATGGTAGTTCACCCGCCATGTCCTCGCGAAAAGGAAAAGCCACATCACCGCGATCAGCGGAGCATCCAGACCCAACAGATTCAAATGCAGCCACCATGGCTTTTTCTCTTTCTCCACACCGCAATCTTTCCCGCAGCAAAGCGGAAACGCAAGCGACTACTACAGCACCTGCCTGACAAGGGGAGGAATCGGCGCGCCGATCGCCTCTGCGGTTGCCCGGATCAACTCCAGTTCGTTGTCGCCCACCGCCCCGTTGTCCGTGACCACCAGCCCGCACAGGCGCAGGATCTGCTGTTTGACCAATGGCGTCGCCGCATCCATCTCAGCCAACGCGGAAGCAACACCCTCCAGACCGCTTTCGATCCGGGGCAGATCCCTTCCGGCATGTTCGCGGTATTCGGCCGCAGCCGCACCAAGGGAATCCCCACCACCCGCCAAAGCCGCGAACACCCCCAGCAAACGGGCCAATTCAATTTCCAGATCAGCTATCCTGCGAAACCTCATCGCAGGCACCGGCTTCAGCCCGAGGCCGATGCAAACATGCCGCTCGATGACTTTCTGGAGCATGAACTCGAAGAGATTCACCACGCCGTCCGCCTCGATCAGCGCTTGGCTGGCCTTGACGAAATCGCCCGCCTCCGCCCGGCTCATCTTCCTCAGCCATGATAGCGAAAGATCCACCAGCGCCAATTTCTTGGAGGAGGAAAAGCCTTCAAGATCCACGCTCCAGCCGATGACCTGGAGTATGGTCGCTTCATCGGCACCATGCGCCCCCATGATTTCCCCGGCAACCTTCCGGCCATCGACATCGGCGGCAACCAGCAGACCGAGCAAAAGGGTCTTCGCCTCCTGTTTCGAAAACGAGGTGACTTTTCCCTCGCGCAGTTCCTCGCGGATCAGCGAGCCGACACGAGCGTCAAGCCGGCCGCTTTCTCCCAGCGATTTCAGCCTGTCCGTGGAATCCACCTGCTCAAGCGAACCTGAAAAACCCATGACTCCCGTGAACTCCGCTGCCGAAACAGCATCCGCCTTGCCTTGGAGCATCTCACCCTTCCAGCGGGGATCGATGGCGAGTATCCTTTTTTCCAGCGGCGGATGCGTCGCCATCAGGGAAGCCAATCCGCTGCTTGCGAAGAACATGTGCCTGGACTCCATCGCCTGCGGGGAGGAGATGTGCCCGTGGGCGGAAAAACCGCCGATTTTCTTCAGCGCCCCCGCGATCCCATCCGGATCGCGTGTGAACTGGACTGCGGAGGCATCCGCCAGATACTCCCGCTGCCGGGAGATTGCCGCCTGCAGCATCCTTGCAAACAGGACACCTACCGATCCCACCAGCCAGACCGCGAGCCCTGCGACGATGAGCGCCAACACGATCCCGCCACTCTTCGAATCCCGCGAAGAGCCGCGCATGAAACGGAACGATTCGATCATCATCCGCCCCAGCATGGAGAGCATCAC
>Ga0163144_10016804_pt1 | contig 14967 bp, 12 predicted proteins | sample OliLak19BULKMAT1_FD_123175 | JGI IMG/M metagenome (GOLD analysis project Ga0163144, IMG submission 123175) | Freshwater microbial mat bacterial communities from Lake Vanda, McMurdo Dry Valleys, Antarctica - Oligotrophic Lake LV.19.BULKMAT1 | ecosystem: Environmental > Aquatic > Freshwater >... | reverse complement strand
TTCCTTCGCCGCCCCGAGTTGCTCTCCCACGGCCGCCGCCTGCTTGCCGGTGGCGGCGGCGGCATCGCGCTTCGCTTGAAGCTGCGCTTGCAACGATTCAATCTCTGACAACGCCTGGGTCAGTCTGTTCTGCAGGTCGCCGCGCTTTGAATCGAGTTGTTCGATCTCCTCCACAACAATCCGCCGGCGATCGCCAAGTCGCAACTGCTGGTTCGCGAGATTCCGCCGTTCAATCTCGATCCCCCCGATTCGGCTGTTGACGCCGGAGAGTTTGTGCATCAGATCGAGAATCCGCTGCTTGCCGCGCTCGACCGTCTGATTGAGTTCGTTCAGACGCAACTGTCCGTCGCGGTGCATTTTCTGTCGATCTTCGATGAGCGTCGTCTGCTCGTCGAGTTCGCGTGTCAGGGTTGCGAGATTCGCAGTGTCTGCGTCGAGTGTTGAGTTGATCTCCTGCAGCTTTGCTGCTGCCGCTTCACGGTCGTGCTCGTATTCAGCGAGTTGCTGCGAGATCTGCTCGATTTGCTGCGCTGCATACTGCTGGCGCTGCTGCGCTGCGGTGATCGAATGCCGCGCGTGGATCAGTTCGGTTTCGATCTCCTGCTTTTTTGACGAGAGCGAATCGAACGTCTGCTTTTTTTCAGCAAGCATGTTCTGCCGGAGGGCGAGATCGCGGGCGGCGTCTTCAAGCTGAAACTGCAGATCCTCGCGATGCTGATCGAGTCCGGAAATCTGCGTCTGCAGTGTGTGAAACTCCCGCAGGGAATAGCTCAGCCGCAGTTCGTTCAGACGCTCGGAGTATTCCTTGTAGTTTCGCGCCTTCCCCGCCGCCACCTTCACACTGCGGAGACGCTTGTCCACTTCCTCAACGATGTCATTCAGGCGGGTGAGGTTCTGATCCACGCGCTCGAGCTTGCGCTGGGCTTCCTTCTTCTTGACCTTGAACTTTGAGATCCCCGCCGCTTCTTCAAAAATCTGCCGGCGTTCGTCGGGATTGGCTTCGAGCAAGGCGGACACGCGCCCCTGTTCGATCACGCTGTAGGCGTCCACGCCCACGCCGGTGTCCATGAACAGTTCCTTGACGTCTTTGAGGCGCGAGGACTGGTTGTTGATCTGATATTCACTGGTGCCATCGCGATACAGGCGTCGGCCGACGGATACATCGTCGGTGTCGAGGTTGAGAAGGCGCGTGCCGTCTTCGCGGGGCGGGTTCTCGAAAACCAATGTGACTTCCGCCATCCCGGCGGCCTTTCTGCCGCCGCTGCCATTGAAGATCACATCCAGCATCGCGTCGCCGCGGAGGGACTTGGCACTTTGCTCGCCAAGCACCCACTTGAATCCGTCAACGACATTGGATTTGCCGCACCCGTTCGGGCCGACGATGCCGGTGATGGGCGCATCGAAAACAAACTCGGTGCGATCGGCGAAGCTCTTGAAACCGTGAACGATGAATTTTTTCAAACGCATGGGCGACGGTCCTCCATGACCGGGTGACGTGAAGCATCCTGCCAAATCGTCTGACAGAGAATACCGGATTCGTCCAATGCTTCAACTCTGATCGCGTGCAACAACATTTTCTCCTCTTGCATTACTCGCTCTCCCCCGCGGGAGAAGGTTGGGGTGAGGGGGAGAACTCTTGCGTAAAGCATCATCATCAACGGAAATCGTCCACCTATCACCCCTGCCCTCTCCCGCAAAGGGATAGGGAGATAAAACTACTGCGGCCGACCCGTGTCACCGCCGATGATCGGGGCGCTTGATACCGAGTCTTGGAGGCTCGGCGCTTCCTGCATCATGAATGATGCGACAAACTTCTGTCCCTGCGCGCTGGCGGTGACTTCGCGGGTTTCGCAAATCGCCTGCAGAATCGCGACGATGTCTCCATAGGTGAAGTTAAGCAGTCTTTCCTGCCCCGGCCCTTCGCCGCCCAGGCGTGCCGCGATTTCCGCGAGGTCAGGGTTCGATTGAATCGTAACCGGCTCGCGCGATCCCGGGCCTCGATAGTAAATCGTCACGCGCTTCTGATTCGCACTCGATGAGATCGTGAACTGATCATCCATCGTGCTGAACATCGTCGGAAGATTCATCGCCGGTTTGTTGCCGATGACCGCGAGTCTCGGGATGCCGGAGCGCGATGCATAGATGATCGGTCTGCCATCGGATTGCACGATGTCCAGCATGAACTTGGTGCCGATCTGCTTGGTGTAGATCGATGGATCGTTGTTCTTGGCGAGCACTTTGTACGCCTCGATGCGCACCAGCGATTGCTCGCTTGCCAGCAACGTGCGCAGCGCCTGATTGACCTGCGGGCTTGGATTCAGATCGCCGAGCGTCCGAACCGCATTAAGCTGAAACCGATGATCCGTGGTCATTGCGATGCGGGTGAGTGAATCCACCGCGCCCCCGTCGCCCAGATACGCCGCTGCCCGCGCGGCGGCGTAAACGACGTCGGGCTTGTCGCTTCTCATCAGCGAACCAAGATGAGGCAGACTCACCGGGCCCAGCGCCTCCCAGGCATAACTGATGTCTTCCAGCGCCGCCCCGGGCTTGACCGCTTCATCTGCGAGTTGCTTTGCCTTCATGGCGCGGAAGTTCGGGGAGTTGCTCAGATAAATGTGATTCATGATCCCCGCAAAATGTTCCCAATCGCCGTGGAACTGCGAGGGAAGCACCACCATCACAATTCCCTCGTCCTTGGCCGACGCGAACTTTTCGGTGGGCGACGTCTTGTAGCTGGCGAAGCGCTCTTCGATCAGAATCTCAATCGCGCGCGCCAGACTGCGTTGCGGCTGGCGGAGTTTGATGACCAGCGGGCGCGTTTCGCGGGCCACGCCGCCTTGCATGATCACGCCATATCGCAGACTGTTCTTCGCGGCAGGAGTGTCTGCGCTGGCGCCGCCCAGCACATAGGATGGATTCACAAACACCGGCCCTTGTGACGCACCGGCGACATCCACTTTATATCCCGGCTGAATCGTGTTGGCGCCGTCCACTTTCAATTCGGTGCGATACAAAACCCCGCCGGCGAGGCTCGTGGTGTTTGATCCATCGAGAGTCGAGACCTGCACATCAAACTGATCGCCCGGCCGCGCGCCAGGGGGAAGATACGCATCCACTCGAACTACTGAGATCGTCGGATCATTCAGCATTTCCTCAGGCGTGTAGCGGCGTTCCTGGGGACCGTTTTGATTGTGGGAACCCACGCCGTTCTTCACCATCTCCTTGACGATGTAATTCCGCACGGCGGTAGGAAGCTGCTGGTTGTTCCCCGTGCCGCGGAGACGCGCGACCAGTCCGAATCCGCTGACAGGAAGCGGCTGGGTGTCAAGCACGTCGGTGCGTTCCAGAATGGTATCCCTGAGATATTCAGGAACCTCCCGCAGTGGCAGCGATGGATAACGGGCAATGGTCTGTGGCGGCGGGGTTCTTTTGCATCCGGAAAAACCGAACGCAATCAAACCGGCGGCGACACATGCGATGGTGGTGCCGAATCGAAGTTGCGGGGTCAATGATCGCATGAAAAGAGTCTCCAAAGATTATCGGACGGTGCAACGCACGGGCTTGAGTGCTTCACCTCCTTCGCAACGGTTTCGTCCCGGAAGACGGTTGTTTCGAGGGAACGATGATCCGCAGGAAGCCTGGAAAAATGCCGGTTTCCTGTATTCTTCGCGAACCTTCGCTCGTTCGCGACTTCGCGTACTCTGCGATTGCTTCGCGTTCTTTGCGATTGCTTTGCCAGGTAAACCCGCCGCAAGCGGCGACGCTAAACTTTGGGTCCGTGCCTAATCGAGCTGAACCTGCGGTGCAGGCACTTTCGGCTTCCTGCGTTTGATCGCGTCGGGATTCGTCCCGTTTGAACCTGCGGGTACAGCAGATGCCTTCGGGTCAATGAACAGTCTTCCCTGTGTCGGATCATCTTCAAACCGCTTGGCATCCAACACGGCCCTGGCTTCTTCCACCAGTTCTTCAAGCGTCTTGAATTGCCGGTAGACGCTGGCAAAGCGAACGTATGCCACCTGATCCACACGGCGCAATTTCTCGGCAACCAGTTCACCGATGTGATTGGCCGGAACTTCGCGATCGAAGGTTTTGAAGATTTCCTCCTCCACCTGATCGACGATGCCGTGCATCTGCTCATCCGAAACGACACGCTTGAAGCACGCGCGCTCAAGCCCTCGCAGGACTTTCAACCGATCCCACGGCACCCGGCGGCCATCCTTTTTGATGACCGCGAGCTTGCTGTTTTCTTCGATGCGTTCGTAGGTGGTGAATCGCTTGTCGCAGTTCAGACATTCCCGCCGCCGACGGATCGCCCGGCCACCCTCGCAGGTGCGCGAGTCGATCACCTTGAGGCTTTCTTTCTCGGCGTTGCAGAACGGACAGCGCATTGACGTGAAAGTAACGAAATCCTATGGAAAACGCAAAAATATCGTCTTGGGGAAAAACGTGCGCGAATGAATGCGGATGCGCGATCCTCATGCCTTTGAGGGTTCACCGGTCGGAAGCGTCAGTGGCGCATCGAGATTCAGCTTGCTCTTCGGATAAATCAGCACCGGCCGCCGGGAATGCACCGCGCCAAATCCCTTCCACGGCTTGATCTCGATGCTTCCACGATCTGACGATGGCGGTGTCGCGGGGACAATGAGATTCCCTGCGTGATCCCGGTGCGAGCTGTACATCAGATCGGCCTTGCGGAAGTAACGCGGCACCGATGCATAGGCCTGGTTCTTCGCGTCATTCGCAGTCCATCCATACAACGCGGCGTTCAGCCTGGGAATTGAATCTGAGTAAACACGCGCGGGAACATTTGAGATCATTCCCTCCGCATCGCGATAGGTTCGGCGGTCCACGTGCCGCTGCGCATGCCGATGCACCGAAACATCCGACCCGCCATAGTAGTATCGCCCGCGCTGAGAATGATCGCCCGACGAGGAATTGTGATGGGAATACTGATACTGAACAGGCTCATAGACGATGGCCGCCGATGCAGGGAGACAGGTCACGAACACGACCAATGCGAGGATCCGAGTCATACAACAACTCCTTAAGTTGACGAGATATGCATGACTTTATCAGACGCGGCTGTTTTGTAACGAGATATCTTCAACCGATGAGATTCAAGCATGGACCAACCGTCCATACACTTCCGAATGCATCAACTATAAGGACTATGATGCGCGTAGTGCTGCGCCCCTGCCCACCGCCGACTGCCCACTACTTCTGATAACTCGGACTCACGCCCCAGTTCAACTTATCCGCCAGCGTCCGCCATTCACCGGCTTGCGGGTTTTCGATGATGATTACGTCGTGGTCGGCCTTGCGGATGATCACGCGGTCGCCGGTTTTGAGTTTCGTGGATTCCTGGCCGTCGCAGATGAGATGCGTGCCGGCGTTGGCGCGTTTGGTGACGATGTGGACGACACTGCTGGACCCGACGACGAAGGGTCTGAACGACAGACTGTGCGGACACAGCGGCGTGATGCAGAACGCGGAGACCGTCGGCGAGATGATCGGTCCGCCCGCGGCGACGTTGTACGCCGTCGAACCCGAGGGAGTTGAGACGATCAAACCATCCCCGAAATACCGGATGCCGCGTTCGTTGTTCGCGCCAAGCTCAAGCTCGATCATCCGAAACGGAGAACCGGCGGCGATCACCGCATCGTTGAGCGCGGTGGCGGTCCAGATGCGTTTTGCCGCGACATCGTCGGGATCGGCCACGCGAACGCCGCAGCTTGCCGGGACGACGGAGGCTTCGAGAATCTCCCGCCGCGAACGCGGCAGCGTGCCGGCTATCAGGGCATACACATGATCGCGAAATTCAGCCGGTGTGAAACTCGCTAGAAATCCAAGTCGTCCGAAGTTCACTCCGACGATTGGAATCTGTTTGCCCTTGAGGCGCCGCGCTGTTGAGAGCAACGTGCCGTCTCCGCCGAGCACGAGAATCGCATCAACATCAAGCTTGGAAAGATCAGTGGTGTTGTCCGAATCCACCCCGATCAGATTCGCCCGCGCAGCGACGAGATCGCGCAGGTCGGTCATCGCCGGTTCGACCTTGGGCTTTTTGAGATTGACGACGATGAAGAGGCGCATAGGAATTACGGATTTGGGATTGCGGATTTCGGATTGACAGACAATCCGCAATCCCAATCCGCAATTGTGAAAACACCATCGCCGCGGAAGACGACCGGGGACACGACGGCACAGAGCAGGTTTGTTTAGGGCTGCTTCCTTTCGGACCTGACCCGGTTCACAGCCCAACCCTTGCATCGGACCCGGCCGTCACCCGCGGCGACGGCTGGTGACGGTGCTTTTAGCACAAAGCCGCCCACGCTTCAAATGCGTTGATGTCCAAAGCAATCAATGCCTCACAAATCCGAATGACGAAACCAGAATGACAAATCAATGACGAATGCCCAATGACGAATGAGTGGAGACCTCAGCGTTGCGGACCGTGTTAAAACGCGGACATTCGGATTTCGTCGGTCTAGCTTGATTCGTCACTCTGGATTCGGAATTCGGGTTTACCAGACGGTTTGGTCATTCGGGTTTGATCATTTTCGAATCCCCAGCATCTCCGAATACGGATTATTCTCCGGCGTCACCTGTCTCACTTCGATCCTGTTGATCACCACCGGCACTTCGGGCGCACCGATCTGCTGATTGCTCAACTTGCCCGCAGCGATCTTCTTCGCGGTTTCCATGTCGGTGATTTTTCCGAATGCGCTGTAGCGACCTTCGTAGCGTTTGGTGTTTGCATAGTTCAGACAAATGAAGAACTGACTTCCGGCGCTGTTGGCCGCTTCGTAGCGGGGCATCGATCCCTGTTCCTCCAGCGGATCATTGGATCGCGCCATCACCATCACGCCTTCGACAAACTGGCGCGAATTAAACTCCGGATTGATCGTGTATCCCGGTCCGCCGGTGCCGTCGCCTTTGGGATCGCCCGCCTGGATCAGAAAATCCTGCACAACACGATTGAAGCTAAGTCCATCATAAAATCCCTCGGATGCGAGGCGGGTAAAATTATCGCAGGTGTTGGGCGCGACATCCTGCCAGAAGATCGCCGTCATCTCGCCGAGATCGGTGGAGATCAGGGCGTATTGCAGCGGCGTCACACGGATGACCATCGGCTCGGTCGGCGCATCGCGCCGCTGATCGATCCGCACGTTGATCACCAGCGGCGTGCCTGTAAACACCGGGAATTCCTTTCCCTTCGGAGTCGCAAAAAGCAGGTAGGTCCCGGGTGTCTGCACTTGCTGATACACACTTCGCAGGTCGACCGATGTGCCGTCGGAGACGTTCACTTCTCCTTTGGGCTCGTACGGCTTGCCGGAAAAATCAGTCAGCATCAGCGAGACATCGCCGCCCCTGATGTTGATCGTCAACGGCTGAGACGGCGCGTACCACATCTTCGAAGGGATGAGGACGCTGAACAAAGTGACAAGCACGGAGACCATTTGAACTCCTAACGTGGCACGGGCGTCACGCACGTGCTTCAGCGGCATGTGCCGCTATTTGAAACCAGGAAAGTTCGCCGACTCACGAAAGAACCGTTTGCGCGGAAGCGCACATGCGGGACGCCCGTGCCACGTTACGGGGCATTTACTTCAAACTTCTTACTCATCGGTGCAAGACAACTCGACTCATCGCACGCCTGATATCGCAACACCATCGGCACGACGCCCTTCCCGGTCAGCGGCTGGGCAAATCGCGCGATCAACTGCACTTGCCCTTCGTACACCCGGATCGGTTCAGTGGCAAATGCAAAGAGTCGATCCACGCCCGGCGGATAGTCGATGGTGGCGTGCATTTCATCATGGAGAAACAATTCGGTCGCCGGAAAATCTCCGGAGGCGGGGTTCGCGTGAAGATGGAAGCCTTCGAGAATGTGGACATCGATCTCAAGTGTCTGCTCATCGCGCCAGCGTGATTCGATTCCCACGACATTCGCGGCAAGCTGTCGGGGAACATCACTCTGTGTTTGTGCGGCGGCGGAAACCGTGAACGGCGGCTGAGTCTCCAAATAACGCAACGCCGATTCAAGCATCGAACTCATTCCAGCGCCCTGTGATTTCAAGTTCTCCGCGAACGCCGACAGGATTGCCCGCGCCCCATCGTGATCACCAAGCTGCACCAACACTTCGGCCGCCACTGCGTTGCCCGATGGCAGGGGGCTGTCGGATGCGATCTTCTGCCGCACCGGCAGATCAACGGCGGATTTATCGGTGAAGTAAAATCCGCCGGCTTCACGATCGCTGAACCGCGCCTTCATGTGTCCGGCAATTTCCTCGGCCCTTGCGCGCCACGATTGATCGCCCGTCGCATCAGCGATGGCAAGCAGCGCCTGCGCGAGGAATGCATAGTCATCCAGAAAACCAAGATACTTCGCGACGCCGTCGCGGCTGGTACGGGCGAGGACCGGAGCGTTGTCGGGCACGTCGGGTCCCCTCTCCCTTCGGGAGAAGGCTGGGGTGAGGGGACGTGCTTCTGCTGGAGACGGTTTGTGCATGTCACGCTCCAAAGGCTCAGGGATCGCAGCGTTTTCCAATCCGCGAGCACCCTCACCCCAACCCTCTCCCGGAGGGAGAGGGGGCCGGAGGGTTTCTCGCTGGTCGGAGGGCACCTGCGCTGGCATATGCACATGTCCGGCCGAAGCAATTCGGTGCGTGTTGAGAATGAACTGCGCCGCGCGAATCGCAGCGTCCACATATCGCTGCTCTTTCAGCACCTGTCCGGCATACGCAAACGCCCGGATCATCAGCGCATTCCAACTGGTCAGGATCTTCGTATCCAGCAGCGGCTGTTTACGTTTGGCGCGAGCCTCATACAATTTCTCTCGTGCAGAGATGATCAGCGGTTCATTCTCCCCATCAGCGTTCTTAAGAAACAGAATGTTCTTATCCGGCACCGCGCCGCCCATCGTCCCACCATGATGCGGATCGACGAAGTTCGGACCGGCATCGACGCCGTAAAGTTTGCAAAACGCGCGGGAGTCTTCCACGCCGAGAACCGTTTCGATTTCCTGACGTGTCCAAAGATAGTTGAGTCCCTCCTGCGCATCGACCTCGGCATCAAACGCCGTGTAAAACGCGCCGTCGGGTGAAGTCATTTCGCGGAGAATGAAATCGAGAAGCCTGCGAGTGATATCCGCATAACGCGCCTCCCCTGTCTGTCGATGAGCCTCGACGTAGCACCAGGCGAGCATTGCATTGTCATAGAGCATGATCTCAAAGTGCGGCACCAGCCATTTGGCGTCAGTGCTGTATCGGTGAAACGCCCCGCCGAGATGGTCCCGGATCCCACCATTCGCCATCGCGTTAAGCGTGTTGCGAACCATCGCCAGATGCTTGTTTGACTCCTCCGGCGAATGTCGCTTCAGCGATGCCGGTCGCACCGATACCAACATCAGTTCCAGCAACGTCTGTCTCGGAAACTTCGGCGCGCTCCCGAATCCCCCGAGCATTGCGTCATAGTCATACACCGAGCTGCGTATCTGCTGATCGATGAACTTCTCATCAATGCGGATCGGTTGCGCGGGGGCGGGCGGCTGCGCGAGTTCCCGCAGAATCGTGATCAACTGATTTGCTGACTTCTCGACATCGACCTTCCGATTCCGGTACGCATCCTCGATCGACCGCAGCACCGTCGGAAACCCCGGTCGCCCATATCCATCTTGCGGCGGAAAATAAGTTCCGCCATAAAACGGGCGAAGATCCGGAGTCAGAAAAACGCTCATCGGCCAGCCCCCGTGCTGGGTCAGCACCTGCACTGCCGTCATGTATAAATTGTCAACATCCGGACGTTCCTCACGATCAACCTTGATGTTGATGAACAGATCGTTCATCAGTTCTGCAATCGATTCATGCTCAAAACACTGCCGCTCCATGACGTGGCACCAGTAACATGTGCTGTAACCCACCGACAGAAAGATCGGTTTGTCCTGCCTGCGTGCTGTCTCGATTGCTTCAGGACCCCAGGGATACCAGTCGACAGGATTGTGCTGATGCTGAAGAAGGTAGGGGGATGACTCCTTCGCGAGGCGATTGGTTCGCTGAATGGTATCGGATGTTTTCATGTAGCCCTGATGAGTGTGATTTCAGCCATCCTTGACACTGTTTCCCAAACTAGGGTAGTTTCATCTTATGCCTGAACATATTCCCCCGGTTGCGGTCTCGCAGGAAAAGTCTGTCAAGATCGTGGAATTCACCAACAGCAAGATTCTCGACGAAGCCAACATCGCCGACATTGACATCACCCTGCGCGCCCTGATCAACGAGGATGCGGCGCCAAAACTGCTGCTGGATTTCTCCAGCGTCGATCATCTGTCGTCCGCCGCTTTGGGGGCGCTGATTAATTGCAACAATCTCATCAAGCAGAAAAACGGACAACTTCGGCTGACCAACATCAAGCCGCAGATTTATGAGGTGTTTCAGATTACCAAGCTCAACAAGCTCTTTCGGATCTATCCTTCTCGCGCCGAAGGGCTTACCAGCTTCACATGACGCAACCGCTCCCAATGATCAATTGAACGGAGGCGGAGCCGATTGACTTTCCACCGTGTCATTTCATCCAATCTGATCGAGCAGCGCGAGGCGCAGAAACGCATCCTCGACGCGGTGGAATCATTTCATTGGCCCGCCAATGACATGTTCGGCATCAAGCTGGCGCTGGAAGAGGTTCTGATCAATGCGATCAAGCACGGCAATAAGTTTGATAAATCAAAGAAGGTGAAGATCGACGCGACGGTCACCTATGATCGCATTGAAATCACAGTCGAGGATGAGGGTGAGGGATTCTGCAAGGACCACGTCCCCGACCCGACCGCCGAGGAGAATCTGACCAAGTGCAGCGGGCGGGGGATTCTGCTGATGGAAGCCTACATGGATGAAATCAGCTATTCCAAGGGCGGACGTCGCTGCCGGATCATCAAAGCCCGGAAAGATCACAGCACCGACGGCACTGCCCATTCGTAAGATGTAAAGAGCTTCATGATTCCCCTTCGCACCGACACTCCGATCCGCGCCACACCTTACACCAACTATGCGCTGATTGTGATTAACTTGGTCTGCTTCTTCCTGCAGTTCTCGGTTCCCGAAAGTTACTGGGACAATCTGGTGCTGAATCCGCGTGATCCACAGTTGTATCAATTCTTCACCTACCAGTTCCTCCACGGCGGATTCATGCATATCGCGGGGAACATGTTGTTTTTATACATCTTCGGCAACAACGTCTGCGACAAACTGCGCGGCCCGGCGTATCTGGCGTTTTATCTCGCCGGGGGTGTCTTCGCAGGCATCGCTCATGTGATGACCAGCAGCGGCGGCGTGCTGGGGGCGAGTGGCGCGATCGCCGCCGTCATGGGCGCCTATCTCGCGCTTTTGCCGGCATCGCGCATCACGGTGCTCTTCATCTTTTTCATCATCACGACCTTTGAAATCCCCGCGATGTGGCTGGTGCTGATCTTCTTTCTGCGAGACCTTGCAAATCAATTCAGCGGCACGCTCGGCGGAAAAGAGGCGGTCGCTTACATGGCACACATCGGCGGCACGGTTTTCGGCTTCACGGTGACGATGATTTTGCTGCGGTTCGCGCTGCTGCCACGAGACATCTGGGATCTGCCCGGAGTGATCGATCGCTGGAACCGCCGTCGTGTGCATCGGGATGCGGTGAACCGTGGATACAACCCGTTTGCAACCGCAGTGGAAGCGTCGGATTTCAAACCGCATCCGATGGCCGACCGCATTCAGGATGTCCGCGCATCTATCTCCGAAGCCATCGCAAAACGCGATATGAATGAAGCCGCCAAGCTGTATCTGGAAGTGCACGCGATGGACCCGAATCAGGTGCTGTCGAAACAAAATCAGATGGATGTCGCCAATCAGCTCTATGAATCCGAGCTCCACCCCGCCGCCGCCGACGCGTATGAGCTTTATCTGCGGAACTATCCCAAGGGCGAGCAGGTGGATCATGTGAAGCTGATCCTGGGGTTGCTGTATTCGCGATATCTCAATCGTTTCGACCGCGCCAAGGAGCTTCTGGAGGCCGCCGCGCCGAGGCTTGTGAACGTGCGGGAAGCGGACCTGGCAAAATCAGAACTCGCGCGCGTCAGCAGCCTGATGGCGCCGCAGTAGGCCGTGAACACAGTCGATCCCTTCCGTAGAAAGAATTTAGATGCCCAAAGTCAGTGTCACCGCAAATTCGCTCTCACCCGATCTTCGGGAGTCGATTCGCATTGCGCGCTCGCTGCGGTTTCAGGGCGTGCTGCTGGATGCGATGATCGCGGGCGAGGACTTATCAACGCTGTCCCAGTCGGCAAAGCGGGAAGTCGCGCACATTGTTTCCTCGAACGACCTTGAATTGGTCGGGCTCCGCGCCACGATCGATCGCACGGGACTCAATCGCAGTGCCGACATCGATCAGCAGATTGACAGAATCGACCGCGCGATGCAGGGAGCAAAGGGACTGCAGGCGCCGCTGGTGTGCGTCGATCTGCGTCAGTTGCCGCAGGTTGCGGCACCGCCGAAACCGACGCGGAAAATTTCATCTGATCTTGCGGGATTGATCCTGCTTCCTCCATCGGCAAACACCGAGGAAGAAGCGGCCCCCGCGCCCAAGATTGACTCCGCCGCCCTTTCGCATGTGAATGCGGTGCTGGTTGAGATCGGCGCGCTCGCGGATCGCCATGGCGTGCGAATCGCATTCTCCGCGGGATTGTCAAGTTTCGCATCATTGGCATGGGCGATTCAAACCGCGCGATGCCAGTGGTTCGGAATCGATCTCAATCCGGTGGATGCACTGACGGATGACTGGAGTGCCGACGAGATTTTCTCGACATTCGCAGATCATCTTTTTCATGTTCAGGTGAAGGACGCGCTGACCGGCAACGACCGCCGCACGCAGCCTGCCCTCCCTGGCAGGGGAGATGTGAAGTGGGATGACCTCTTCCAGCATCTGCGCGATTCTGATTATCAAGGCTGGCTCACGGTGGATCCCACCGAACACACCGACCGCATCGCCGCCGCGAAGATGGGACTGGCGCTTTGCTCACCGCCGCTTCGGTAGGAATTCTTCCATCAGAAGATAATGCGACAGATGCATCCCCAGGGATTGGTATGTCTTCCGGGCATTCTCGTTTTCGCGCTCGACGTATAGCCGAAGTGCGACCACGCCCCGCTGTATCGACGCTTCACGAACGTGTTGATAGATCGCCTTGAAAACACCGAGGCGACGAAACTCCGGCGCGACATACACACTCTGAATCCACCAGATCATTCCGTTGCGCCAATCTGACCATTCAAAGGTGATCATCATCTGCCCGGCAATCTTTCCGGCAACTTTGGCGACGAAATAAAAGCCCTTCCCCTCATCCTCCAGCACCGCCCGCACACCTGACGTGATCAGATCAGCACTCAGCGCGAGCTTCTCGGTTTCCCATGCCATTGCGGTGTTGAAAGCGATGATGGTTTCGGCATCGCGTGGCGTCGCCCGGCGGATGGAAATCTCGCTGTTCATGCTTCTGAGATTACGTCGCCGACAGCAAGCTTTCCACCCGTCAGAATCGTCGCCCGCAGTCCGCCGCGGTTCTTCAGGGCGTCAACGATCTTCGGGTGAACCAGCCGCTTGAGATGTCCGCAAGGCGGACAGGTGCGGTCGATCCGCAAGAGAACGTCTCCGATGCGAATCTTGCGATTGAGCAAAACCATCAACTCGCCACCCTGCGTGACGAGGTTGCGGCGATGCCTGCCTTCGGAGAGATCGATGCCAAATTCCCGCAGCACCGCGTCAATCGTCTCCTGGGCGATCATCGTCAGATTACGCCCCGCGTCGCCCTCTTCGACGGCCTTGGTGAAAGTCCCGGCGTTGGAAAAGTAACGATCCCCCCGCAAACCGTGATTCTCCACCGCTTCAATCATGTCGCAGGAGAGCATCGGGTCTTTCTTGATCGGTGCGATGAAGATGGAAGCGATTGAAAGCATCATTCAAATAGTGATTCATCGTCCGTTTTCGCCGGAACAAATTTCAAGCCCAGGTGCTCATAGGCACTCTTGGTTGCACGCCTTCCCTGCCGCGTGCGGGTAAGCAGCGCGGTCTGCAGAAGAAATGGTTCGATCACATCCTCAAGCGTGTCGCGCTCCTCGCCGATGGTCGCGGCGACGGCTTCTATCCCAACGGGTCCGCCGTCATAGACATCAATGATGATCCGCAGGAATTGCCGGTCCTGCTCATCAAGCCCGAGCGGATCAATGCCTTCAAGCTCAAGGGACTTTTTCACGACCGCCATGGTGAGCTTGCTGTCGGCCTCAACCGAGGCATAGTCTCTCACCCGCCGCAACAGTCTGTTCGCCACCCGCGGCGTGCCGCGCGATCGCTTCGATAATTCCCGCAACGCCTCATCATCCGCCGTCAGATTCAGAAGTTTTGCGTTTGCCTTGAGAATTGTGTGCAGGGCCTCGGGTGAATAAAACTCAAGATGTTCGACAATGCCGAATCGCCCGCGCATCGGACCCGTCAGCAATCCCAATCGCGTCGTCGCGCCGATCAATGTGAAGGGCTTCACCGGCAGCGTGATCGTCCGTGCGTGCATCCCGGCATCGACGGTGAAATCGATCTTGAAATCCTCCATCGCCGAATACAGACATTCCTCAACGGCCGCAGGCAGCCGATGAATCTCGTCGATGAACAGGACATCGCCCTGATCCAGACGACTGAGAATCCCGTTTAGATCCGCGCCTTTGGTTAGCGCCGGCCCATTGGTGACATGTGCCCGCGCGCCCACTTCGTTTGCGATGACATGCGCTAAAGTGGTCTTGCCCAAACCCGGGGGCCCGTGAAATATCACATGATCCAGCGGATTTTTGCGCATCAAAGCAGCGCTAATATAAATCTGCAAATTTTGCTTCAGTGAATCTTGCCCTGGGAAATCTTCAAACTTTGTCGGCCTAATATTCAGCCCGCTTTTCTCAACAC
>Ga0163144_10016803_pt1 | contig 14968 bp, 9 predicted proteins | sample OliLak19BULKMAT1_FD_123175 | JGI IMG/M metagenome (GOLD analysis project Ga0163144, IMG submission 123175) | Freshwater microbial mat bacterial communities from Lake Vanda, McMurdo Dry Valleys, Antarctica - Oligotrophic Lake LV.19.BULKMAT1 | ecosystem: Environmental > Aquatic > Freshwater > Lake... | reverse complement strand
TCAAATTCCGCACTGTTAGTCGTTTCGGATACGCGCTTTTTGTTCCAAAGGCACTCGGACGCAAGATACAAAAAAATCTGCCGCTCGCCATTTCGATGGGCGGCGATTTTACGATTCGTTTCAGCTGGCGGCAGAGAAGGCCGGCGAGTCACCCAATATCGTCTTCCGCTGTTCTAGCTTCACCCAGGCCGCTCAGCTTGTCCGCTCCGGGACATGTGGTGCCATCCTCCCCCGCATCGCCGCTCCGTTCCTCGCAGGTGACGCCACCGTCCACGAACTTCCCTGGCTCAAATCCGTGACGCGCGACATCGGGATCGCCTGGCACCGCCGGCTTATGGACATCCGCCCGATGGCGGCCCGGCTCCTCGAAGCGATGGAAGTCCCGATCACAGGGACATTGAAGAAATCCTTACTATAAAGTCATCCACAACGCATCTTCCTGCATGGCTGATATTGGGCTCCTGCACCATAAATTGCGCCTTGGATCCATCAGAACATCGACAGTCCCGGACGGCAACCAGCCCGGGATGGACGATGGCAACCAAAACGACATTAAGCAACTCGCCGAAGCCGCCGCCGTTGGTATATTGGAGTGAACGCAGGAAGTCTAAACAAGCTCGGCGACTCTTCATCGCTCCGTCCCCTCCGGGCGGGCAGCATATTTTCGCGAATTTTCTCAAACCCGAGATGGATCGCAGGATTCGGTATTATTTGTTGGGCCACTTGACACCTATCCGGTGTGATTGAGTTGTCCGGCGGGTTCCGATAGTGTGGCGGGGTGGCTGAACCGTCCGAATATGATTATCTCGACCAAGTTCTACCGGGGTTCTCTGAGGCGAGAGCACTGATCAAGAGCGCCGGTGACTCCGTAAAGCCGTTAGGATTCCTTGGCGACAAGTTCGAGTTCTACCGCTTCGCCAACCGCTATCGCATGCTGTCAGAAGCACGATCCACGCATTTTGCTCAACGGTGGTTTCGCTCAGGGTGGTTTGTTTGCGCGAGGCCTTACGCTTCAGTCTCCGCTCCGCCAACGCGACGGACTCCACGCTCTTGCGCACCGCGCAGAGGCGTATGGGAAGTCTTAAAACCAAGATTGATCTGGCCCGTGAGCAGATCCTACCGAAGCGCCTCCGGATCGTGAGACGCCGGAGAAGAAATGAGGGATTATTCGGACACGGCCCCGTTTTCGACAATCCTGTCGAGCTGTCCGTCACTGATCCAGCAGACGCGGTTACTGGCGGCGAGCATTTTTTCATCGTGCGTTGAGCAGATAATGGTGACGCCCTTCTCGTGGTTGAGCTCCTTCATCAACTCGATGATTTCCTCGCCGGTGCGGGTGTCGAGGTTGCCGGTTGGTTCGTCGGCAAGGATCACCGAAGGTGTATTGGCCAGCGCGCGGGCGACCGCAACACGCTGCTGCTGGCCGCCCGACAACTCGAGGGGTTTATGGTGCAGGCGATGTCCCAATCCCACTCGTTCAAGGATGGCCGTGGCCTGCTCCGTCGCCACCGCGTGGGTGTCCCCTTTGAATGTCATCGGCAGCATCACGTTCTGCAGGGCGCTCATCACAGGAATAAGATTGAAGGTCTGGAAAATGTATCCGATCCGGTTACAGCGGACCCACGCCTGCTTGGTTTCCGGCAGGTCAAAGAGCGATTCTCCCTCAAAAAACACCCGTCCCTCGGTCGGCACATCCAGGGCGCCGATTTGGTTGAAGAAGGTGGATTTTCCGGATCCGGAAGGTCCCATGATGGAAAGAAACTCGCCGCGACAGATGTCAAGGGTAATGCCCTTGAGCGCCCAAATTTCCTCGTCGCCGAGGCGGTAGAGTTTTTTCACGTTCTCCGTGCGGATAATGCATTTTTCCTTCATGTACGGGGTGGCCGGGCAGCGGCTGGGATTTCCAAAGCAATAAATTCACGAACCATGAGCAAGCGGGTAAAAAGAATCACGGCATCTCCGGCCGCTTCCGCCTCCAGTGAAAAGCGTCGGGCGAGTTGATCCGCAATCATCCTCAGAGTGCGCCTGCCATCCACCAGACGCCAGAATTCCGCGCCATTTCCATCGACCTGCAACTCCGCTGCAGGCGTCACCCGGAACAAACGCCGGACCCAGCGATCTAAGCGGTTCCGCGGCGGCAGCAACCGGCGCAGATGCAACTGACCGCGCGCGTCCAATTTTCCCTCGACGCCGGGAATACGAATCGGGATGGCGTCGAGCGGGTGAGAGGAACCAAGGGGTGGAGCAGGGTCGGCCATGGCTAGTGAAACTCCTTGCTGTTAAAGTCAAGATCACCCGGACGCGCGACCTTCTCGATCCGGCCGTCGCGAATCCAGAGAATGCGATCCGAGCGCTTGAGCATTTTCAAATCATGCGTCGCGGAAATGATCGTTACTCCCAGTTCCTCCCGGAGCTTGGCCAGGAGAACAATCATTTCCTCGCCCGTGCGCTGATCGAGATTCGCTGTCGGTTCATCCGCCAGAACGATCTCCGGACGATTTGCGAGCGAGCGGGCAATGGCGACACGTTGTTGCTGCCCGCCGGAGAGTTCGCCCGGCTTGTGCAGCACGCGGTTCTCGAGGCCGACAAGCTTGAGCAATTCGATGCCCCGCTCGTGCCCGGCGTCGGCATCCATCCCCGCAAAACTCATCGGCAGCGTCACGTTTTCCAGGCAGGTCATGGTGCCGATCAGATTATACGTCTGAAAGATGTAGCCAATTTTGCGGCAGCGGAACCACGCCAGCTCGTCAAAGTCGAGCTGCGCCACATCCACCTGATCAATATACACTTTGCCGCTCGAGGGTTTGGAGAGCGCGCCAATCATGTTGAACAGCGTGGATTTTCCGGATCCGGAAGGCCCCATGATGGAAAGGTATTCGCCCCGGTAGATCTCAAGAGTCGCCCCGCGCAGCGCGTGCGTCTCCTGCGTGCCGCTGCGGTAGACCTTCTTGACATCGACCGCGCGGATAATGCAGGCCGCCACATCGTCCTGCGTGCGGGACTGAAGGATTTCAAGTTGGCGGGTGGTGACGGGCATGACGGTCTAGATATTCGTGCGGAGAGCGGTGGCGGGCACCATGCGGGAGGCAAACCCGGCCGGGTAAATCGCGGCAACGATGGAGGCCATCACCCCGCCTACGAGACAAACGACAAACGAGCCTAGAAGCCACCCCAAAGGAAGCGAAGTCAGCACCAAGGCCCAGCCGTAAGTTAGGGCATAAAGCAAAATAGCAAAAAGCAATCCAAAGATGGCTCCTAAAAGGCTGCCGACAAATCCCAGCAGAGCCGACTCGATGAAAAAAATGCGCCGGATGAAAGACGAGAGCCCTCCCAGACATTTCATCGTGCCGATTTCTCGGAAGCGCTCGGTCACCGACATCAAGAGCGCATTGCTGATGCTGATCATCGTCACCAGAGTGGCAATGCTAATGATCCAAATCGTTCGGACCAATCCCCGGGAACGTTCCGCGCTTTGCTTGTCGAGATCGTCCTGACTGGGGAGACGCCGCAGATTGACCACAGTCGCGCCCTCCGGCGACGCCTCCGGCATTCGCGTGAAGGCCACCACGTTTTGCCGAAGATGCGGAGCCACCGACGCCCATACCTCCGCCGGCAGCGATGAACCGACCACAACCAAGGCACTCACGTTCCCCTTAGTCGCTCCGGCAACCGCCTCTGCAGAAAGAAATTCCGTGACTCCCACGCGCTTCAGCCCTTCGAGAAAGCGCTCCTCCCCCCGGTCGGGCGTGCCCGTCTGCAAAACGGCCAGCGACCGGCCTTCGAGCGCGCCGGTCTCCGCCGTAAGAAATCCGGTCATAGCAACGACCGCCTGCCGCAACACAATCTCACCCGAAACCTGCTCCCGGATGAAATGCGCCGTGAGAATCGACATCAAAAAGGCCACCCCAAAAACGACGCCGAGCAACGTCACCATCGAGCGCCCCAGCCGAATCCGGATGCCTTGCACCACGATTTCCCACGCCACAGAAAAAGGCAACCTGACTTGGTCGGGAATTGCAGAGCGGGGGGTGGATGCGGAAGAGGCCATGACGGAATCTTAAAACGGGGTGCTGGAAACCGCTTGCTGGATGAGCTTCACCGCGATCGTCGCCATCGCGATCAAACCGACACCGGTAAAATAGCCCGCGAGAATGGTCGGCGCCATCCGCAGGAAGGTTTTCGCACCGAATTTTTTTTGGAAATAGAAGCGGCCAATCATCGCTCCCACAATTTCAAGAATCATGACATGCGGCAGTTCTCCAAACCCTCGAACCATTCCATAGACCAACATCACTGGCAGGCCAAAACCGCTCAGCACGGCAAAAAGAACCAGGGAAAGCCCCAGGCCTCCGGCGATCGCCTTCGGGTGAATTGCCTCCATGAACTCGCTGTCGGCAATATGAAACGTGGAGGGGTCCTGCCCAGGCGGAACAAATGTCGAGGAGTAGAGCAGCGTCTGCGTCTTCGCCAGTAACTCCCACCGCAAAGCCGCATTGGGAAAGGCCTCGGAGGGCACGGGGCCGGCGTGCCAGATGAATGCCCAAAACACGAGCGACAAAATCAAAAGAACCGGGAGCGCGATCAACTCGGCCTTGAAGAGCGACCAGAACTTCACCCCCGTAAGTTCGTTGACCCGGAAAGACTGCGCGAGGTAGCCATAGTTCTCGACCGGGATCGGCGCCAGCCAGACATCCACGCCACGGGCCCCGGAGAGGATAAACGCCCCCTCGCGAACAAACGGGATTTCCACCGTCTGGCCGGCCACACCGAGCAACCGGGCATTCACGTAGGAAATGAAGGGCGAGTAAACGAAGCTAAAAAGGATGAGGAAGAGAATCGGGAACGCCGGCACCAGCAGATGAACCACGTAGATCATGAGACTTGCCGCCACGATGTATCCGACGAGAGCAAGCCAGAGCGGGTAATCTCCCCGGCCTTCAGGCACCGCCCAGATGTTTTCCCGTGGCGCGTCGCCAGCGTCTCGGCGGGACTCCCGGAGACGGCTGCGCAGACTGCGGATGGTGGAAAAAATCGAAACAATCGCGATCCCGACGCCGGTCCCGATCCCGAAGCTCAACCAGAAATCAATGCTGTTGGAGAAGGTGGTGTTGACCGTATCCATGCCGGGCTGCCAGCGGGTGAGAATGCCGCTGGCCTGCAAGAAGGGATTGGCGATGATCGTGATGACAATGGCCAAAAACGTGCCGACCACGGCCCAGAAGGGCAGAACAAACCCGAGAATGAGAACCCCCAGGTCCAACGTCACCCCGGTCGGAGTGGCCGGAAGCACGCCTTCCGTCAGGATCGTGGTGTCCAGGAAAGGCTGGGGAATCAGGAAAACCGGCTTCTCAAGAAAGAGTCCTGTAATCGTTGGAATGCCAACTTGAAGGAATCCATAGATCAGACCGATGGAAATCCCGATCGTAAAAATGCGCCAGCGGCTCAGCGGCGGTTTGCCCGCGTCCTTTTTACCGGACGCAGATTCCGCTTTCGCTTCCGACACGGCCCCGCCCTTTTCCTCCTCATCCTCTTCGGCCAGGGCCATGGCACCCTGCGCGGCAATCGGAGCAAGCGGGAAGGCGAGCTTTTCCACGTCCGAGGTCAGGCGGAACAGAAAATACCCGAGCGTGTATCTCTTGATGAAGCCGATAAAGACAATGAACACGATCAGTGCGATCGGAACGAAAAAATCCCAGTGAAGGAGGTTCCGTTCAAGAATCGCCAGACTGTCCGGAGGCGGCGCGAACCAGGCCGGAAAACTCCCGGCCATCCCGGAATCCCGCACAACATCGCTTGTCACGAAATAGGAACGGAAAACCAGCGGCGCCATGGGTCCGCCGGGAAAGAGCATAGCCCCTCCCATCATCACATTCGCCGCATGGTATAAGACGACCAGATTCTGCTTGTTGAGCGGTTTCATCGCCCGCCGCGCGATCTCTCCGAAGAGAATCAGCGTCACCCAGGTCCCGGCCGAGGCCATATCTCCACCGGTCATCAGGCCGAGATAGATCGCTCCGGGCATCATCACGAGCCCGCAGAAAAAGATGCCGACAACCGTTGTCCACCCGACTCCGTCTTTGAATTCCGTTGGAGTCTCGAGCAGCGTGCGGTAGCGCTCGATCTCGGAATCGGGCTTCCCGGCTTCAGCGAAACGGTTTCTGAAATTAAACATGAGTCACCTCCATGGGCTGAACGTCATCGGGCGCCGGTGATCGCCGGACTTCCTCTTCCAGCAGCGACAGGGCCTCCGCGAAGTATTCCTTCTTTTGAGCAGGAGACACGGCCCGCCAATGCAGAAACTGCTGGCGGATCTGAACCATCAAGCTCCGGTTCAGTCGCTTCCACGATTCCCGGGTCCCTGACAATCTCTCGATCGTAATGCGTGCGACGTATTCCGGCGTCTCCACATCGCACGGGAGCGAAATGACCATGACCTGCGAGACGCCCAGATCATAGGGTTTCAGCCAGATGGTTGTCGTGATCCGCGGCACCGGATCTTCTCCATCATCCACCAAAGCCAATGCGGGCGGCCCGGCGAAGAACCGCCCTGAACCGCCTTCCCCGTGATCGACAAGGAACCGCTGAAAAAACGCCAGCACCGCCACGCGATCATGAGGGTTGAAGGTGAATGGCAAATTGAACCCGAATTCATCCCCCTCGGCTTCGGGAAGGGTCCAGCTGGACTCTTCGCTCGGCGCGGCAATCTGCATGGCCGTGCGCGCCGGAAAGATGGTCGAAACAAACACCGCCGCGATGACGGCGAGGGACGCAAAGATCGTATTCGGACCGGCAAAGGTCATGTTGAGCCCTCCGGTTAGGTCAAAAGCGGTCAGAACGAACCCTGTTCCCTGGCTCAGTAAATAACCAAGAACGGCACCAACGACTGAGTAAACAAACGCCTCCGCAAAAAACATGAAGAAGATATACCGCGGCGCAATGCCGACGGCATTATATACATAGATCTCGTCTCGGCGTTCATAGACTGAGCCTTTCATCGTGTTCAGCACGGTGAGTGCGGCTATCACGAGGGGCATGATCATGTCCAGCAATCCCTGCACGGAAGTCTCCCGGCTTCGCTTGCCATAGCTCGCCACCCCGTCGAGTCCGAAAAATGCCTCGGTTCCCGTTTGCTCAAGATACTGGAATACGACTTCACGCGCCTCCCGGTAACCCAAGGACTCGAGGCCGACCACTACCGACGGGATGCGCACAGATCCCCCGCTAATGGCGATCCCGAGTGATCCGGATGGCAGAATCACAACTTCTTCCGCCGAGATCCGGGGATCTTCGGGGCGCGCCAGAGGGGCCCCTTCGGAATCCACCTTTACGTTTGGGATCGCGGTGACGTCCGGCGGCAGCAGACTATGTCCGTCAAGATCCCGCAAAGCCGCCATCGCCTGGCCGTCGAAGATTCCGGCCACCCAGAAGGTTCCTCCATTGATCAAAACCTGCCCGCCCCCGCCCGCATTAACCTGCTCCACGGTCACCCCCAAGTCACGGGCTACCCGGTCAGGAATCAGCACGGGACGCGGCTCGGCACTGCCGGACTCCGCAAACCAAAACGCCTTCGTCAGCAAGGGGATTTTCGCACGCAGGGGCTCAGTCGGGTCAAATTGCAAAATCGAAGTCAGCCGCGCGCTGCGTCCGGAGCCGTCCTCCCGCACAGTGCGAATCTCAATCGCCGGATTACTGGACTCACGGGTCCAACTATTTTGCCGCCCGGTCAGATACGTCCGGGCAGAGATCGGAAAGCGATTTGCAAAACGTGTTTGGAGAGCGAACAACTCGGACGTGCTAATGGCTTTCCCCTCCTGCTTTTGAATGAGCAGACCCTGATACGAAGCGGGCCCGAGCGCTACGGTGCTCTCGACAAAGTCGGACCGCACCGAGGTGAAGGCAATCATCGCAAAAGTGATCAGCACAAGCGTGGCACAGGTCAGCCCGGTGCGCACTTTGCGCCGGTGCATGTTGTTCAACCCGAGCATAAAGGCGGTAACAATGATGCCCGTCGTATTGACTCCGGCCCCAGTCGTCCGGCCTCGCAGGGACTCCAGCGCGTCCATAGTTTCCCGGAATTTCCCGGCAAACAGGAGCGTCACCCCGCCTGCGATCAGAAGAATCACAAAGCCGAGCAAAATCATGAACGAGGACTGGATCATTTCGAACGCCGGATGCATCAGGCGCAGCAGCCCGAACACAATGAGGAAAAGAACTGCCTGCGCTGCAAGCTGCTTCCGGATATCCGCATATCCGAAAACGAGTTTCTCCATAAAGAAAACAAACGGCACCAGCAGCCCGAGATACCAGAGGATGCTGATGACGGCCCCGTTGATGTTTGCCCGCAGAATGGGATGCACGAGTGCCGAATAGGCGGCCGATTCCCTGGCGGCCAGCACGGACTCGGAATGCGGGAGTCCGGGAGCCGAGGCTTCCGCCAAAAGACGGGCACTGCGGTCGATGAAGCCCCCAACGATCGGATCCAGCATGTGCCGGCGGTCTTGCAGGTCGGCGCGGGCCTCGTTCAGCCGCAACATCGATCCCGCCATTGGTCGCGCTATCTCTGGAAAGAGCGGATGATCGGCCGCCAAGTATCCGGCGCCATTGATCTCGTTCGCGCTCGACTGCGGCGGTCCGGACGGCGGCCCCAGCAGAAGTCCGCGGATTGTCTGCACGAGAGGATTGTCGGGTTGTCCGGCGCGCATCGCGGCAAAGAAATGACGGTCCGGCTCGGCGAAAAGAGTTGCGATATCGGGCGCGGCAAATTGACTGGTATTTCGAAACGCACTCAACCCGCTCCGGCTGAGCAGGGTGGTTGCGACGTATGCCTCCATGGTCTGGGGATCCGTCAGGTCGAGAAAACTCACCGGCGCCGCGCGAAAGAGCACAAGGTGCACATCGGTCTGGTCGCGATCCGAAGCCGGCAAATTATCCGACCGATAGATTCCCTTTCCGGATTGATCTTTAACCCAGGTGATCGCCCCGGATTCATTGAAGAAAAACCCTTGAGGGCTATACCCGGAGGCGGGCAGCCTTGTCTGAAAATCCGCCGGGGTGTCGAGGAGTTCATATCGCCCGTGTGGATCGGTCAGGAGCAGCGGATTGCGGTAATAGCCCGGCGCGGACCGGTATAGGCCGTAACCCGCGTTCTCGCCCACCAAAGCACCCTCCAGTGGGAAAGTCGGCACAACTGACTGCCCGACATTGGAAGCCAAAACCCGCCCGCTGTAGCTCGAGGAAACCGGAACATCCGATTGGCGAAATGCCATTGCCCCATGCGCGACCGACAGGACGAGTTCCCCATAAAATTCGAGCGATGCCCCCAGGCCCTCACCGCGGGAATCCGGCACCCTGCCCGCCGGCAAGGTCAGTGCCCGATAGGAATCAAGCCGGTCGGCGTTGACCATCGTGAACGCCGGATAGCCAAACTTGTTCCAGAGCTTCGTGGTCACCGGCACGCTACCAATGGATGGATAGGTTTGATTAAACGTCATCACAGTCACCGGACGCGCGTTGATGCGATCTTGAAACTCCGGTTTTTGCACCGCTCGCTGAAACCAAGACGTCAACAACGGCCCCTGCCGATCGGGTTTTGCCCCCACGCTCCTCGGCGAATCAGACGCCAGCAGGGCGACCGTCGCCATGGCTCCCGCCAGCGATCCCGGCAACAAGCGTGGTGAAAGCACCAGCAATCCTTCATAGGCGGCCGCAAGCTCATTGATCGCAATATCGGTTACGAGCAGCCGCTCTTTGTCGCGGTGAAAATCCACCAGATGCTCGAGGCGAGCTTCCAGTTTTTCCCGTACGCGCAGTCTGTCCAAGGTCGCCGTGTGCCGCGCGACCAAACTCACAGGACCCGCCGAAGAAGCGGCTTTAATCGCGTTATGCCGACTCAGTACCGTCTGGTAGGCGTCGTATTCCGGACCGGATGTCTGCTGCGTTGGCCTGCGGTTGAGGGGAAGTTTTGCCTCCAGCACCTCGTCTCCCGAGGAAAATACCAGAGCATTCATGACAAACCGCAGCTGCTCTACGAGAAGCGTCTTGTCGGTAGGGTCCAACGATTCAAAGATGCGCAGTGTCTCCCCCTCGTTCTGCAGAAACCCGTCCTCACGCGCCCGGCTCAGCAGCGATTCAAACCGTTCCAACATCTGCGTGTTCTCCGCCTGCCCCGCACGCAACCGCTCCCCTCGCAGTCGCGCATCCCCTGCCGGGCCAAATGCGGAAATCACCGCAGCCTCACCCACCCCTCCCATCATTTCCGCACCGTCCAAGACAAAAATCACGTCACGTGTCAGCGTCTTGCGATACGGGATCAAGGCCTGGGCGAGGGCGAGGACACTGGCCGGCGAATAAGCCTGCATGCTCCCGTCTGCAAGCGATGGGAGCAATCCATACGCATCGTAGTGCCCGGTCACGACAAGAGCCTCCCGGGCGGGTGACTCCGAACCAAGCCTCGCCACAATGGAAGTGTTTGGAACTGCCCGATAGCGCTGCTTGAGCCGGACGTTCACGTCCTGACCAAGATGCTCGAGAATCTCCGGCCCGGAGAACGCACGCAGGAAATTCACCGGTAGGGCCGAGACCATGGTGTTTTCCTGCCACAGGGGCAGCCAGTCCGGAGCGATCCCATCACGATGCGTCAAAATCAATCCCTCAATCCCCAATTGCGCGTATCGTGTCCACTGGAGTGCAAACGACGCGGGTGGCACCGCCATGTCAACTACCCCGATCACCCCAGAAAAGTCCGGACGTGTGCGGATCGTCTCATCATCAAGCAGCACGAGGCGCCCTTGCAGCCCTCCACTGGGCGTGGCGATCGGCTGAAAAAGGTTGGGCAGAAAGGGGTGCAGCTTCACGCCGGGCAGGGCCGCCCCATCCGCCCCGAGGATTTCCGCGGTTTCCGTGACAGGGGCTGCGACGGTGTCTTCGCGGATGATCACGTCGAGACCCATCCCGCGAAGTTGCTCCGCAAGAAACTGCGCCACCGCCGCGTGTCCGGGCTGACCCAGTCCACGGGGCCCCAGCGCTTGAATCCGCTGCCGCCATGACTCCACCGCAGCCGGGGTCAGCGCCTCGCGCATCACCGACGGGTCAAAGGCCGCTGCAGCAGCAATTCCGCCTTGACGCTCCGGCGGGATCACCGAAAAAAGAAACGCGGACACGGCCACACCCAAGGCAATTGCAAAGAAGACGATCGAGCCGAACGCGCGGAGATTTGAGCGGTCCGCTTTCATGGCAAAGCTCCGTAGATCAATTGCACCCCCTGCGAGCGGAGATGGAGTCCGTAAATAAACCAGATCGACCAGCTAGCAATTGCGCCAAGGAAGATTCCAATAAAAAACGGCTGAAGCTTTGTTCGCACCGCGAGACCACCTCCGAAACGGACGAAGAGGTAGCGCAGCAACCAGGCAACCAAAATGCTGCCCCAGATGACCTGACTCAAATACGAGGGCCCGAGAATAAACCCGATCGGGTGCAACCAGAATCCGGCAAAGATCTGACGCAAGACCGCAAGCACCGCCACAACCCCGCCCCCGAAGGCATAGGCCCATGTGGAGGGCGGCACGCCGGTTTCCAGTCCGGAAGGCGGTGCCGACGCGGCGGTCAGCTCAAGATTGTAATTTGCGAAATACCAGGCCTTCGTCTCGAAGGCCCAGGCATACCGCATTGTATCACCCCCAAAAGCGTAAGCGTTGGAAAGAAATACCCAGCCCCCAATCACCAGCCCCCCGACCACACCCATTATGATAACCCACAAAATCTGCCTGGGAGGCATTCGATACCTCCGTCCCAGTTCCATCATTTCAAGCTGCGCACCCGGAATCAGAAAAAACACCGCCACCGAAAAAACGAAACTCGTCACGAACGTCAACAACACCAGATCGGGGCCGAAAACCGGAATGCCGCCGAGTAAAATCAACAACGTCGAGCCGTTGGCCGGAGTGAAATATCCATAGGGCACACCGGCCTCCGCGCGGAATTTCGAGGCGACAAGACAGATCAAGAGCATAAAGGCGACGTAAAAGGTCATCCCCCACCCGGAGACACCCACCCACCAAGCCCAGACCACCGCTCCGCAAAACACTGCCACGAGCAACAAGTAAGCCGCCCGATAACTCAGAATCTCTCGATCCGCCGCAGCGCGTTGGGCTGGCCGGAACACTTCGAGCACGGTTTGCCAGAGATGTTTGCGGGCAAGGATCAACACCAGAAAGCCATACAACAAAAAGGCCCCCGTCTGCTGCTCCTGCGGATACGGGTAGCCCGTCTGGCCCGCCCATCCGGTGACGAACCCCAGCCAATAGAGCGCCCGAAACGCGAGAAATCCCGCCACTAGGCTCATCAACACGTTCAATTCGACAAACACCGCGGCCGCAACAAATACGGCCACCACTTGGAACGTCACTCCCTGCCAGAACCCGCCCCAGGCCGGGCCAAAATAAGGACCGAGGTCAGCCTTGATCTCGGTCGAGGGAACGTCCGGGTTATAGAAATGAAATCCCCTCATCATTCCCCAGACAAGCCCGAGCCCAACGCCAACCCACAAGACCTTCAACGCCCAAACGCGCCCAATATTTCCCGTTTCATCCGGCTCGCCGATCAGGGCCGATGGAATCCGTGTCAGAGGCAAGGCATACCGTTCGCCCTCCACCCACTGGCGGCGCATGATCACGTTGATCGCCAGAGCTCCGGCCAGCAACAAGACAGCCAATCCCCCCCACGTGGCCAGGGGAGTCGCCCACTCCCGCACCGGGATGCCCGCCTGAAGAAGAAAAACGAGGCCTTCGGGGCTGAAGAGATTCTCCGGTTTGCGCCGCAGCCCCGCCCGGTCTGCCAGAGCCAGTTGATCGTACTCCCCAGCCGGCAGCACCTGCTGGCCGGTGTAAGCCAACTCCAAAGCCGAAACGTTGAGTAATCGCGGATCACGGATCTCCAGCCGTCCCACTCCTGCCAGCCCGAACTCCACTTCGATTTCCGTGGCTCCATCCAGATCGGTAAAAATAACCCCATACGCCCCCGTCCGCACAAACCCGTCGGGGTGCAACCGGTCCACCTTGGCCAGTTCCCGGGAACGCAAAGCCTCCTGAAAGTTCTTTCCACCTGGAACACGCGAACGGACAAAATAAAAGGATTCAGCCCCCAGGCCTTCCGCATGGGCTTCGAAGCTTACCAAATACGGCTCTCCGGGAACAATCCCCCCGCCCGCATCCTCCGAAACCCGCACCCGGACCGCCTTGGAAACCACGTCACTGTTCGGCGTTCCTTCCAGAACCACAGGCCCGTTGAAAGCGCCCTTCAGCACATTGGGACCATGGGGCCAGAGCCGGTCGCTGAAAAACTCCATCTTCTTGAAGTCCGCCCCGCGCGGGATGGTGGCGGTAATGCTCAACACGCGGTGCCAGAATCCCTGCGTCATCAAAGGCGCCGCAATGACCATGCAATAAAACACCGCCATCATTTCGGCCCGAGTCAGCAGTTGCCACTTCAGAAACTTCGCCGCGGCCGCCACCAGAACCACAAAGCCGACCAGAACGACGACGCCTGGGATCGGCAGTCCAAACTCCCCGGCAGGCTCCATCCCCACGTCAACCGTGGACATTTGGATCGCCAACGCCACGATTAACATGGCTAGGAGCGACGCAAGAACCGACCGCACAGTCAGGCCCGGCATCCAGACGCCCGCCGCCCCGGCGCCAGTTGGTGAAGCGGGAAGGTTGGACGGTGACAATTTCACGAGGTGTAACCGCCATAGTGGCGGCAGGTGAGCAGACTGGATATTTTTAAAGGTGTCACGCCTGCGTTTTCCTTTTTCTTGGAATCTTGTGTCCTTGAGGCTGCGCTTTTCTCCGCTACGCGCTTAGTCGCCGCCTCTCGGCTCTCTGAAGATCGAGTCGCTCATTGATGGATTTCGCAAGGGCCGAGGATCAGAACTCACTAAACGACCGCGTTTTTGAGGGTGAGGCCAGCAAATCCAAATCCCCCGAAAACTTCTGATTTCCGAGTCTTCTGAGTTGGAAAAATTGGCCCCGGGATCGGGAAATATCTAGGTCGGGATTTGGCAGCGCAGGTAGAGGCAGATAGCGGCATTGTGCATTCCGGTTGAGCGGTCTGCCCTATGGAAACCGCCTGCGACCACCAACTTTTCCTTTCTCCCGCCTTCAGCCTGTATGGCGACGAAGGGAAAAAGTCTATCTACGTCTCTTACGGGGTAGAACTCAAGGAGGTCGTGCCGGACGATTCTGAGCACATGGCCTTCAAGATGATGGTTGGGCGACTCTACAATGCGAAGGTGCGCGTTGCCACCTTGGAAAATGTTTTCGATGTGAATCGCAAGACGATCCGTTCTTGGGGGCATGCCATTCTTTCGCGCGACGCGAATGAATTGGAGTGCGTTTTGCCGGGACGGGGAGTGAGCCGCAAACGCACTCCGGCCATCGATAAATACGTTAGACGACGCTGGGCGCAATTGCAGAGCGAGGGATGTGTGGATTACCGCGCCGCTTTTTTGGGTTTTCTTCAGGAGCGTTGGCCGATGTTCATCCGCCAAACCGACGGCGGGCGCAGGTTGCAGGAAGAACCACCCGGACAACTCCGCTATCGTGGTCCTGCCTTGTTGCCGTTTGGCCACGATGATGTGCGCATCTTCATTGATAACGTTTTCGAAGATGGGCTACTCCAGCCGATTGAGTGGTCATGGAATGATGCAATCGCGGAACGCTGGATTCGAGTGGGGTTGAAAGGGGCAGGAAAAGAGAATACTCAGCCCGAACTCCGAAATTAAAAAGCATCGTTTTGAGCGGAAGGCATTGGCAGCAATGAGTTGCGACACAAAAAGCAACCTCTACCTACGCACAAAACAATGCAGACTTCTTTTCGTCCAGTTTTCGGTTCCAGCCAAGTCCAATTACGCAGTACCACGAAGGCGGTCACGCCATTTGGCGGTCTGGTGAGTTTCATCGAGTTCATGAAC
>Ga0163144_10016802_pt1 | contig 14969 bp, 12 predicted proteins | sample OliLak19BULKMAT1_FD_123175 | JGI IMG/M metagenome (GOLD analysis project Ga0163144, IMG submission 123175) | Freshwater microbial mat bacterial communities from Lake Vanda, McMurdo Dry Valleys, Antarctica - Oligotrophic Lake LV.19.BULKMAT1 | ecosystem: Environmental > Aquatic > Freshwater >... | reverse complement strand
TCAATTTAACATTATCAATTGTCAACTCAGCAATCTTACACGCCTGAGTTGAAACTGACGACAAGCCTAGTTTATCCAAGTAACCTCAACAAATTCAATCTAAACACTTCACTCACCTTTTCAAAATCAACTTCCTTCCCAAGCTCCTTTTCAATGGAAGTTACTTCTTTATCAATAATCCCACAGGGCACAATCAAGTTGAAGTAAGTTAAATCAGGTTTGATATTAAAAGCAAGGCCATGCATGGTTACATAACGGCTTGATCGGACTCCAACGGCAGCTATTTTTCTTGAAGTAGCCGATTGGTAATCTACCCACACACCCGTGTATTCCTTAATTCGGCCAGATTCAATATCAAATGACTTCAACGTATCAATAACTGCCTGTTCTATAAGAAAGATATAGGTTTTTAAGCCCATACCAAATTGTTCCAAATCAAGAATCGGATACACTACCAATTGACCAGGCCCATGGTAAGTAATATCGCCACCACGATCAATGCGTACATATTCAACACCTGGGAATTCATGAATGGTAATGTTACTCTCCTTGCCCGATTTACCAAGGGTTATAACATGATTATGCTCGCAGGTTATTAAATAGTTATCATGGTTATTATTGCCCTTTTGCTTGGCAGAGAGAATGGAATCAAATAATACAGTTTGTATCTTCCAAACATCTTTATAACTCGTTAATCCAAGAGGTTTGAATATTAACTTTCTTTCTCCGCTGCCTTCCATAAACTGTTTATCATGCTATCCCAACTGTATTTATTCTTTTCCTTCCTTACAAATTCACTCATAGTTGCCGCCCTGTTTTCTCTATAAAAACGCTCAATGGCGCTTGCGATGTCGCTTGGATTTCTTTCCACCACAAAACCTGCCTTCTCATTGGGCACCAATTCAGAAAGTCCTCCAATGTTTGTAACAATCATTGGTTTGTCGTAAAAGTAGGCAACCTGTGTCACTCCGCTTTGCGTAGCATCTTTATAAGGCTGAACCGTAACATCTGCTGCCGAAAAATACAAATGTACTTCTGAATCAGGAATGAATTCTTTGTGAAGAAGAATGTCTTTTTCTATCCCTAACTTTGAAATTAACGCGAGGTATGGTTTTTCATCTTCATAAAATTCGCCTGCAACAATCAATTTCAATTTTTGCTCATCACGCTTAAGCAAGGCGAAAGCTTGCAATAGCAAATCAAGCCCTTTATATGCTCTTATAAATCCAAAAAAAAGTATATAATTCTTGGCTTCATCCAACTTTAGGAGGTCACATGCTTCCTTTTTAGAAACAGCAGGTTTAAAACTGTTGTATATTGGATGCGGATTGTAGTATGAAGGTTTATTGTTTTCAAATGTCTTTAAATCCTTCAAAACACTTTGGCTCATGGCAACAAATCCGTGACAAGCTTTTAAAAAATACTTTGTAAAAAGTGTGTCACCTATTCGTTTTTCATGAGGAATAACATTGTCGGTAATGGCAACAATTCTACTTCTACCATTGCCTTTAATGATGCGAGCAATGGTTCCGAGACACGGTCCCATAAAAGGCAACCAATATCTAATTATTACCAAATCTGGTTTTTGTTTGCGGTATTTAAATCCTGTAAAAATCCAATTGAGCGGATTTATGGAATTCATTCTTATATCAATATCGAGGTGCTCAGGCGCAGGATCAGATGAGAATTGTGTTTTACCTGGAAATAGAAAGGCGGGGTACTGAAGCTTATAAGTTAAAATTTTAACATTGAATCCTTTTGCTAAAAATTCAGATGCCAAAATTTGGTCGTAAGTACTTAAACCACCGCGCAAAGGCCAAGCAGGTCCAATAATTAAAACATCTTGCTTAGTATCCGGTTTTTTCTGCAACCTGATAATTATTTCTATCGTTTGAATTGCGGGAGATCAATTCTCCTAAAAATCCTGCGAGGAACAATTGAACACCGATTACCATTGCCAACATTCCGAAGAAAAATATAGGTCTTTCGGTCATTTTATATTCTTGAAAAGCGAATTTAGCCATGGCCAAATAAAATGCAATGCCAAATCCTATTACAAATGATATGGTTCCAATAAGTCCAAAAAAGTGCATTGGACGTTTTCCAAACTTCCCAACAAAATAAATACTTACCAAATCAAGCAGTCCATTGATAAATCGTTCCCATCCAAATTTGGTAACGCCATATTTTCGAGCACGGTGCTGAACTACCTTTTCTCCAATGTTTTTGAAGCCAGCAGTTTTGGCAAGCACAGGAATATAGCGGTGCATTTCACCATAAACTTCGATATTTTTAATCACATCTTTGCGATAAGCCTTCAACCCACAATTAAAATCGTTCAATTGTATGCCACTCATTTTTCGGGTAGCCCAGTTGAATATTTTTGTTGGAAAAGTCTTGGTAATAGGATCGTATCGTTTTTGTTTCCAGCCCGATACCAAATCAAAACCATCTTGGGTAATCATTTTATAAAGTTCTGGAATCTCATCAGGACTATCTTGCAAGTCGGCATCCATTGTAATTATTACATCTCCACAAGCTGCATCAAATCCAACATTTAGTCCGGCTGATTTGCCGTAATTTCTCCTAAAACGAATTCCTTTGACAGCAGGATATTTTTTACTCAGTTCAAGAATTACCTTCCATGAATTGTCTGAGCTACCATCATCAACTAATACCACCTCATAGCTGAATTGGTTTTCAACCATTACTTTATTAATCCATTCAACCAGTTCAGGCAGGGATTCATCTTCATTATACAGTGGAATTACAAGCGATATATCCATTAATTTTCTTTCTCCAATTCATTTGCGACAACAAAATAATCTGTAGGTGGATTTTTTCTGATTACTAATGCATTCAAAAGTGCGGCAATAGCCCCCATACCAATTAGCATCAAAACACCGATCAATTTAAACCACATCCTATCCTGTAACTTAAATATTTTCTCCGTCAATTCCATGGTCTTATCAATATCTTCATCCGCCATGCCTTGCTCTTCTAATTTTATTCTCGTTTCTGCCATTTGCTTCTCATAAATTTCTGTCATAAACTCAGGAGCATAAAAGGTGGTAAACATATAATTAAAAACAGAAATCATAACTAAACCAATAGTGGCAGTATAAAACATACACTGAAACGTTTTAGAAAAACTTAGATAACCATCATTCTTCTTCTTTTCAGCGATACCAGCCAGAGTCATAAACAAGATGAGAGGCACTAAAAACACCAAGCTTGACACTATTTTGTTCTGCATAAGATCTGGAGCTAAAAAATATTCCAAAACAAAAAGGATAATAGAAGTTACGCCATAGTAAATTCCATACCATAAGAATGTGCGATTAAAAAATGATTCTTTCATATTTAATTGGTTATTTAATTGATTTATTGTGGTGAATTAAAATGCTTCTAATGTAGCCAAAAATGCAGATTGAAAGCCTGCATTGGTTCCTGAATTGGCAATGATTTCATGTTTAATAGCGCTCGAACTGATACTTTCGAAAAATAACAAGATTGGGAAAAGTTGATCTCCAAGCTGACTTGAATTGTTGTTTTTACTTATTTCGAGCATAGTTTGTACGTCTCCTTCTATAATCTCATCTCGGTTCTTGATGATGGCTTCATATACTTCGTGTTCATCGTTGTCAAAATCATCCTCACCGATGAGATATTCATCTAGATAATCATCAATTGAAAACTTAATTCCTGAATCCTTGCACTCTTGAAGATAAAGTAAAAGATTCATCAATTCGGTTCCACGATCAACAATGATGTCCTCGATTTGCTCCCATTCTTGGCTCTCGAAAAAACTTTCACCCAATCTTTGACTGTCTTCACTAAAAAAATTATAAAGCAGAATGTCAAAAAGCAATTCTCCAATATCTTCGGGTATTTTAGAGTTTGAAATGAAGGAGTCTAATGCTTTTATTTTTTTTATAAAAGGATCTTTTGAGTTAAGGATCTCAGATAAACTATTATTTAAACCTGCAGGTAAATCTTCCTTGGTAGTTTTATAATAGGCTTCTAATAAGGCGGATGACATTGTAATAGCGGGAAGATTCATATTTGGATTTTATTTAGGATTATTGTTTAAATTATTAATTGAATACTTTACTCTGTTTATTGTTGGCGATAAAAATACATTTACCTTTCAAGTCTTTATTCATTAAGTGTGAATTGGAGGACAAGGAGTGATTTGATTGTTTGTTAAATTTCCATACTTGCTCTGAGTCAAATATTGCCAGATTGGCCGAGGCGTTTTCAATAATCGATGGAGCCTCTAAATCGAGTATTTTATAAGGTGAAATGCTTGCGGCTTTTATAAATGTTTCTATAGAAATGCTGTGGTTCAGAAACTCATTATAAAGACTGAAGAAAAGCTGTAAGGTAATGGCACCAAAAGGTGAGTAGTTAAATTCTACCACTTTACTTTCAGGACTTTGCGGGTTATGGTCTGAAACGATACAATCTATCGTTCCGTCATTCACTCCATTAATCAATGCTTGTCTGTCTTCTTCACTTCGCAAGGGTGGCATTAGTTTTAGGTTGGCATCAAATTCAGTCAACACATGGTCGTTGTATATCAAATGCAATATCGAAACATCACAACTTATTTTAATACCTTCTGTTTTTGCTTTTCTGATTAAATCAACGGATTTTGAAGTGCTAAGATGCGAAAAATGCAAGCGAGCATCTGTGTATCTGGCTATTTCAATTTCTCGGGCGATGGCAGTGTACTCGGCATGTGCCGGAAAGTATTTTAAGCCTAAAGCTGCAGTATTTTTACTTTCGTTTACGTAGCCACCATTGCTAAGTCCTTTATCTTCGGCATGTGAAAAAATTAAACTGCCAAACGGTTTTGTGTACAGCAAAGCTCTTTGCAAAGCACCCGAATCGTAGGGGGTGTCGGCATTGCTAAAACCAAGAGCACCGCCTTGGTGCATATCATAGAGTTCAGCTAATTCGTGGCCTTCAAGATCGATGGTTGTGGCACCAAGTGGAAAAATCTTTGTAATGCTTTCACTTGATTTTCTAATCAAATATTCAATATGGGCTCTGCTTTGTATGCGAGGATTGGTATCAGGTAAGGTTGAAAGTGCTGTAAATCCGCCTGATTCTGCAATTTTTAACAGACTTTCCAAATCCTCATTTTGTTCCATGCCAGGTTCACCTTGTCTACAACGCAAATCAAACATTCCAGGGGTGGCAATACAATTTTTGGCTTCAATTACAGTCTCTCCAGATTCGGTTATATCTCCGATTTTGGAAATTATTCCATTCGATATATAAATATCTGCAATCCGGTTGTTATTTAAAGAACCTGGATCAATTATCTTAACCTGTTTTATCAGGATACTGCCAAAACCGGCATCGTTGGTTTGTTTTTCCAAAATCTTAACAAAAGTATTTCAATTGCGATAAATAGCAAAGCTAACCAAATAAATAATCTCCATAAAGGCTTTCCGTTTTCTTCCTGTTTGATGAGGGTGTTAAGCGGTATATCTGATTTTTCGTAAACTTTTACCCATTGCGAAGCGAAGAGATTTTTTATTTGATTAGGCTCCAATAATTCAACCTCTGATTCCGAGCGATTGTAATTAAATGAAATGGATTGCAACACCTGTTGGTCTTCGGCATTTAATAGTTCGTAAATTCCTGCTTCCTTTACCTGATTGTTTTCTGTTAAAAATATTTCGTTATTGCGAACTATCTTTTCAGCCATGATCTCAAAATTGTTTTTTTTCAACACATTGGGTTTAGGGCTGTTCTTAATTGTTGAAACAGGCTTTAACAGCTCATTGTTGCCAATAATATAGGCAAGTGGGATTTCAGATTTTTTCATAAATGCCATCCTAAACATAATGGGTACAAACAACTGATTTTGTTGAAAATTACTCCAGTCGTTCTCAAGATTAACGGCAAACTGGTAAAGATTTCCTTTGCCCGAATCATAAACTTTCAAAAACGGTGAACCATTTCGCAATTTTATGATAGGCATCGCGGGTATTTTGCTATTTGCCGTAAACGAATAATATTTTTTTACTTTAGGAAGATTCAAGGTCTGCCGCTCGTTATCAACAATATTTTCCAAAAGTTGATTTTGAAAATCGAGACTGCTTATTTCAGTGGGTGAAGAGGTTATGCTGCCGAAAGGACTGCCTCCCAAATCCAACATAAACTGATCAATTCCTGATTGTCCATTCAATTCTGAAGGGAAAATGGTAAGATTGCCACCATTCGCCAAATAGTTAATCAATTCTTGTGACATACCACTTGAAATAGTGGTTGTGCCTGTCAGAACAATCAGGTCGTAGGTGTTTAATTTTGAATAGTCTACTTGGTTGATGTTCAGGTTTTCAAGTTTGAAATATGGCTCCGTATCAAAAAGTTTCTGAATAAAAATATTAGGCGTATTTTGATAGAGAGCCAACACTTTTACTTCATTGTTAATTTGGAAAGTAAAATGATAGGTGTCATCAAAAACGATTGGATGGTCTGTTAGGCTCAATTCAGCCTTCTGCCATCCTGAAGCATTAACCGAAAAGCCCATTTTGACAAGTTTGGTTTCACCCGCAGCGATATCAAACCCAGAAATAGATTTTTGTATGCCGTTGAGTTTAAGCGATACGGTTCCTCCTTCGAGACTTTCATCTCCAAGATTTTTGATTTTAGCCATGAGATTGAGCGCTTGTCCGGGTTGAAAAACTGGTGATTCAAACCAGGCAGAATCAATTAAAAGATTGTGCACTGTATTGCTTTTTAGTGGAATCAGGTTTACTTCAATACCTTCCTGTGGTTTAATAGATTTACTTCCTGCGAATGATTTCTGAAAATCGGAAATGATGTAAGCTTTCTTGAATTTATAAGCGCTATTCGCTAAAAAATTACTTTGTTTCTGAACAATCTCTTCCAAGCTTTTGGTTGTTGGGTCAATATCTATTTCATCCAACTTTTGAATAAACTCATCCTTAGAGTAAAAACGATCGAAAGTTCCACCAAATGAATTATTGAGAAGTTGAAATTTATCACTTTCAGCGTAAGCCGATACAATTTCCCTTGCTTTTGCTTTTGCAGTTTCAAGCAATGGGCCTTTGTCTGAAATGGCATTCATACTAAAAGAATTGTCGATATAAATGCTGATTGCTTTTTGACCTTTCTCAGTTTTAGTAATACCTAACGGAATGTAAGGTTGGCAAAATGCAAAGACGAGGGCAGCAATGGCGAGTATTCGGGCTGCGAGAACCAGTAGGTGCTTGAGATTTCTTTGTTTTTGGGATTGAAGCTTTACTTCCTTTAAAAATTTGACATTGGTAAAGAGAATTTTCTTAAATCGCCTGAAATTAAATAAATGGATTATAACAGGAATGCCAATAGCAAGTAATCCAAAAAGAAAGCCTGGGTAAATGAACTGCATTGTTTGGAGCTGCGAAGATAGGAGAATTTAGGAAAGATTTTGTTTATCAGTGACAACTTTATCTTTGGAACACGGAGGACACGGATTGTGCGGATTTTCGCAGATAAAATCTAATTAAATCTCTTTTTTTCGTGTCATCCATGTTCCATATTTCTCACATACTACCTATCTTTTCTCATAAGCAGGCTGCACCGGTGCAATGAAGGCTTTTTTGAGCATTTCATTAATCTCGGTGATAGAACGTTCTAATTGTGGATCAACGCCTTTTGCCATCGGGGTAAGATTCTCATCCACTTCAATGTCAGGATCAACGCCATGACCTTCCTTAAACCAGGTGCCATCCAAATTATACATTCTAAAGGTTGGAACTGTAATGCCACCACCGTCAATCAAGGATGGTACGCCACTTATTCCTATGAGTCCGCCCCAAGTGCGGGTGCCAATTAAAGTTCCTAATTTGGCTTTGCGGAAATAATCCGGAAAAGCATCGCCACCTGAACCACTCCAACCGTTTATGAGCATTACCTTAGGACCATAATTGGCATACTGAGGCCATGGCCATGGTTTGCCATCTCTGATTGCCCAAAATACAATCGGTGGACGGTTGAGCATTTCTATAAACCTATCTGGTATTTGGCCACCATTGTTAAATCGTTCATCTATGATCATTGACTTTTTGTCCCATTGTGCATTAAACTGGCGAATCAATTCGTTTTGCCCATCAACACCAGTGCTTCTAACATACACATAACCCGCTTCACCTTTGGTAGCATCTTCAACACGCTTTCTGTTTTTTTCTATCCATTCAAGATGTCTTAATCTCGATTCGTCATTCAATAATTTTACGATACACGCTCTTGAGCCTTGCAAACTTGCCGATGAATTGTAAGTAATTTCAACTGTTTTACCAGCCAATCCTTGAAAAGCAGAATAAGGTTCTTGCATTGGATTGAGCGCAACACCGTTCACAGCAAGAATAAAATAGCCTTCTTTTATTGGACTTCCGGGTAAATCAAGCGGTGATTTGGAATCTAAATCCCATGATGCCCCACGAACAATATGTGAAATCTTATAAAAATCACCTTCTTTTTTCCAATCAACACCCAGATAACCGACAGATAAATACTTTTCTGATTCTTCATCACCCCCAAAACGATAGGTGTGAGAGGCGTTAAGTTCGGCAATCATCTCCCCAATCACAAAATTCACTTCCTCTCTATTAGAAACCCCCTCCAACATTTTTGCATATTGAACCCTCACTTTATTCCAGTCGACACCGTGCATATTAGGGTCATAAAAATAATCCCGCTCAAGGCGCCAAGCATCGTTATAGATTTGCTTCCATTCAGTCATGGGCTCAATAAGCATTTCCATTTCAGAGGTGCGCAATGGTTTGTCCATTTTTTGATTTTCTTCTGGTTTTACTATGACCATACTATTATTTTTACCGACAAGAATTTTTTCACCTTTGAATGCTAGTTCATAAAAATCCACATCGCTAAGAATTTGTTTTTCTTCCCTTTTATCGAAATCAAAATACATGAGTGGGTTATTTTTTTCAGAAGAGCCTGTATTAGGGAAATGTTGATAGATTAATTTGCCTTTAGTAGTCTGTAAATTGGCGTAATTACCTGGTTTCATTGGTAGAAGAACCATTCTGGACTCTAAGCCTTCGAAATCAATATCAACCATCGGAATTTGTATTTTTTCAGGCTTTGTTTCCTTTGATTTAGACTTAGAATCGGATAAAGCTTTATTCTTTTCATCTGTCTCAGAACCTACGGTATCATTTTTAGGGTATAGCAATGAAGGTGTGCCTGACTTCAGACTTAAAGCTGCAATCTGTGTGCTGTTTGAGTAAATAAAGGTACCATCTATGTTGCTATAACTTGGCTCAAAGGATTGGTCGGTGAGGAGAAAAAGATATTTCCCTTCTTTATCAAATATGGGTGAATGGGTAATATAATAGCCGGAGGTAATTTGGGTTGTCTTGTTCGACTGGGTATTATAAATAAAAGCTGCTGAATGATAATTGTCTAAATCACGGGAATAAGCAAGCCATCGGCTATCTGTTGACCAACTTGCCGTGAATCCTTCCATATTTCCATGGGAAGCCCTCAACATATTATCGACTTGTGTTATTGAAGAGGTGTTTCTGTCGAATATTTGAATCTTCATCGCTTTGTCTATAAAGGCTAATTTCTTGCTATCGGGCGACCAAAACAAATTATATCGAAAACCTGCGCCCAAGGAAGTTTTTTTTGTTTCAACGCCATTTTCCATAAAGGTAAGTTCATACTCCCCTGATTTATCGCTCCAGTATGCTAGTGTTTTGCCATCTGGCGACCAAGAAGGATAACGCTCGGCAACACCACAGGTTTGGGTCAAATTTTTTACAAAGCCGTTTTCTTCAGGAACCGAAAAAATATCACCACGCGCTTCAATGAGGGTTCTTTTACCATCCGGTGAGATAGCAGCGTGTTCCATATACTTTTCGGCCTTTTCTATCCGAGGTTTCAAGGACTGTCCGTCTGTTATTAATTCAATTTTAACCTCTTTATAAGTATGAGTAGAAATACTGAACAAATACATTTTACCACCTTGTTCAAAAACAATTTCCCCCTCTCCCAAAGAAGGATAATGAATATCATTATCAGTGAAATTGGTGAGTTGGATAAATCTTGCAGTTAATAAATCATAGTACCATAAGTTCATGCGTTTCTCAGTACCTCTATCGGAAATAAAATACAGATTATTCCTATACCACATGGGGAACTCATCGCCAGCATCATTGTTTTTTGAGATATTTTCTGAAGAGTTATCAAGCAAATTAAAAATATGAATGTCGGCCACATTGCCGCCTCTGTAGCGTTTCCATGTTCTGCCAATTTGGGTTTGAAAGGTTAAAGCCAATTGTTTGCCATTTCCCGAAAATGAACCAAACTCAGCATAAGCAAGCGGTAATTTTTCAGCAATTCCGCCAGTTGCAGATATTTTAAAGAACTTATTGAATCGTTCTTTTTCACTTTCACGTTTAGAGGCAAACAGCAGTGATTGACCATCCGGATACCAATCTACCATTCTGTCGCTCATACCGTGATAGGTAATTCTAAAGCTTACACCACCCTCTGAAGGCAAGGTGTAAATATCATAATTGCCGTCGTAATTGGCCGAAAATGCAATTGTTTTTCCATCAGGTGAAAATTTAGGATAAGATTCAACTCCCTGTGGTGAGCTTAGTTTCGAGGCTTTTCCACCATCTTTGGACACAATCCAAAGATCATTGGAATAAGTAAAAACTATTTGGGTTTTGGATACATCCGGAAATCGGAACAGTCCAGCATTTATTTGTGCTTGAGAATTAGTTAAAATTCCTAATGCCAGAATTGTGAGAATATTTTTTTTCATAAGATCTTAATCTTCTATTTCAGCAATTTTTTTTATTTCAACCAAAATAGGGTTCCAGCCTTCGCCATTGTTGTATGATTCATTATATCTGCGTTCGCCTTCTGCTACTTTTGAATAATCTCCTTGAGTAACAGATAGAGAGGTTTGACCATTCTCTTCTTCTAAAGAATATGTAACATGAAGATGGTTTTCTGGAATATCATCCATTGTAGAATTCGGATCAAATGCAGTGTATTCTAAGAATTTTTCAGGCACAATTTCAACAATTATTCCACTCACGTAAATGATCTCTTTGCCATCTGCTTGACCTTGCCATAGCAAAGTACTTCCCTGTTTCCAATCAGAAATTGTTTCGCAACCAAACATGTATTTTTTTGTTTGCTCAGGATTAACTAGTACAGCCCAAACTTTGGATGCAGGCGAATTGATCAGAATTTTGTTTTCAATAAAAAGAGGTATGTCCATGTTGTGGCTGGTATTTAGTAGGTTATAATACGTTGTCTTTAACTCCAATAATTAGATTGGAGATTTGGCAAATCTACTCCTTTCCAGACACGATTGGAAATGATTTAATTGATGTGCAAGATTAGGTTTCGTTAATGATTCTAATCCTGTGCACCTTAAAATCTATTCGTAATCTATAAGATTAAGTTTCACTCAGTGGTTCCCAATCCTGTTCATCTTTTAATCCTTTTCAATCGTGTGAATCGCTGTTAATAGCAGTTAACTACAAATTTCTTAAACCAGCTCATCTCCCCATTCTTCACCCTCACCAAATAAATCCCTTCACCACCTTCCAAATCAATATTGTAAAGCACTCTGGAATCTGTACTTTCTATCTTCTTTACCATTTTACCCAACATATCATAAATGGTTATTGAAACATCTTTTGAAAGATTTTTAATCTCTATGGTAAATTTTCCATTGCTTGGATTGGGATACATTTTAAAACCACTTGGTTTGTTTAAGTTGGCAATGCCTACTGACACATTCTTACAGGTTTTGGATGTACAGCCTGAAATATCGGTCACAATCAAACAAATATTGTTTTAATTGGATGATTTGACGGTATGTGTAAGTGGTAGCTGTGGTTTTAACACTATCGGTAGTCCCGAATTTCCATTGGTAATTGTTCCCTGCTTTGGCAATTTTCAATTCTACTTTATTGCCTGAAGAGGTATAACTAAAATCTGAAATTAGATTTTGATTTACTGTTATAGCTTTAGTTATTCAATCGGAGCAACCCGTATTTACGGAAGAACCATGAAGCTCACTCTACCTTAACGAGACCAAACCGCTATTTATACTTCCAAATTTATTCTGATAGTCTGTTTAGTATGTCCATTCGTTCATAAGTATTCGTATAATTTCAATTTTATTTTGTGGTTCAATCACCCTAGAAAATATTATATGTGACTTAACCTTTGAACAACGGTAGTTTTTTAGAATGTAGCTAATATCTTTACCAGAATTGGGGTTTTTAGTCAAATATTCAATTTCGTCAAAAATCAGATTTATATATCGATTAGCTTGTTCTAATGACCAATTTTCAAATGTGTATTACCAGATTTTTTCAATATCTTCAGAAGCCTTTGCACTAATTTTACAAATCATCGGTTACATATTTTTTGTGGAGGCTTTTCATAAATTCACCTCTTTCAAAATTTTGAACAAACCCTGATTTTTTACCTATCTTGAGTTCAGTGATTAACTCTAATTTCTTATTTTCTTCCTCTTCAAATAGACGCAAAGCAGTTCTTACCACCTCACTTGCTGATGAAAATCGACCTGTTTCTATTTGGTGACGAATGAATTTATCAAAATAGTCTTCTAAAAGTATTGAAGTGTTTTTTGCCATTTTAGTTTCAATTTGAATGCAAATATTCCAATACTTGGTACTGAATTTAGAATATGTGTTAGATGATGCACCATTATTTTATTCTGAAATAATATCACACTTTTGCAAAACGAAAAATCCTTGAGAAGTGGAAGCGTTTTAAGTGATTTTTATTTGGCAAGTAATTACCCTAAATTTTTAAATTCAGATACAACAATGAAATTTATCATACCTTTCCTACTTCTCACACAGATTTGTCTGGGACAATCCGCAGAAACAGGACTAATTTCAACCGATCTTATTCTTTATAACGCAAAAATTGTTTCTGGGCCTTTTACGCCTGAATACACTGCTATGGTAGTGCAATCAGGTAAGATTGAAGCTTTGTATAAAAACGATGACTGGATTAAAAAATACACCTCTGCATCGGTTATTGACATGCAGAAAAAATTTGTATTGCCAGGTTTTATTGATGCCCACTGCCATTTTTTAGGACTTGGAAAAGCAATTGGAGAAGTTAATTTGTATGGAACAAAATCTTGGGAAGAAGCAGCACAAAGGGTTGTTGATTTCACAAACAAACATCCTGAACTAAAGTGGATTCAAGGCCGAGGTTGGGATCAAAATGATTGGTTAGATAAAGAATTCCCAACTAATCGGCTACTAGATAGTTTAATTCCGAATAAATATATCGTGTTAAGTAGAATTGATGGCCATGCTATCATTGCCAATTCATTGGCCTTAAAGTATGCAGATATTAATATTAACTCAAAAATTGATGGTGGAAAAGTTTTAACCAAAAACGAAATGTTGACAGGTGTTTTAATTGATAATGCCTGTTCGATACTTGAAGCAAAAATGCCTGCTATTGGTAATCAACAGAAAATAAAATGGTTGAAAGCAGCCCAAGATGAATGTTTGCAATATGGCATAACCCAAGTGGCAGATGCTGGCCTCTCCATCAGTGACATCGTGTTAATTGACAGTCTTTCCAATGCCAAAGAGTTAAAAATGCGCTTTTATTTGATGGCCAATCCCGAAAAAGAAACCTGGGAATATTTTAAGGAAAGAGGCACAATCACGCATGAAAAAGTGAAGTGGAAAAGTATAAAAGTGTATTCTGATGGTGCCTTAGGCTCTCGCGGTGCTTTGCTTAAAAAACCTTACTGTGATGATAAAACCAATTATGGTCTTCAACTTATTAAGCCCCAATCATTGGATAGCCTATTAACAAAAATTTATAGCCTAGGCTTGCAAGCCAATACACATTGTATCGGAGACTCTGCCAATTCAATGGTTTTAAAAGCTTATGCCAAAGTATTGAAAACAACCAATGATTATCGTTGGCGAATTGAACATGCTCAAGTGGTTGATCCTAAGGACCTGGTATATTTTAAAAATTTCAGTATCATACCATCTGTTCAGCCTACGCATGCCACAAGCGATATGTATTGGGCAGAGCAGCGCCTATGTAAACCGCGCATGTCGGGGGCATATGGTTACCAAACTTTACTGAAAAATTCAGTTTTTATGCCTCTAGGAACAGACTTTCCCGTTGAATATGTCTCTCCATTTTATACCATCAGGGCAGCGCGTTTCAGACAGGATGCCAGTCAATTTCCCAAAAATGGTTTTAATAAAAAGGAAGCACTTACCTCTCAACAAACTTTTGCGGGTATGACCCTTTGGGCAGCCAAGGGCAGTTTTTGGGAGAATGAAACCGGAACCCTCGAAATTGGAAAATTTGCGGATTTTATTGTTCTTGAGAAAAATCCATACAAGGCTTCGGTAGCTGAATTGAATTCGATGAAAGTGATTTCTACTTATATTGGTGGTATGGAAGTTTATGGTTTAAAGTAGTTAGGTAGACCGCGTGTTTTTTTAAAAAATTCAAGTTGAGAACTCTATTATAGTAGTAATTGAAAATTAGATGCAAATTCTTCTAAATGACAACCTAATACCTTTGGAATTTAATTAATTAGATTACTCAAAACCATTAAGTAAGTTACTAAACACAATACTTCAAGGGTTTTAATATTCCGAAGGAGTGAGTTTGCGCATTGATAATCAAATACTTATAATAAACATTGACAATAAAGTTGACAAAAGAGAAAGCCTTTTTAACTAGGTAGCTACATTTTTATCTACCTCATAACCAGATTCATAACTTACTAGATGAATCTTTTGGCCTACATTATTAAAATATGAGCAATTGAATTGAAAATATTTGTGCTTTTTTCTTTTAGGACATTTTCCAATATGAGTCCAGATTTAAGGAACCGACTTTACATATAGCAATAATTTCCAAAG
>Ga0163144_10016801_pt1 | contig 14969 bp, 11 predicted proteins | sample OliLak19BULKMAT1_FD_123175 | JGI IMG/M metagenome (GOLD analysis project Ga0163144, IMG submission 123175) | Freshwater microbial mat bacterial communities from Lake Vanda, McMurdo Dry Valleys, Antarctica - Oligotrophic Lake LV.19.BULKMAT1 | ecosystem: Environmental > Aquatic > Freshwater >... | reverse complement strand
GGAACTTGTTCACATGGAACACCGTCTGCGTTCCTATTCCATTATGGGAGAACCTGGTTTGAAAACGACCACTTTCTCGTTCACATGCGGCTTGGCGATGCTAGGCCTGTGGGCGGTTCCGGCGTCAGCCGCATCTCCGTCGCCGGTCGCGTTAACAACGCCCGGTGCGACGATTCTCGCGCAAGTCGGCGATCTTCGTAAAGAGGCCGACGAATTGCTCGCCCAAGCGCGTCGCGCGTTGAGCGAAGGGAATTTTCAAACAGCCGATTCGTACATCAGTCGCGCCGAGAAATTGAACCCCCAGTATCCCGCGTTGCACTTTGGCGAGACGCCCAAGAAGCTCCGCGACGAATTCAATAAGAAGCACAGCCCGGCCAGCGATCCGGGAAGAAGCGGCTTTCTGGGAATGGGCAAAGAGGCTCCCAAGGATCCGTTCCTGGGCCGTCAGTCGCAAAGCCCCGCGGTCACGGTCGCGCCGATCCCCGGATCCGCCGCGAGAGCCATCCCCGACGCGCCCGGCTTATTGCCCGGTAACATTCCGGCCTCACAGCCGATTAACAGTTTCGCCCCCCGCGCGGCGTCTTCCGCGGGCGTGATCAACGCCGGCGGAACAAACGCGCCGCAAAGCGGCGGCGTTGTGCCTTCGGTGTATAGCGGCTTGGACGACAACTCCCGCGTGATACCGGCGACCGGCAACGCTCCGTTGCCCAGCGCGAACGGCAGCGGCGCCGCGCCCGGCAATTTGCCTTATGGTAACCTCAATTTAAACAACCCGCGAATTGGCAGCGCCGGAGCCGTCGTGCAGCGAACCGAAACGTTGCCCTCCGGTAATCTGATCCCCCCTCCTCTGAGAACGATTCCCGCGCAAGCGACCGAACCGGCCACGGGTAATGCGGCCCAATTGATTCGCCAAGGCGAACAGGCCTTGCAGTCGGGCCAAGCCGATCAAGCGTTGCAGTTTTTCCGCGAGGCCTATAAGAACCAAGGCGAACTCGACGCCGTTTCGCGGTCGCGGCTGCAGGATCATTTGCAAATGCTTTCGCGTCCAATGGTCCAAATGCCCGGCGGCAATCCATTGCAAGGGGCCGAAACGAACCAACAACTGTTGCAGCGACAGATTTCTGCCGACTTGGCGCGGGTGCAAGCCCAATCGCACGATCTGTGGGAAAAGAAAAAGGATCCCAAGAAGGCAATCGAGTTATTGCAAGAGACCAAGACGAAATACGCCGCCGCGGCGGGACTCGACCCGGCGACGCGCGATCTGATCAAGGCGCGGCTCGATTCGACGCAAAAGCAAGCCGAGAACTACCTCCGCGAGAACGCGGCCCAGGTGGAACTCGACGAGCAGAACAACGCCGTCCGCGGCGAAATCGAAAAAGGCCGTGAACAGCGGACCGTGACCGATGAAAAAATCGTACGTCTCGTCGATGAATTCAACCAGTTGGTCGAGGAACATCGCTTTGCCGAAGCGGAAATCACCGCCAAAAAGGCCGAGGCAATCGCCCCCAACTCATTGGTTGTCACGCAGATGAACCACCAGGCGAAAATGCTGCGGCGGATGAATTTGCTCAACGATATCCGCGGTCAAAAAGAAGATGCGATTACGCGTGAGTTCGCGGATCAAGAATATGCCTCGATCCCCTTCAGCGGCGAAATTCAGTACCCCGACAAAACGCGGTGGGAAGTCTTAACCAAAAATCGTTCGGAACGTAACGCGACCGATCAATCTTTGCGGCGGAGCCCCAAGGAACGCGAGATCGAACAGCGCCTCAGCACGCCGGTGCTGATGAAGTTCGAGAACCAGCCGCTCCGTACGGTGATCGAGTACCTCGAAAAGACGGCCAACATCAACATCCACCTCGATCCCCAAGGGATGCAAGCCGAGGGGATCACCAGTGATTCGCCGGTGTCGCTCAAGGTTTCGAGCGAAATCCGTTTGAAGAGCGCGCTCGATTTGATCTTGGCCCCCATGAGCCTGGGGTATGTCATCAAAAACGACGTCCTCCTGATTACCAGCCGAGAATTGACCCGCGGTGCCGTTTATACCAAAACGTATGCGGTCGCCGATCTGGTCATTCCGATTCCCAACTTCGTTCCCACCGGACGCGAAGGGTTGGTTGGCAGACTCGATGTCGGCTACGATCAGGCGAATCAAAGCCGGCACTTCATGCCGGGCTATACCCAGCCGGCGCCGTTATCCGTGGCGGCCACCGGCGACGGCGGCAGCACCAATGCGATGCTGCACCCCAATCTGCTCGCGCAGATTCCGAACAATGCCGCGCTCCGCAATAACAACAGCAACGGACCGACTTCCGGTATCATGCAGCCGGTCAATTTTGGGCCTGGCGGAATGGGAGGCGGCACCCAAGCCGACTTCGATTCGCTCATCGAGCTGATCGAAACGACCGTTCAGCCGACCACCTGGAAGACCAACGGCGGCGCCGGCGACGTGGCCCCGTTTGAAACGAATCTCACGCTGGTCGTGAGCAACACGCAGGAAGTCCACGAGCAGATCGCCGACCTGCTGCAGCAATTGCGGCGGTTGCAAGACCTGCAAGTGACGATTGAGGTCCGCTTCATCACGCTCAGCGACAACTTCTTTGAACGGATCGGCGTCGATTTCGATTTCAATATCGACGACAACGTGTCGTTCGCCGGGATCAACTCTGATTCTGGTCCCAGTTCGGTTATCGGGTTAGATTCCTCGGGACAGCCGACTCTGCCGTTGAATTTGCAATTCAAGCAAAACAGCTTCGCCGCGACCTCCGGTCCGCCGATCCCCGGGATTACGTTTGATCCGGCCACGGCAGGTTCATTCGGCTTCGCGATCTTGAGCGATATCGAGGCGTTCTTTTTGATCCAGGCCGCGCAAAGCGACCGCCGCAGTAACGTGTTGCAGGCCCCCAAAGTGACACTGTTCAACGGTCAATCGGCGTTTATTTCCGATACCTCTCAACGACCGTTCGTAACGAGTATCATTCCGGTTGTGGGCGATTTCGCCGCCGCACAACAGCCCGTCATCGTGGTCCTGAGCGAAGGGACATCGCTGACTGTCCAAGCCGTGGTGAGCAATGACCGCCGCTTTGTCCGCTTGACGGTGGTGCCGTTCTTCAGTCAGATCGGCGACGTCGAGACGTTCACATTCACCGGCTCCAAGACCTCGACGACCAAGGATAGCGATGCCTCGTCCGGGGCCGACGACAGCAAGACCAAAGCCAAGGAATCGACAACGTTCGAGGAAGGAACCACGGTCCAGTTGCCGACCTTCGCCTTCGTGACGGTGACCACCACGGTCAGCGTCCCCGACGGGGGGACGGTCTTGCTCGGCGGAATCAAACGGTTGTCCGAAGGGCGGAACGAGCAGGGGATCCCGATCCTCAGCAAGGTTCCCTATATCAACCGCTTGTTCAAAAACGTCAGCATCGCGCGCACGACGCAAAGCCTGATGATGATGGTGACGCCGCGAATCATCATTCAGGAGGAAGAGGAAGACAAATTGATCGGCGCAACCACGCCGTAGCCAATCCCCGGCCGGAAACCATAAAAGCCAGGCTTGGCGGCGGCCCGATTAAGCCCATTGCAATTTACCAACCCCCGGTCAGAATTGACCGGGGGTTTTTTGCGTAGAGAATGTAAGTTTTTGCGACTGAGGTGGACTCGTGAATAATGGCGATGATCGGCTACAATTTAGCTTTTGCGGATGGGCAAACTGCGTTTATTACGTCGGCCGCGAAGAAGTTTATTTTCAGGAGTGACGCATGGTTCAACCGCGTGTCTGGCTCATGACGGGGATCGCCTTGGCCGGACTGGCCGTGGGGATGGGGGCGTTTGGCGCGCACTGGCTCAAAGACCGGCTCGCGGTTAACCAACGCGGCGAGACGTTTGAAACGGCCGCGCGGTACCAAATGTATCACGCCTTGGCCTTAATCGCGTTAGGCTTGTGGGCCGAACGGAACGCACGTCGCCGCGGGATTGCGGCGGGCGTTTGTTTTCTGCTCGGGACGGTGATTTTTTCGGGCAGTTTGTATATTTTGGCGTTGAGTAACGTGACCGGCTGGGGAGCGGTGGCGCCGATTGGGGGCGTGTTTCAGTTGTTGGGTTGGGGGCTTTGGTTCTTTACGGCCGTTACGGAAAAATCGACCGAGTCAAGCTGAACGCCAACGCCGACTTCACTTAATTAGCCGAACGTATCCGCATGACGCCACTCTCGCCTCAAGCTGAGTCCGCTGACTCGCTCTCACCGCCGTTGGGCCGTCCTCTCCGCGTAAACTATTTCGTGCTGGCGGTTTGGCTCGTGTTTTTTTGCGGCATCTACGCCGCGCCCCAGAATTGGTGGTGGCCGTTCATTTTAGTGGGTCTGCATTTTTTTTTCCCGTTGCTGCTGCGAAATGCCACGGCGATATTGTGGTCCGGCTTGCCGCCGCTGCTTGCGTGGCTAGGTCGGAACGGATGGGACTTCGCCAATTATCCCGCCGCGGCCTGGTGGGAGTTGTTAACCGTCGTGCTGCCGCAAGCCTGCGCCTTGTTTGCCGTGATGATCCTCGCGCGATCAAATCTTTTTTTACGGTTATCCATTGAAAGGGACTTGATCACGGGCGTGCAAAGTCTCAATTATCTCGATTCAAACGGCCACCGGCTGTGGGAGAACGTCTGCCGCGAAAACCGGCCATGCGTGGTGTTGTTTATTGATCTCGACGACTTCCGCAAGATAAATGAAGAACTGGGGCACGCCGCGGGGGATGAAATCCTGGCGACCGCAGCCCACTTTATCGTGCAGACGATCCCGCGGGCGCGGCTATTGGCGCGGCGCGGCGGCGATGAATTCGTGGCCTTGGTGCCGTGCCAATCGCGCGCGGAATTAGAGCGCATGTTGGTCGAATTGACGCTCACGCCCCCGTTGCATGAAGATGAGCTGCGGATCACGTTCAGCATCGGAGCATGCTGGTGCGAATATCCGCAAGGCGAATGGGATGACGCCCTCGAGCAAGCGGAAATGGCCATGTACCGCGCTAAAAATAGCGGCAAAAAACGATATCAGATCCGCGATCTGCCGCTGCCGCGTTCGCCGCGCGCGAGCAAGCGCGTTCCTAATTGAGTTTCCAGAGGGGGTCGGGAGTCTTTGGCGAGCAGGATTCGCGCCAAACCCAAAGGCGTTTTCCGCCAAAGACTCTCGACCCCTTCAAGCCGCAACCTCATTCCTCGCCCGTCAACAACAACCACTCCGGCAATCGTTTCACTTTACCCGCGCGGTCGATGCAGGCGATCACGCTTTCGGCCGATGCGAGCAGGTCCGAGCCGCGGCGCAGTTCATAGCGGTGCCTGATCCGCGCCCCCTTAGCGTGCAGGACCGTGGTCGAGAGCGTCAACAAGTCGTCATAAGCGGCGGGCAGAAAGTAGCGGACCTGCATTTCCGCCACGACCAGCATCAGACCGCTTTCTTCAAACTCGCGATAGGTATAGCCCCCTCCTCGCAATAGTTCGGTCCGCCCCAGTTCAAAATAATTCAAATAGTTGGAATGATGCAGCCGCCCCTGCCCGTCGGTTTCTTGATAACGAACGCGAAGCGTCAGTGCATGTTGACGTGGAACTTGGGGAGGCATGGCGAGTTGAAAAAGTTGAAGGGAATCCGACGACGGCTCAAGGGGTGAAGCGGCTGCGAACGAAGTTAGCGGAATATCCCCGACAGGGCAATTGCGGCGGTGGAAACGCCCAACCAGCCAAAAAATCGTAAAAATTTTCCGCAGTGTCTCGCGCCAGTCTTGATTTTCCTTGCCATTTTGGAAGAAATGCGTTACAAAAGGGGTTCTACTCTTTTGGTGTTTGCACTCGCTCCCTACTCGACAACCGGATTGATCGTCACGGAATGTGACGACAGCCAACGTCACGAAATGTCCTGAATCGCCCGGAATTCTTAAGATTCACAGCGCTGCCATACGCTGGCGAATTCAACAATTGCTTGGTACGACATTCGAGCAGACAGGTTTCGGGCGGATTGGGCCAAAAGATTTGGACAGAGGCACTTTCGGATTGGTTTTGTTTTTTACGGCGCGATCAACATCGGACTTCGCCGCCGGCGGCTAAATCGAACTAGTCACCCGCGTTGATCTGTGTAAATTGCGCAACAAATCACGACCTGGCTGGCCAGCCATCGAAAGTCAAGTTTGCAACGGCGGGGGCCGTGTATTCTTTGCGGAGTTCTCTCTCATGGCTGGACGTATGTTCTGGCGTTCCGCGCTCGCGCTGTGCGCGTGCGTTGGACTGGTTTTGCGGTCCGCGCAGGCGGGCGATTTTGTCCGTACTACCCAAGCGGAATGTCAAGCCGCGCAGCGGCAATGCCAAGCGGGGCAGTTTCTGGCGCGGGGCACGTTCGGCCCTACTATGGCCCAGATCGATGCGCTCGCTGAAGAGATCCGCGTCAAGGGCCGCGATCAGGCGTTTAGCGATTGGATCGACGCCGAGTTCGCCAAACCGACCACTTCCCAAGAACCCGTCGCCATTCAAATGATCCTCGCGCGCGGCTACCCGGCCGGCACCGGCCAAGGCGACGCCGATATCGCGTTGGACTCCGATAACCTGTGGTCGGAAAGCGCCTGGTGGCATGCGGCCCTCACCGCCAACGACCAACTTCGCCAACGGATGGCCTGGGCCTTGGCGCAGATTTTTGTGATCAATAACGGCGTGGCCGCATTCACCAACAGCGGCAAAGATACCGAGGACGGCGTCGAACGATATCGCTCGCTCTCCTGCAGCGATTATTATGACGACGTCTTCGTCACCCACGCCTTTGGCAATTACCGGGCGATGCTGGAGGAAGTTACCTATTCCCCCGTCATGGGAATCTTCTTGAGCCATTTGGGAAATCGCAAGCAAACCACCGCCAACGGCGTGACCACCTATCCCGACGAAAACTACTCCCGCGAAATCGAGCAACTCTTTTCAGTCGGGTTGAACCTGCTCAATATCGACGGTTCGTATGCGGATGGCGATACGGGAACGGTCGGAGTGCAGCCGGTTCCGACTTATACCAACGACGACATCACCAATCTGGCCCGCGTATTCACCGGGTTGGGCTATATCAACAGCTTCACGACCGGGATCGGCTCGGGCAATCAGCATGTGCGGATGAAGATGTATGCCACCTACCACGATTTTAACGCCAAGACATTTTTGGGCGGCACAGTAAGCGCCAAATCGGCCACCGACGCGAACGGCAACCTCGACGTGACCCAAGCGTTGGACATCATCCACAATCATGCGAATGTGGGACCGTTTTTCTCCAAATTGCTGATCCAACGCTTTGTGAAATCGAATCCCAGCAAGGCCTACATCCAACGCGTCGCGCAAAAATGGAATAACAACGGCAGCGGCGTCCGCGGCGATCTGAAGGCGGTGCTCAAGGCGATCCTGATTGATTCCGAAGCGAATGGCGCGGTGGTTTATTCGATCACGCAACGCGCCGACGGCAAGTGGGTGTTGCGTTCGCGGATTCCCGATGGCACGAATAACTCGCGGCTCCGCGAACCGTTGCTGCAATACATCGCGATGATCCGGGCGCTTGCACCGACCGGCGAATTTCCCAGCGGCATTTTGTGTCATAAGAGCGTTTATGCGGACATCAACCAAAGCCCGTTCCGCTCGCCGACGGTCTTCAATTTCTTTCTCCCTGACTATCAGCCGCAAGGTTCGATCACCGACTACGCGCCGCCGGCGACCATTCCCAACGGTAAGCTCTCTGCGCCGGAGTTCCAGATCCTCACCGCCGTTTCGGCCAATAAGGGAGCCAACATGATCCGCGGCGACATCAACCGCGGCGGCACCGCGGGCGTGAGTTTGCCGATGTATAGCGCGGCGGGGACGCCGACCAATAACACGTTCAAGATCATTTACAACTTCGGTGAATACGCGACGATCGCCGGCACCGGCGATTTCACCGGGTTGGTCGAGCGCTTGGACATTGCGTTCGCCGGGGGCACCCTGCCCGAGAATGTGAAGCTGGCGTTGGTCAACGCGATCGCGGCGGAAAAGCAGCGCCGCCGCAACGTGAGCAACACCGATCTGGCCAAAGCGGCCGTGCTGTCGGTGATCACCAGCGCCGCCAGCAACGTGGATGAGTAACGCAATTCCGCCGTCGCTCACTTACTTCCTCGAACATGATTCGTTTCGCCGCACTCGCCATTCGGGACCACCTGGGCAGACGCGATTTTCCTGAATCTTTTCGCGGCGGTACGAATACCAATATCTTTCGCAAAGGAAATTCCCATGTCCAATTTTTCCGTTCATCCCGCGAGCAATTCGCTCTGGTCGCGGCGGCAATTGTTAAAAATGGCCGGCGGTTGCGGCGCGATGAGTTCCGCGCCGATGCTCTCGACGATTTTCAACATGAGCTTGATGAAGTCGATCGCTTCGGCACAAGCGCCGGTCAACGATTTCAAGGCGTTGGTGTGCGTCTTTCTCGACGGCGGCAACGACGCCTACAACATGCTCTATCCGGCCGACGCCACGCCGTATAACGATTACGTCACGGTCCGCGGGGTCGATGTGGCCAAACCGTTGAATCCCTCGACGCAAATCACCGGCTATACGAATCGCCTATTCAACTTGCACCCCGGCATGGAAGGGGTCAAGTCGATGTACGACTCCGGCAAGCTGGCCGTGGTCAATAATATCGGTTCGTTGGTCCGCAACGCCACCACTACCAGCAACTACAACCAGACCGCCTATCAGCCTAAAGGCCTCTTCTCGCATAGCGATGAACAGCGCAATTGGCAAACCGGCGTGCCGGGGGACCGCACCCGCGCGATCGGTTGGGCGGGCCGGATCGCCGATCTGATGCGCGACACGGCGAACCAAAACGCCTCGGTCGCGATGGGGATCGCGCTGGATTCCCTCAACATCTTCCAGACCGGCATCACCACCTTTCCCTATGTCATCACCACCGGCGGCGCCGGCGGCGCGCAGTCGGTGCAGCTCTCGGGCTATAACGGAACCTCGTCGATCGACCGCATCTATACCCGCGCCACCAACAGCGCGCTCGAGACCGAAGCCCGCGGCTTGTTGGTGCGGAGTTTCTCGCGGGCGCGGCGGGACGCGATCGACACGGCTGTTGGATTTAACCAGGCGGTGGCGAACGTCACATTCACAACGACGTTTCCGACTTCCAGCCTCGGCACGCGCTTGAAAGCGGTCGCTGCCACGATCGCCTCGGCTCCGGCGCTGGGCCAGAATCGGCAAATCTTTTTTGTGAGTACCGGCGGATGGGACAACCACGACGATCTCGTAGCCGCGCATAATAATTTGCTGCCAAATCTGAGCAACAGCCTCAAGGCGTTTCACGACGCATTGGTCGAAAAGGGGCTGCTCAACGACGTGATGTGCTTTACCGCCTCGGACTTTTGTCGCACGCTGACCATCAACGGCGACGGCTCGGACCATGCCTGGGGGAGCCATCAATTCGTCTTCGGCGGAGCGGTCAACGGCGGCCAAATGTATGGCGATTATCCCCAATCGCTCATCAGCCCCGTCGCTCAAGCGAAGAATCTCGACGTCGGTCGCGGGCGATTAATTCCCACCACTTCGGTCGATGAATACGCGGCCGAAATGGCGCTCTGGTTCGGAATCCCCAGCGGTCAACTGCTCGATATATTCCCGAACCTCAACGAGTTTTATACCCCCGGCGGCGGCAAGCCGATCGGCTTTACGACGTAGCAAGTAAAACGAGTCAGATATCCCGAGCGGGGGACGTCAGTCCCCCGGTTCTTTTTCAAGCGAAAATCTAAACGGTTCACCGCGTTTCCCGATACTCCGGCGGCGATTCGTCCTCATCGGAATCAATTCGCGGCGGCGAGACGGTTTGCGGAGCGACATTTTCCGGAATCGCGCGCTGCGCGCGCACCCGCAGGTCAACATTCGGCCGCGCTGGTTGTAACTCCGCCAGCGGATTGGCGTAAGGCGAGAATGGCCGGGCGGGTTCGTATTGCCGCGATCCGCCTCCGTCGCTACGTTGGAAGTCAAAGTCGGGTTCGCGGGGCGTCGGCCGCGACATGAGCATCAATTGCTCTTCGGCCCATTCGCGCCAGTCGGGGCGTTGGTCGAGCAGCAGCAGATCGCGAAGCTGGGCCGCGAACAGTTCGTCGCGGTCGCCGCGCTGAAATTTTGCGCGGAGCAAATTCGCCAAATATTCACCACATTGCGAATCAAGTTCGGCGGCCGCTTCAAACTCCCCAATCGCCTCTTCTAGCCGGCCCGCCGCCGAGAGCGTCAGCCCCAGATTGTTGTGCGGGTCAGGTAGGCTTTCGTCTAATTCGATTGCGCGTTGAAACGACCAGGCCGCTTGATACAGTTCACCATTCTCGAGCACCAGCGCGCCCAAATTGTTGTGCGCGGCGGCCATTCTCGGGTCGGCCTCTAACGCTTTTTGAAAAGCGGCCGCGGCTTGCTCGGGCTTTTCCTTTTCGAGTGCCTTGAGCCCTTCCAGATAACGAGTTTGTGCCGTAAGACGATTCTGATCGCGGCGGATTTCAATCAGATCGGCGCGCGGCGCGGCGGCGCACCCGGCCAGGAACAAAACCTGCCCGGCCAACCACAACAAGAGTGCCGACCGTCCGTGGCGCATGCGCACTTTCAGGGGCGAGGGAATCCCACCGCGAATTCGCTTGAGGCGCGGATTGGCGCGCTCTAAGTGGATGATCGCACGGGACTTATCGGCGATTCGGCCAATCGTGTCAAGGTAATCCGGGCGGACCAGCGCGACTCGCCGGTGCTAGCGGATTGCGCGGCGGGGCGGAGTTCCCAGCCGGTCACCGTCACGCCGCGTTGCGGCTGGTCCAATTCGACCGCCAGCGTGAGCAATTCACGTAAAGTCACTCCTGACAGCTCCAACTCGGTTGCTAGCGTCGCGCGGTTTGCCGCGTTAATGCCGCCGCCGTTGTCGGTGGTCGATTGCTGCAGCGCGGCGTTCGCTAAACCGGCCTTGGCGGCGGCCGCTTGCAGAAATTCGTCAAACGCGCCGCTGCGGCCGCGAAAAACGGCCAAGGGCGCCGCCCCTTGTGCCGCGCGGATTTTTTCGCCCAGCGACTGACATTCCCGCCATTCGGCTTGGGTCAGCTCGAATTCCGTCCCGGCAGCACTCCAGCTTAACGCTTGCCACAATGACAAAACAATCAAGCCCGCCAACGGCAGCCACCAACGCCAAGAAAATAACTGAGGCATTGTCATCCCCCCTCCCTCGTGGGCGGCGTTGGAAAAACTTTTTCTGCGGATGCGTCGATTGGCGCGCTTTTGCCGGTAAGCTCATTGCCGATCTTGCCGCCGCTGCCGGCGTTGACTTTCCCTGCCGCGCGAAGTTCCGTTGTCCAAAACGACTCTTGTTCCTCGTGCGACGTGTTCCGATCCTCGATTTTGAGGCATTGGCGTTCGAGTTCCTCGATGACCGCCGTCACCGCCTCGTTTTGCGTGGTGCGCCAGATGAGCGTGAGTTCTCCTTCGCCGATCCGCAGATCATCGAGCAGCGCGTTCTGATCGGTTCGCAGGGCGGATAGGGCCGCGTGGGCCAGCGGCAAAACCGTTTGCGGCTCGGATTCGCGCGCGGTGAGGGCCGCGGTTGAACCGGCCAATCGCCGCGCTTCGCTTTGCAACCGCGCGCGGATGCCCGCCGGAGTTTTCGTGCCGGGAAAGAGTTCTTGATATAGGGCCGTTTGTTGTTCCCGCAACGATTCGGCTGCTGTGTTCAGGCGGTGCGTTCGCCACCAGAGCGCGGCGTTGACGCAGAGCAAAAACGCCATCGCCGCCGCCATCAACCGCGTCATGGCCGGCCGCGAACTTCGCCACGGATCGGCCGCCGCTAACGCGTCGCGGCGCAACTCAATCCACGGCGTCTCCCGCCGCGCAAGAATTCGCCCGGCCAATCGCCGGGCATAGATTTCAAGCGGGTCGGCCAGAAGCTTGCGGACTTTTATCTTCTCAATGTTTTCCAGTGCCGAGTACAACGATTCATCGAAATTGATCGCCGCCACTTCCTTTGGCGCTGATGTGTTAGAATAATCCCACAACAACTCACGCCGCAAAGCAGTCTCGTCCACCTGGATCTGTCGCCAACGAAATGGGAAATTGGCCGTTCCAAACAGATATTCAAGGCCATTGCCATGCTGCCAGAGTAATGAGCAAAAGTAGAATTCGACGACTTTTTTACTACCTAAAAACCCCTGCAATCCCACCAACACTGTCGGCGTGATTGATTCCACGATAATAGCGCTCTGTTCAAGAGCGTCGACATACGGTCGCAGCGGCGCGATCTCCGTGGCGATCCCGAGAAAGTGCAATTGATCCTGACCAAGAAAATCCGCCGAAAATTCCTCAGCCGCCAACGGTAATTTTTCCTCTAGTCGATAGATCAAATTGTGCCGCTGCCGTGAATCGCCGGTTTCCTCCAACGAAAACTCCGCACACAATACATCCCGGCTCGATAATCCGATCACCACCCGCCTCGGCAAATTCCCCATTCGTGCGAATTCCAGAACCAACGCAGTCAATTCCGCCGGCGGCAAATCGCGGTCCCCCAACCGCTCAAATTCCCCTAGTGCGGTCGCGGCCGCAACCGACCAGCCATCGTCGGCGAGCATCAGAAAACAGCCGGATGCGGACATGGTTGGGGTATGGGGTATGGGGTATGGGGTATGGGGTATGGGGTATGGTCGGCAAATCGTCGTTAGTCGTTTGCAAGCGTAAGAGGTAACTTCTTCCACTTTTTCCCTTTTCCCTTTTTCCATCGCATTTGATTCCGCATTTCCTCCAGCCTCCAGCCTCCAGTCTCATTCAATCCATTCCCCATTCTCGCCACTACTTTTCCGCCGGCAACTGCAGCTTAAATGTCTCGCTCCGGCCTTGCCATTCGATCACTACTTGGTCGGGGGTGATGTTCTTGATCGTCATTCCCGCCGGAACCAACCGCAGCTCGCCGTCGATTCCGCGCACATCAATATTCCCCGCGCCATCGGTAAAGATCGCGCGGTCGCGCCCCGCTTCCAACACGATCCCTTGCAGCCGCAGTTGCGAGCTAAAGCCCGGCGCGGGCAGTGACTTAGCGACTGTTGACTCATTTGGCGCAACTGGTGCCAGACGCTGTTCCCAAATCGGCGCGAATTGCGCCAATCCCAGTTGCGCGGGCAATTTCCGTTTGTCAACGGGAACGCTGGGGGCCGTTTCGTGATCGCTTGAATCTAGGCCGAATTCGGATCCGATCGTCCAAGCGCACACACCGGCGGTCAGGAGCCACAGCCCTCCAGTAGCGAGATTGAGCACATGTAACGAGGGGAGTGACATCATAAAGGCTGCACAGTACGGAAATGGGCGTGACACCCCTGACTATGATCGTCCGGCAAAGTTCTGACAAGGTTGCATTTTAGCCACAAAACCAATGGGGCGAAGGCGGGAATAATCAAGATAAAAGCCGTACTCTGGGGCATTATCAGTGATTCATGGCTGTCGCATTCCTTTATCGGAAAACGACTTAAGGATTAATTCCGAGAATGATGCCATTTTCCCCCCAGGTGGCGGTTGCACGACACGACACATGACCTAGAGTTGCGTGTCGGCATCATGACGGGCCAAGGAAGCCGACATACCTCCCCCCCTTTGCGGTTTTGTAGGAGAATTCGGTATGCATCACGCGTTTTACATTTCGGTCGTGTTCGTATTGCTGGCCCTGAATACCGGCTGTCAATCGTGCATTGATGGTCTCGAAAGTACGAAAGCCTATACCTACAACAGCTTCTGCGGCAATGGTTGTTTGGGGCATAAGCACGGTACAACGCTCGCGCCGATCTATGCCACGCCGGCTCCGGTTGTGCAATATGTGCAACCGCAAGTCGCTCCCTGTCCGGCCCCCGTACAAGTGGTGCAAGCCCAGCCCGCCGCGATTTGCCAACCGATTCAATGCTGCCCGCAAACTGTTTGCTGTCCGACCAATTGCTGCGTGAGCGGCGGCGAAGCGGGCTTCATCGGCGATAATTGCTGCGGAGCAAGCGGCTCGATTTCGGGCGGGACGATCGTCAACGAAGGAACGATCATCCGCGAAGGTGCCACTTTCAGCAACGAAGGCTCCACCCGCCCTAGTTTGGTACGCCCGGAAGTGGCGCCGCTGGGCAGCGGACGGTAGTTCGACAGTGCCTGTTCAACAAAAATAACAACGAGCGGCGATCTCCGGATCGCCGCTCGTTTTTAATTCTGACTTCTCTGTGAAGGCAATCTTGTCAGAAGGCAACCCAAGTTTCAAATAGTTGCCGTCCGTATTTCCCTCACCTCTCGTCCCTCTTCTCTCTATTCTGCATTCATCATTCTGCCTTTCTGCTCCCTACCCGAACTCCGCCACCGCGTTTTGAAAGATCTTCAACCCCTCGCCCGGCTCGGTCCCTTCGCCGCGCGTCCACCGCGGGTGGTGCGTTCGGGTGACGTACCGCTCGGGGTGCGGCATCAGTCCAAAGACCCGCCCCGTGGGGTCGCATACGCCAGCCACGTTGGCCTGTGCTCCGTTGGGGTTCTGCGGCCAGGGTAACGCCTCGTCGGGATTGAGATCAGAAGTTTCCGGACCGTTTGGCGTTGATGGCGCGGCATAACGAAGCGCCAACTGGCCCCGTTGGCGCAGGCTTTCCAGCACCTCGGGCGAACGGGTCACGAACCGTCCTTCACCGTGCGCGACGGGCAATGTCATTCGTTCGATCCCCCGCAGGAAGACGCAGGGCGTGCGATCAACTTGCAAATCAACCCAGCAATCTTGATACCGGCCCGATTCGTTCCAATCCAACGTGGCCGGCTGCGGCTGTTGATCGGCGAACAAGAGACCGCATTTGATCAGCACCTGAAATCCGTTGCAGATGCCAAGAATGAGTTTGCCGGAGGCCTGAAATTCGGCCAATGCGCTCCCCAGATTGCGGCGAAGTTGATTTCCCAGGATTCGCCCGCTGGCGATGTCGTCG
>Ga0163144_10016797_pt1 | contig 14972 bp, 12 predicted proteins | sample OliLak19BULKMAT1_FD_123175 | JGI IMG/M metagenome (GOLD analysis project Ga0163144, IMG submission 123175) | Freshwater microbial mat bacterial communities from Lake Vanda, McMurdo Dry Valleys, Antarctica - Oligotrophic Lake LV.19.BULKMAT1 | ecosystem: Environmental > Aquatic > Freshwater >... | reverse complement strand
CGGCGCTGTACCGCGCCGTCATCCCGCCCTCGACCAGCGACTCCTCGCCCATCTCCGCCAGCGCCGGTAGCGCCTGCGCGGGCGCGCGCGGCGGCAGGTGCTCGACGTCGGTGTGGTTCCCCGGCGGCGGGCGGCTGTAGTCGCGGACCAGCACGCTGCCCGACAGCGCGAGCGCGCGGCGCACGCGCACCTCGACCGCCGCGCCGCCCTCGATGTACGCGGGCAGGTGCGGGTTGACGGTCGTGGTCAGCTTGTCGCCGCTGGTGTCGATCGCGATCGCGCCGCGCGCCAGGATGTCGACGTTCTGCGCGATCACCGTGCCGGCGATCAGCGCGCTCTCGAGCCGCGGCTGGACCTCGCCGAGGTTCAGGTACGCGCGCGCCGCGGCGTCGTCGAACACCTCCGGGTTCTCGACGGTCGTGAGGCTCGCGTAGTCCCAGAACCAGTCCTTGCGGGTGCGCAGCCGGCTGTCGACGATCACCGTCGACTCCTCGGACAGGCGCGACCGGATCACCAGGCGCTGCTCGGCGAGGTCGCCGTCCCGGAACCGGCTCTGCGATCGCACGACCATGTTGCGGCGTGGCACCCACGTCGCGGTCAGGTTCGAGTGCGAGTGGCCGTTGTAGCGGAGCGTCGAGCCCGCGGCGACGATCGGGACGCGGAACCGGCGCAGGTCGATCCGGAGGTCGCTGCCGCTGACCGCCTCGGAGCGGTCCTTGTCGAGGCCGTCGGGATCGAGCGTGCGGAAGTCGGGGACGCGGCGGCCGCCGAACGTCGACAGCTCGATCCAGTCCTTCTCCCACGCGACCACGAGCGCGTCGGTGTGGACGATGCCCGGGCCGTAGAGGTACATGCGGCCGGCGCGCGCGCGCACCGGGCTCAGCCACTTCGACGTGAACAGCCCGTCGCTCTCGGCCCAGAACGCGCGCGTCTGCTGATCGGTCGCGCGATCGTACGGCGACGGGATCGGCGCGTACCCCGCGCGGTTGGCGGTCGCGAACCGCGTCTGGCTCGACAGATAGGTCGACAGCGTCGGCATGCCGATGCCGTTGGTGCCGAGGTAGACCTCGCCGAACCCGTAGCCGCGCACCGACGAGTACAGCAGCTCGTCGTCCCGGATCGCGTCGCGCACCGGCACGTGGTCCCAGCTCTGCTCGCCGCTGGGCTTGGCGCCGTCGACCTGCAGGCCGAGATCGATCCGCGCGATCACCCGCTCGGCGAGCGTCCGGCCGTCGCCCTCGCGGCGGCGCTTGCGCAGCACGTACGGCTCCTCGGTCGGCGGCGGGAGCAGCGGCGCCGCCGCCGGCGTGGGCGCCGGCGCGGGAACCGACGGCTGCGCGACCCGCATCCGGAAGGTGATCTTGCGAGGCGGCAGGCGCTTGACCCGCAGGTCCACCGGCGACGCGGTCGCGACGCCGGCCAGCAGCAGCAGGATCACCAGCGGCCTCACGGGTTCATCCCACTGGGGTGACACCCGGCGTCGGTGCAGGTCGTCGCGGCGCCGTCGCCGTGGCAGACCATGCACGCGCGCGGGTTGAGGCTCGCGCGGATGCCGTGGTCGTAGCGCCAGTTGACGAGGTGCGACCGCGGCGGCTGCTGGTGACACGCGACGCAGTAGTCGACGACGTGGCACGTCGCGCACCGCTGCGGATCGGTCGACGCGGCGGTGCCGTGGTCCTCCTCGCGGAACATCACGTTGTGATCGAACGGCCGCAGCACCTGGTGGCACTCGTCGCACGCGGCGCGTGCGTTGCCGGACATCTGGGTGTGGCAGCCGGCGCACCGCCGGGTGTCGCGCGCGGCGTCCTCGCCGTGATCGCGGCGGAACGCGAGCGTGTGATCCACCGGCCGCTCCGTCGCCGGCAGGTGATCGCGCGGCGCGAGCCGGCCGAGCGACTCCGTGATCGACGTGTGGCAGGTCTGGCAGCTCCGCATCTGCATCGACGACGGCACGCGCGCCGAGTCGTCGTGGCAGGTCACGCACGCCGCGAGCTGCGGCGCGGGGTGGTCGGCGTGCCCGGTCGAGGTCGCCGTGCCCGCGTGGCACGCCTGGCAGCGCACGCTGTCGCCGCCGGCGTCGCGCTGGTGATCGCGGTGATCGAACTGGAGGTCGTCGACGATCAGCCGGCGGCGGTGGCGCTCCTCGCGTCCGCCGGCGTCGTGGCAGCCGGTGCACTCGTCCATCGCCGGGGCGTGCTCGAGCCCGACCTCGCGCGCGTGGCACCGCGCGCACTCGGCGTGGCCGCCGATCGACGGCGCCTCGGCGTCACCGGGCGTGTGACAGTCGGCGCACGCGACGTGGAACCCGACGGCGCGCTCGACGCGATCCAGATCGAGGTGGAGCGCGTGATCGAATCTCGCCGGCAGCACCCGCCAGCCCGCGGTCCGCGGGTACGCCACCATCACCGCCGGCGCGGCGCCCGTGACGTCGACGGAGGCGTGGCACACGCGGCACAGCGGGCCGGGGTCGGCCTGGAACTCGGCCTGGTGGCACTGGCCCTGGTCGCACGGGGCGTGATCGCGCGTCCCCGGGATCTGGACGACGCCCGCGGCGACCGCGGCGCCGTCGTGGCAGTCGATGCAGGCGACGGCGGCGTGCCGGTCGTGCGGGAACCGGTCGACCTCGATGATCGTGGGCACGATCTCCGCCGGAGCGCGACGGTTGCACGCCGCGCCGCTGGCCGCGGTCGCGACCCCCATCGCGACGACGACGGCGAGGGCGCCGGATGCTCTCACCCCGCGACGCTATCACGCGTGACGTGCGGGGCCGCCTCGGTGAGGACGATCTCCGCGACCCGGCGATCCGACCCCGCGGGCCGCCAGGCGGTGACGCCGAACGCCTGCACGTCGGGTGGCGTGTAGCGGGCGATCACCACCGCGCCGGGCGGCGGCTGGTGACCTAGCACGCTGTGCACGATCGCCTCGCCGTCGGGCGCGACCAGCGCGGGCATCGCCGCCCACAGCCGCGACAGGATCGTGTCCGTGGGGCCGGGGATCGGGGCGTTGCAGGTGACGAGATCGAACGGGCCCTCGATCCCGGCGGCGAGATCGGCGACGCGGAGGTCGAGGTCGTCGCGGCCGGCGAGCGCCGCGCCGATCCGGCCCATCGCGATCGCGCGCGGGCTGAGGTCGGCCGCGATGCACACGTCGGCGCGCCACCGCGCGGCGAGCGGCGCCCACGCCGCGCCGGTGCCGAGATCGAGCCAGCGCGCGGGGCGTCGGTCGGGCAGGGCGCCGAGCAGGTGGTGGCTGGAGTCGTCGGGGTGGCCCACCGGATCGTCGCCGGCGTAGTCGGCGCGGTCGCACAGCGTGATCGCGGCGCCACCCGGCACCAGCCGGACCGCGAGCCGCACGCGGTCGCCGTCGCGGATCGCCAGCCCCGCGGTCGACAGGTCGTCCAGCGCGACGCCCAGCGCGCGGTGCGCGGCGTCGACGCTGACCTCGCCGCCCGCGGCCAGCCACGGGCCCACCGCCGCCGGCGGCGGCGGCTCGCCGAACGTCCGCCCGGCCGCGATCGCCCGCGGCACGTGCGCCGTCGCGACGACGCCGAAGCACGTCCGCACCGCGCGCTCGGTCACCCCGGCGTTCGCGAGCGCGCGCCCGGCCGCGGCCCACCGCGTCGCGCTCAGTGCATCGAGCCTCATCTCGCGCGAGCTTCGCATCCCCAGGCCCAGCGGTTAACGCCAAGGACGCCAAGCACGCCAAGGTCAGACGCCAAGCCCAGAACCCAATGGGGTTTCTGAGCTTGGCGTCCGACCTTGGCGTGCTTGGCGTCCTTGGCGTTAACCGCCGGGCGCGGGGATGCGAAGCCAGTACCGGGCGAGGTCGTACTCGGAGTCGAGCACGACCTCGGTCGCGACCACGCCCTCGAGGAGCGCGCGCTTCTCGGCGTCGTCGCGGGGCTGATCGGCGCCGAGGTCCAGCACGGCGCTGTAGTACGCGAGCTCGGCCTTGCGCCCGCGCGAGGTCGCGCGCGACTCCAGATCGGCGAGCCCACGCCGGCCGGTCGCGAGCCGCGCGATCTCGTCGTACCAGAGGCCGCCGTCGCGGTGCTCGAGGAACTCGACCGCGAGCGGATCCGGGTCGACGCCGCGTCGCCGCGCTTCGGCGACCATCCACAGGCTGAGGTAGACCTTGTGATCGTCGCCGATCCGGTCGGCGATCACCGCGCGGTGGAACGTGTCGAGCGCGCGGACGTAGTCGTCGTGGAGGATGAAGAACGCGACCACCTCGAGGTGGGTCGCGGCGCCGTCGGGGTCGACGTCGACCGAGCCCTCGAGCAGCTTGAGCGCCTGGTCGGTCGCGCCGAGCGACCACAGCAGCTGCCCGCCCTGGACGAACCGCTCGCCGTTGATCTCGGGTGGCAGCGCGCTGGCGTCGCCGAGCCCGGCCCAGAGATCCAGCGACTCCTTCCAGTAGTGCTCCGCGGCCGCGACGTCGTCGTCGCCGAACGCCGCGTCGCCCGCGAGCTTGAGGAGGCGCGCGCGCGTGAGCTGGCCGAGCCCGGGCGACGCCGGGAGGTCCGCGCCGCGCTCGGCCCACTCGCGGGCGTCCTCGAACGCCTCGCGCTTGACCGCGACCGTGGCGAGCAGCTCGAACGCCTCGGCGTCGGGGCGCAGGTCGATCGCGCGCCGCAGCGTCGCGATCGCCGCGTCGAGCTCGCCTTGCGCGATCAGCCCGCGGCTCATCGTGACCAGCGCGTCGGCGACGGTCGAGGTCCAGATGTGGCCGGGGAACTGGCGGGCGAGCTCGGCGTGGAACGCCTCGAGCTCGGCGAGCCGCGCCTGCGCCTCGGTGACGTGATCGCCGAGCGCGAGCGACGCGAGCCGGAGCCGGTACAGCACGGTCAGGTGATCGGCGACCCCGGCGTCGTCGGCGCCGGCGCCGCGGCGCAGCTCCTCCTCGAGGCGGATCGGCTCGTGGATGCGCTGCATCGCGCTCGACGCGTCGGCGGTGGCGGCGAGCAGGGCGGCGTCGCCGGGGAACGCGTCCAGGCCGGCGAGGCCGATCGCGCGCGCGCTCGCCGGGTCGTCGGGGTCGTCCTCGTCGCCGCGGAACCCCTGCGCGAGTCCGAGCCAGGCCCGGGCGCTCGCGCCGGACGCGGCCACCGCCCGGGCGCGCGTGGTCAGCTCGTCGTCGGCGCCGAGGCCGACCATCGCCGCGATCGTCGCGACGATCTCGGGCGACCGGCGGGCGCGGGCCAGCGCGGCCGCCGCGGCGCGCGCGGCGCGCAGCACGTCGCCGTGCGCGCGCACCAGCTCGAAGGTCGCGCCGCCGGAGTCGAGCGCCTCGTTGACCGCGCGCTGGCGCTCGACGACGAGGCCGACGAACCGGTCGGTCACCACCGGCAGCGGCAGCGACAGCGCGATCGGCTCGAGCACCGTGATCGACCGCGCGCGGATCCCGAGCGGGCCGTGCTCGGCGACGCCGAGCTCGTCGGTGTACGCGAGCACCTCCTCGATCTCGGCCCAGTGCGCCGCGCGATGCGCGGGATCGACCTCGCCGAGCACGACCTCGGTCAGCACGACCTCGGCGTCGGCGCCGCTGCGCGCGAACACGTCGCGCGCGCGCTCGAGCACCGGCTGCTGCCCCACCAGATCGGCGCCGAGGGCGGTCGGCTCGTCGTCCCACAGCCGGACCAGCTCGAGCAGCGCCTCGTAGGCGAGGTTGGGGCGGTTGGCGTCGAGCCAGTGGCCGACCCGGATCGCCTGCGCGGCGCCGAGCTGGACGCGCAGATCGTGGCGGCGCGCGTCGCCGGCGGGCAGGGCATAGAGCTGGTCGCGGACCTCGGCCCAGTCGACCTCGTCCTCCAGCTCCCAGGGCAGGTCCGCGATCTGCGGGTACGGTGCCGCGGGCGGCCGGGACCTGGGGCAGGCGACGAGCAGGGCGGCCGAGACAAGGAGGAGCGCGCGACGCACTGTCGCAGCGTAGCAGCGGTGATAACTTGGCGCCCGTGACCAACCACATCGTCGTCCAGAAGTACGGCGGCTCCTCGGTGGCCGACGCCGACAAGCTCCGCCTGGTCGCGGCGCGGATCGCGCGCACCAAGGAAGCCGGCAAGAAGGTCGTGGTCGTCGTGTCGGCGATGGGCAAGACCACCAACCAGCTGATCGATCGCGCCAAGCAGATCAGCGCGTCGCCGTCGCGCCGCGAGCTCGACATGCTGCTCAGCTGCGGCGAGCGCGAGGCGATGGCGCTGCTGTCGATGGCCGTGGCCGAGCTCGGGCTCGAGGCGATCTCGTTCACCGGCTCGCAGGCCGGCATCATGACCAACGACCGCCACTCGGGCGCGCGGATCGTCGAGGTCCGGCCGTTCCGGATCGAGGACGAGCTCGAGCGCGGCAAGGTCGTGATCGTCGCCGGGTTCCAGGGCGTGAGCTACAAGCGCGAGATCACCACGCTGGGCCGCGGCGGCTCGGACACCACCGCGGTCGCGCTCGCCGCCGCGCTGCGCGCCGAGTACTGCGAGATCTGCTCCGACGTCGACGGCATCTACACCGCCGATCCGCGCGTGGTGAGCGCCGCGCAGCTGCTCCACGCGATCTCGCACGACGAGATGCTCGAGCTCGCCGCGCAGGGCGCGAAGGTGCTCCACGACTCCTCGGTCGAGTTCGCGCGCAAGTCCGGGATCGCGCTGTGGGCGCGCGCGACGTCGAAGGACGGCGGCGGCACCCGGGTCGACTTCACCCCGGAGCGCGATCGCGTGGTCGCCGGCGTCACCGGGCAGAAGAACCTGATCCGCGTGAAGGCATCGGGCGGCGCCAACGTCGAGCACTGCCTGCAGATCATCGAGAAGGCGTCGATCCCGCTCACCCACCTCGATCTGGAGGGCAAGGAGCTGCGCTGCTGGTTCACGATCGCCGACGTCCCCGACTGGGACGCGGTCAAGGCGCGGCTCGAGCACGTGCTCGGCGCCGGCATCGAGTTCGGCGAGGAGGGCGCGGTGTCGATCGTCGGGCACGCGATCGGCGGCAACCCGACGGTGATCCAGCGCGCGCGCAACACCGCGGTCGCCGCGGGCTGCCCGATCAACGCGGTCAGCGTGTCGCCGCTGCGGATCACGCTGTGGTGCGAGATCGGGTTCGTCGACGATCTGACGCGCGCGCTGCACGCCGAGTTCGTCGAGACCGAAACCGCGTGAAGTACGCGCCGGCGATCGGGCGCAAGGGCCGGGGCCGGCGGTGGCGGCGCGTCGGCGCGCGCCCGCGGATCTGGGCGCACCGCGGCGCCTCGGCGCTCGTCACCGAGAACACGCTCGAGGCGTTCGCGGCGGCGGCGCGCGCCGGCGCCGACGGCGTCGAGCTCGACACGATGGCGTGCCAGAGCGGCGAGCTCGTCGTGTTCCACGACGACGACCTCGAGCGGCTCGCCGGGCGGCCCGAGCGGATCGCGGAGCTGAGCTGGACGACGCTGCGCGCGCTCGAGCTCGCCGGCGGTCACCGCATCCCGCTGCTCGCCGACGTGCTCGACGCCTGCCGCGACGTCGAGATCAACGTCGAGCTCAAGTCCACGGGGCCGGGCCGCGCCGGCGGGCTGCCGGCGGCGGCCGCGAAGCTGATCCGCGACGCGCGCGCCGGCGATCGGGTGCTGGTGTCGTCGTTCGATCCGTGGGCGCTGGTCCAGCTCCACGGCGCGGCGCCCGAGCTGACGACCGCGCTGCTGTTTCACGCCGGGCTGCCGCTGCCCGCCCGGCGCGGGTGGATGGGGCCGTGGGTCGGCGCCAGCGCGCTTCATCCCGAGCACGTCCTGTGCTCCGCGGCGGCGGTCGCGGGCTGGCGCAAGGCCGGCTACGCGGTCAACGTCTGGACCGTCGACGATCCCGCGCGCCTGCGCGAGCTCGCGGCGTGGGGCGTCGACGGCGTGTTCGCCAACGATCCGGCGGCCGCCGCGCTCGCGCTGCGCGGCTGAGCTACTCGATGACGGCCCAGCGGAGCTGGAACTTGCCGCCGTCGCGCTCGAGATCGGCGACGATCGCCTTGGTCGTCCGCAGCTCGGCCCACACGCGGTCGAGCTCGTCGGGGCGCGCGATCGATCGGCCGTTGAGCGCGATCAGCACGTCGCCGGGCACGAGGTCGACGCCAGGGAACGGCGGGGCGTTCGGATCCACCGCGACCAGCCGCCAGCCGAGGAAGCGATCGCCGTCGTGCTCGGCGGTCACCTCGACGCGTCCGAGGATCGGTCCCGGGCCGGCGTCGAGCTGCGCGACGAGGTCGGCGCGCGCGATCGTGCCCTCGCGGACGCCGGCGATCACCGGCGCCTCCGGCAGCTGCTCGTAGGTCGGCGCCGCCTGCTCGACCGGCGCACCCGCGCGCGGGTCGTCCTGCTCGAACGGCGAGCTCGGATCCACCTTCGGCCCGCACGCTCCCAGCAACCCGACGACGAGCAGAGCTCGGTACATGCCCTCGACCCTGGCTCGCGCGCGGTAGCTGCGCAAGTTTTCAGACCCTGCGGTCAACGCCAAGGCCGCCAAGGCCGCCAAGCCGAGATTCAGAGGGTTTTCGGCGCATTGACGGGGCGAGGGAGAAAGACGCAACCGCGGGGAGGGGCGGTCGATGGAGTGGGCATGCCCCAAGAACCGCCTGTCGAGATCGATCGTCTCGCGCACAAGGTCATCGGAGCCGCCATCGAGGTTCATCGGAATCTCGGGCCAGGCTTCCTCGAGTCGATCTATGAAGAAGCCGTGACCATCGAGCTCGGGCTCCGTGGCATCAAGGTCCACCGCCAGGTCGTGATCCCGATCCTCTACAAGGACCATCTGGTGGGCGAGGGGCGACTCGATCTCTTCGTCGAAGGTGGTTTGATCGTCGAGCTCAAGGCGGTCGAGTCCATCGTGCCGATCCACGTCACCCAGGTCGTGACGTATCTCCGAGCCACCCGCTCCTCGCTCGGGCTCCTCATCAACTTCAACGTTAGGCTCCTACGCGACGGGATCCACCGCGTCGTCTTCGACCCTGCTCGCTACGCTCCCTCTCTCCGCGAAGGCGCCGAAAACCCCTTCTGATCTCCGCTTGGCGCCCTTGGCGTCCTTGGCGTTAATCGCTGGGTCCGACGAGCGCGCGGACCGCGGCGGCGACGGCGTCGAGCGGGAGCTCGCCGTCGAGGATCTCGATGCGCTCGCCGCGGGCGGCGAGGGCGGCGCAGACGGCGTCGTAGCCCGCCGCGACCTTGGTCTGCATCGCGAGGTCCTCGAACAGCTCCTGCGAGCGCCCGGCCGCGAGGCGGCGCTCGGCGGCGACCTCGGGGCGCACGCGCAGCAGGATCGTGAGCGCCGGGACGCGCGCGCGCTGGTTGAGCACGCCGATCCAGTCGCGCTCGGCGCCGGTGCCCTGGTAGGCCAGCGACGAGTGGTACCAGCGGTCGCTGACGACGATCGTGCCCGCGGCGAGCGCCGGCTCGACCTCGCGCTGCAGGTGATCGAGCCGGTCCGCCGCGAACAGCAGGCTGAACGTGCCCTGCGAGATCGACGCGCCCGGGATCGCGTGGCCACCGACGAGCATCTCGCGGATCAGCCGGCCCACCGGGCCGTCGGAGGGCTCGCGAGTCAGGTGCGCGCGCCGCCCGGCGGCGTTCAGGTCGTCGACCAGCCGCCGCGCCTGCGTCGTCGTGCCCGCGCCGTCGAGCCCCTCCAGCACGACCAGCATCTCAGGCCCTGCGCCGTCGCTGCAGCCCGAGCGCGAGCACCGCGAGCGCGCCGAGCATCACGCCGGCCGCGGCGTACAGCATCCACCGCTTGCGCGCCGCCTTGGCGCCGGGCGTCGCGGCCTCGGCGGCCTGCTTCGCGTCGTCGAAGTCCGGCGACAGCTCCGTCGCCTTGCGGAACGACGCGGCGCCGTCCTTGCCCTCCGCCTCGGCCGCCTTGCCGAGCGCGAAGTAGTGCTTCGCCAGCGCGTCGGTGGCGTTCGCGGCCTGCGGATCGAGGCCGTGCGCCTTGGAGTACATCGCCGCGGCGTCCACCCACTTGTCCTCGGCGGCGAGCGCCTCGCCTTGCTGGAAGTACACCGGCGCCATCTCGGTTCGCTCGGCGCGGCCCGGATCCTCGGCGAGCAGGCGGTCGAAGATCTCGATCGCGCCCGGCAGGTTGCCGGCGTCCGCGCGGGTCTTGCCGCTGGTGTAGACCTCACCGTCGCGGCGGGCGCGCTCGGCGTCGTAGTAGTCGAAGATCCGGTGGGTCACGACCTCGAGGTCGGCCTTGGCGACGATCGTCTCGCCGAACAGCTCCTCGGCGCGGCGCTGCAGCTCGATGAACGCGAGCTCGCGCGAGTTGAGCCACAGCGGCTGCTCCTCCTTGGTCTCCTTGCCGCCGGGCAGCTTGAGGTGCTTCTTCGGCGCGGGCGGCGGCGGTGGCCCGGTGACGTACGCGAGCCAGGTCTCGCGCGCGGCGGCGCGGATCCGCGGCGCGTCCTCGTTGATCATCGTGAACACCGCCGGCACCGCCTCGCGGTGCTCGGTCGAGCCGAACGCCTGGAGGATCGCGATCTGCAGCGCCTCGTTGCCCGCGCCCGCGGCGAGCGCCTTGTTCGGGTCCTGCCGGTCGACGCGCTCGAGCTGGTAGTTCGTGTACTTCTGCATCGACTTGTTCTTCTTGTTCTGCGACCCGACGATCATCGCGGGCACCGAGTACGGCACCATCTTGCGGAGCTGCCGGCCGCAGTCGTCGCGGTAGATCATCGTCTCGTCGGCGAACGCGGCGTCCATGATCGCGCGCGCCGCGTCGACGTGCATCGACGCCGACAGCGCGCGGATCGCGACCACGTCGGCGATCACGTCGCCCACGCCGGGGATCGCGGGGTCGAGCGCGAGCAGGGGCGGGATCCAGTCGAACGCGTCGTCGGCGCGGATCTGCTTGGCCTCCTCGCGACCCGGTGACTGGAACTTCCCGCTCTTGTCGGGGACCGACGCCTTGATCTTCTTGAGCACCTCGCGGCGCTCGGCGACCTTGCTCGCGTGCGGCCGCTTCAGGAACTCCGCGATCGGCTCGATCACGTGCGGCCCGAGCTCGATCAGGCGAGCGGTGGCGGCCTCGCGCTGGTCCTTCGCGCCGCTCGCGAGCGCGGCCAGCAGGGCCTGCGCCTCCTCGGCATCGCTCGGACGCGCGGAGGCGGGGCGCGCGATCGCGCCCAGGAGGAGGAGGAGCATCAACACCCGGCGGGGCATCGCCGTGGTCCTAGCTGGTTTCGGGCTTCGAGTCACGCCAGGAGCAACGTCAGACACCGGGCGATTATGTCTGGGCGGGGTGGGGCCCCGACGGCTTCGCCGGCGGGGCGGGGCGGCGAGCCCCGCCAGGATCAATGCATGTTCGTCTGACGCCAGCGGTCCAGCAGGCGCTCGGGCGGCAGCTCGTCGTCGAAGTCGAGGAACCGCAGGCCGACCGCCCGGGTCGAGGAGGGCTCGCCGCCGCCGACGAAGTTCAGGCAGTAGTGATGCTTCACCTCGGCGCGGGCGACGATCTCGTCGGGCTCGGCCTCGGGGCGATCGCACGAGAAGTGGACGGTGACGACGCTGCCGAGCGGCAGCGGGAACGCCATCTCGACGAGCATCCCGCCGCCGGAGATGTTCCGCGCGATCGCGGGCGAGTCGCCGTACAGCTCGCTGCCCACCACGACGGCGAACAGCTTGTCGAATCGCATGTGGATGCGCTGTTCCGCGGTCTGGGCAGCTTTCACGGATATAACAATGATGGGGTGGGACTCTGGAGTCAAATATCCTACATGTGAGACCGGGCTGATCTCGCAGCCCATCTGCGTATAATCCGGCGCGATGTTGAGCACGGTGGGCAGCTATCGGCTGACCGGCCTCCTGGGTGAGGGCGGCATGGGCGCGGTCTATCGCGCCGAGCACACGCTGCTCGGCCGACCCGCCGCGATCAAGCTGCTGCTGCCCGCGCTGTCGAGGAACCAGGAGATCGTGAACCGGTTCTTCAACGAGGCGCGCGCCGCGACCGCGATCCGGCACCCCGGCATCGTCGAGATCTACGACTTCGGTTACGTCGAGGACGGCTCCGCGTACATCGCGATGGAGCTGCTCGACGGCGAGGCGCTGTCGGCGCGGCTGAGCGCGCGGCGGGTCCTGGCCCCGGCCGAGGCGCTCGGCGTGATCCGCCAGATCACCGGCGCGCTCGGCGCGGCGCACACGCGCGGGATCGTCCATCGCGACCTCAAGCCCGACAACGTGTTCCTCGTCCTCGACCCCGAGGTCCCCACCGGCGAGCGGATCAAGCTGCTCGACTTCGGGATCGCGAAGCTCTCCGTCGAGCCCGGGCAGTCGCAGACCCGCACCGGCGCGCTGATGGGCACGCCCACGTACATGGCGCCGGAACAGTGCCGCGGCGTCGTCGTCGATCTGCGCGCGGATCTCTATTCGCTCGGCTGCATCCTGTTCGAGATGCTGTGCGGCCGGGTGCCGTTCGTCGGCGAGGGCGTCGGCGACGTGCTGGCCGCGCATATCCACGCGCCCGTGCCGTCGACGCGATCGATCAACCCGCAGGTCCCGCCCGAGGTCGACGCGCTGGTGATGCAGCTGCTCGCGAAGGATCCCGCGCATCGCCCGCAGTCCGCGGAGCAGGTGGTCGCGGCGATCGATGGCCTGCTCGGCCGGCCGCGCGCCGCGTCGCAGCCCGCGATCGCCGCGCCGTACGCGCAGGCGTACTCACCGCCGAGCGTGCCGCCGCCGACCACGCTCGGTGGTGCCGCCGGCGCTTACCCGATGCCGACCGCCGTCACCGCGCCGCGGTCGCGCACGGGCCTGTGGCTCGGCCTCGCCGGCGTCGCGATCGCCGGCGCCGCGATCGCCGCCGTGGTGCTCACGCGCGGCGGCGGCGACGAGCCGTCCGAGGAGGCGCCGGTCGCCGCGGCGAAGCCGGCGCCCGAGCCGCCAGCGCCGGCGCCGAAGCCCGATCCGAAACCCGACCCGAAGCCCGAGCCGCCGGAGCCCGCGAAGCCTGCGTCGGTGAAGCTCGTGATCGACACGACGCCGCAGGGCGCGTCGGTGCTCCAGGGCACCGAGCCGCTCGGCGTCACGCCGCTGACGCTCGAGCGCGCGGCGGTCTCCGGAACGCTGCACCTCACCGTGCGGCTCGCCGGCTACCAGGACGTCACGATGGACGTGCCCGGCGACCTCAGCCTCGATCGCCTCGTCAGCCTGTCGAAGCTCGAGCCCGTCGTGAAGAAGAAGCCGCGGCGTCCTGGCAAGAAGCCGGCGGCCGGCGGCGAGGAGAGCGATCGCAATGGTGGCGTCAACCCGTTCGACTAGCCTGCTGCTCACCATCCTGCTCGGGGCCGCCGCGGTGACCGCACCGCCGGTGGTCTCGCCGGCGTACGCCCAGAAGGGCGACAAGTCGGACAAGGAGAAGAAGAAGCTGGCCAAGCAGTACGTCGACGCCGGGCTCGCCGCGCAGAACGCGGGCGACTACGACCAGGCGGTCGCGCTCTACGAAAAGGCGTACGAGCAGGTGCCGCACCCGCTGATGTTCTTCAACATCGGCCAGGCGCAGCGGCTCGCGGGCCGCGACGAGGAGGCGCTCGCCGCGTACCAGCGTTACCTCGACGAGGATCCGAGCGGCGCCAAGGCGAAGGAGGTGAAGGGCTTCGTGGCCGAGATCCAGCCGCGCGTCGAGAAGGCGCGCGCCGCCGCGGCCGAGGCCGACCGCAAGGCAACCGACGCCGAGGCCAAGCGCCTCGAGGCCGAGGCCAACGCGGCGTCGGCCGAGCAGAAGCGCCTCGACGCCGAGGCCGCGCGCCAGAAGGCGGAGGCCGACGCCGCAGCGAAGCGGCAGGAGCCCGAGCCGGTCGCCGGCCCCGATGGCCGCGGCCGCCGCAAGCTCGGCCTGATCGTCGGCGCCGGCGGCGTGGTCGTCGCGGCGGTCGGCGGCGTGTTCGGCGTGCTCGCGATCGGCGCGTGGGGCGACGCCGAGGATCTCTGCGGCGCCGATCTCACCTGCGACAGCGACGCGGACACCGCCGCCGCCAACACGCTCGCCGACGACGCGCGCCTGCGCGGCAACCTCTCGACCGTGATCATCGGCGTCGGCGCCGCCGCGGCGATCACCGGCGTGGTCCTCTACCTCACCGCGCCGTCGGGCAGCGGCGAGCCCGCCGAGTCGGCGTGGAACCTCGCGCCCACCGCCGGTGGCGCCGTCGTGACGTTCGGCGGATCGCTGTGAAGCACGCGCTGCTGGTCGGGTCCCTCGCGCTCGCGGGGTGCAACTCGATCCTCGGCGTCGGCGACTTCCAGACCGGTGACGGCGGCATGGGCGACGACGTCGTCGACGCGATGGTGACGCCGGACGCCGATCCGGCGTCGGTCACTGGCACGTCGATGATCAGCTTCATCGAGTTCGACGGCGCGGTCCAGACCGTGCCCGAGGATCTCAGCGTCTACACGATCAAGGCGTACATCCCCAACGGCGACGGCACGTTCACGATCCTCGATGGTGTCGGTCGCGCCGACGGCACGCTCGAGATCCGCGACGTGCCGGTCGGCGCGACGTACTACCTGTCCTTGCTGTACGCGGAGGTCCCCAACCACCCGCCGCCGACGCCGAAGTTCTGGGTGACCGACGACCGCACGCTCGATCTCGGCTACCAGGTGTCCGGGCGCGCGGACGGGGTCGAGGCGGTCCAGTCGAGCACGGTGACTCTCAACCTGACCGGGATGGCGCCGTGGGTCGACGGCGACGTCCTGCTCGTCGACAGCTACAACAACGGCTCGGAGTTCTACGGCCAGAGCCAGGCCATCAACGCCCCGGACCCCGGCGACACCGCGACCGCGGGGTACTCCTTCGACTGGCGTACGGGGTACACGTACCACCCGGTCGGCAGCCTGCCGCGGCTGGTCGAGGCCGCGCAGGGTGACGACCTGTTCGTCACGCATCTCCAGAACGAGCGAGTCTCCACGGGCCTCGCGCTGTACGACGTCACGCGGCAGGTCGGCGTGTTCCGCGCCGACGACGTCATGCAGTCCGACGGCGCGCCGGT
>Ga0163144_10016796_pt1 | contig 14973 bp, 17 predicted proteins | sample OliLak19BULKMAT1_FD_123175 | JGI IMG/M metagenome (GOLD analysis project Ga0163144, IMG submission 123175) | Freshwater microbial mat bacterial communities from Lake Vanda, McMurdo Dry Valleys, Antarctica - Oligotrophic Lake LV.19.BULKMAT1 | ecosystem: Environmental > Aquatic > Freshwater >... | reverse complement strand
TTTTTAAAACGTCCCGACCTCATCAATGGTGTTATTGCCATGAGTGGCGTGTATGATTTAACTGAATATACCAAGGGCTATTATGACGACCAGGTGTATTTCAACAGCCCCATGCATTATGTTCCTAACTTAACTGATCACCTTGTTTTGGAACAAATCAGAAGGAGCAATCATATGCATATTTTCAGTGGAAGTGGCGCCTATGAAGATCCATCGGGCAGCGGACGTTTTGCAAAACTTTTATACGATAAAGGCATCAATTATGAACTGGATATCTGGGGCGAAGAATGGCCGCATGACTGGAATACCTGGAGGGCTTTGCTGCCGCATTATTTGGAAACAAGATTTTAGATTTCGCCAGCAAGACATAAAGGCGCTAAGGAACACAAAGAAGAACTTACATTTAAAAACAAAAGAGGAGAGTACTTAAAAGTGCTCTCCTCTTTCTGTCTTAGCGTATTTGCGGCAAATTGAATGATACAATTTTTCCCACTGACCCGTTTTCTGTTTTTGTTAATTCAAATATTTTTTGCGGCTGCAATCCTTCTTCCGTTTGATGAGAGACATATAAAATAGCCGATTCACTTTCTGCTGCAATTTTATTGATGAGCTGAATAACTTTCGCCGCATTGTGTTCATCTAATCCGGCTAATGGTTCATCAAGGATCAACAGCGGCGGATGTTTTACCATGGCCCTTGCAATCAGCGCCATGCGTTGTTCGCCGGGAGACAGATCACAAAATGGTTTATTGGCTTTCTGTTCTATTGATAAGAGTTGCATCCATTCATAAGCCGATCGTTTTTGCATATCTGTTGGGATGCTGTACAAACCAATTTGATCCATATAACCTGATACAATCATTTGTGCAAGCGTATGCCTGCTGCTGAACAAATCGGTCATGGCAGGAGTGAGGTAACCGATCTTGTCTTTAATTTCCCACACGGTTTCACCGCTTCCTTTTTTTCTGCCGAAAATGTACAGGTCTTTTCCATACCCTTTTATATTATCGCCTGTGATCATGGTGAGCAGGGTCGTTTTTCCTGAACCGTTCGGGCCTTTCAACTGCCAGAATTCACCTGCATGAACAGACCAGTTGATATTCTTCAACACCTGTTTGTCATAATAACTCACATGAACGTTTGAAAACCGCAGCAGTTCATGACCATCTACTTTATACGAATAAAGTGGAGGAGGAATTGTTTGAACAAATGCATCCTGTGCAGGATCTTCTTGATTTATATCAAACGAAACAATCTCTCCTTGATCTGTAACGGTTACGATCTGTTGAATAAATGGAAGTGCTTCTCTTTTGCGATGCAGGAGTTGAATAAGATGCGTATGTGTTGCGGTGTGTTCTAATACTTTTTTGAGTTGTTGCTGTGCTTCTGCATCAAGGTTATCAAAGAGGTTATCGAGAATAAGAACGCCGGGCTTTAATGATAACAGGTGTTTGAGCACCATTTTCTTCTGTTCACCGCTCGACATGGATCGCAAGCTTTGAGTTGCTGCATCAGCAATTCCTGAATTTCCATGCCGCTCTTCTTCCAATAAAAATTGCTGTACCGTATAGGAAGAAAACAATTGTGCATCCAGTTGATTGAATGATTCAAACATTCCTTTCGCCTTTTTATCCAGCAACTGCTGAATAAACAACTGTTTATTAAATGTGTTGGAAAGAACAACGATACAATGATGCATCCGTAAAGAAAACAAATAAAACGGACTTATAATTTTACAGGTTTCACTGTATAGCCTTGTTTGCGTAACAATGCAATCACACCAATATCACCGCCGAGGTGTGCAGCTCCCACTGCAAAGAAAGAGGAACCACCCTGCATGCTTGTTTTCATTAAAGGAATCCATTTGCTGTTGCGTTTGGTAAGCAGTTCGGCCTCGCCTCCAAATGCATCTGTTCCTTTTTGCGTTAAACGATACAGCGAATCCATATCCTGTGTTTTATAAATACTCACCAGTTTTTGAAATTCTTTTACCTGGTTGTCCATATCGTAAACCATTTGCTGCAGGTTAATAATTTCAAGGCTATCGGGTATGGCATCAAACACTGCTATCTGGTCTTCGATGGTTTCCAGGCCCCTGATATCTTTGCTGTGCTTTGTTGCCAATTGCATAAAACTTTGTTCATACGATTCTCTTGCGGCACAGTTCAATGTTTTTTCGGTGAGCATGCTCATGAGCATGAATGGTTTGAACGTATTGAATGCTGTTGCTGAAGTGCCGGTGATTTTTTTATAAGCACTGTCGAATTTTTTAAAGGCTGAATCACCAAACAGTTGTTGGATGGTTTGCCCTTTGGGTAATTGCAGCAAGGTCATCATCTTCATGAGCATGGAAGGATCGTCCATATCAATTTCTAAAAAAACTTCTTTGGCATTGATAAACTTTTCCTGCAGCAGTGGAGGAAACAGAAAGTCTTCTTTACAGATCATGTGCATCGTACCAAACAGGTAAGAAGGCTGTTGCAACGCATTGCCGCTGATCTCCCATAACAAACTGTTGCTTTCTTTTTGTTGTGCACTTGTCGGTAACAGGTGCGAAAGCAATAAACAAATACAGATATAAATTGTCTTCATGGCTAAGTTGATTTTTTAATCTTCGTTCATTTCATTTACAATTACTTTCAGCCGTTCAACATGCTGACCATAGAGCTTGCGAACATACCATTTGTTGATATAGTACACAGGAACAGTTAGTACAGCGGATAAAAAAACAAGAACAGCGGTAAAAATCCATACAGCTTTCCCTGAAGGAACCGTGAGATCTTTTGAAATCTCAGGTGAATAAAAAAACATAATCAACCCGGTTGCCATCAAAGTCACAGGAAAAAGAGCGGTGCCGGCGATGAGGTAAAACCTTACATATTTTTCCAATGTATTCAGCTGCATCTTTAAATTCGATTTTACTTCGCAGGTAATACATTCCATACTGTTGAGCAGTTTTCTTTTTCGCTGGTAATAGAAAACATACAATACGCCGATGGCCAGCAGTAACCATGCATTCCATTGCATACCTCCTCTGTACTGGATAAAATAATAAGCAATGACGATGATATACAATACCAATACGGCTATCAATTCAAACAGGAGATTGCGTTTCATTTTTGCAATGGGGCTTGTTGATTTTTTTTGCAACAGGACTTGCAGCTCTTCTTCTGAAGTGTTGCTTTGTTTGGTGCCCACATCGCCCCACATTTCTTTTAACTGATCAAGCTCCATCTTGTTCTGCTTTAGTGAGTGTACGTAATTTGTCTTTGATCCGGTTCATTTTTACACGCAGCGTTCCGTTACTGATACCGAGAATTTCTTCCATCTCTTCATAACTTTTATCATCGAGATATAACATCACAATCGCTTTTTCCACTTCCGTTAACCGGCTGATAGCTGCATACATTTCCTTTAATTTCTCTTCTTTTATTTTTTCTTCTTCTGTATCGGCTTCTTCCTTTGGTATAAACTCCGGAAAGCTGAGTGTCACCTTTCGGGATTGCTTCCGCAGGTTGCTGATAGCGGTGTTCAACGCAATGCGGTACATCCAGGTACTGAACTTTGCTTCGCCACGAAAGGAACCAAACGACCGCCAGAGTTGAATAACCACTTCCTGGTACAGGTCTTCCTTGTCCGCATCATTGCGGCCATAGAGCTGACATACTTTCCGGATGATGCCCTGGTTTTGGTTTACTAATTGTAAAAAATCCTGTTCAGAGATGCTGGTCATTCAGCCAATTGGTTTTTATTATTTGTCGTCGAAATTATTGTTTTGTTACAGTTGGCAAACATTTTTTATGCGTCTCCAACAAGGCTTTCCCCTTTATACCGTCACCTGTTGCCATTTCCGTCTAGATGTTTATACAGCTTTGTTTGTTGAAATTTCTCATTTCTGTCATCCGTATTTATTATAAAGAGTTGACAAAAACAGGGCACTGAGGATTGGAGTTCAAATATTTTTATTAAAAAATTATCGAGATGCACAAAAATAAAACAGATCTAAAAATTGCAAGAGCGAAAATGATCGCAGCAGCGCTTTTGTTTTTGAAAGAAATAATAGCAGGTTTTTGGGGGAAATGATTTAGGTGATACTTAAGCAATTCCCTTTTTATTTGAAAATATCGAGCTTAAGTAATTTTATGAATTCAAAAATCAATTAAGTTACAATCAAATCGGATTTATTCTCATGAAGAAAATGTATCACCTCGCCCATTGCACTACCTGCCAGGCAATTATTAAAGAAACAAAGGTTGATAAGGCCGGTGTTGAAATGCAGAATATCCGTGAAGAAAAAATTACAGCAAAACAACTGAATGAAATGAAGAAGCTGGCAGGTTCTTATGAAGCATTGTTCAGCCGGCGTGCATTAAAGTACAAAGAACTGGGGCTAAAGAATCAACAACTCAGCGAAGAGGATTATAAAAATTATCTTCTTGCCGAAGATACTTTTCTCAAACGACCCGTTACCATCCTCAACAACCAGATCTTTATCGGGAATGATAAGAAAACAGTAGAAGCCTTGAAGAATGCACTCAAATAAACCATCACAGCAGCTGATGTAATTATTTTTTTCTTCTGCCCGTTTGTTTTATTGTACCTTAAAATCTTAAATGATAATTATGCCTGAACTATTGATCATTGGAGCAAATGGTGTATTGGGAAGTGCTGCTGCACGATATTTTCTTGAAAAAGGATACGGTATTACTGTTTTTATTCGAAACAAAAACAAAGCTGCTGGGCTGGAAAAGTTGGGGATGAAAGTGATCGTTGGTGATTTAACAAACCCTGACACGCTTATCAATAGTTGTAAAAACATAGATATTGTGGTAACCGCTGCACACGGTTTACTGGGCAGAGGAAAAAACAAATCTAAAAATGTAGATGAATACGGACATAAGTCGTTAATTGATGAAGCGAAGAAATCGGGTGTGAAGCATTTCATCTATACGTCTATCAATACCGCTTCTCCTAATCATCCTGTTGATTTCTACCGCACAAAATATGTAATTGAACAATATTTAATCAAGAGCGGGTTGAACTATACCATTTTAAAGCTGCCCCCTTTTATGGAGTGGCATGCGTATAACCTGCTGGGGAAAAATATCGTACAAAAAGGAAAGACAACGATTCTGGGTGCAGGAAACAACCCCACCAATTTTATTGCAGTAAAAGATATTGTAGCTGCTCTTGATAAAATAATGCTCCATGAAAATTATTACAATCAAATATTGCTTTTGGGAGGCCCGCAAAATTTATCGAAGAATGAGGTTGCGGAGTTGTTTGGTAAAGCTTTAAATATTCATCCAAAAGTTGGGCATGTTCCTGTTCCTGTATTGAAAATATTTTCTGTTTTGCTTCAACCTCTTCATCCGGGTATTGCAAGAATAATGAAATTGAGTTTGGCTACAGAAAATTCCAATGAAACCATGCATATGGAGAACAGCATTAAGCAATTTGGATTACAACCCACTACCATGGAAGAATTTATTCAAACAGTGATAGAAAAAGCGGATGCAAAAAAAGCTTAGTCAATGATCCGCAGCTTCGCATAGTTCAGCATGATTTTTTTCTCCCCGTTCAATTGAAACTTTACTGTTGCAATAGGATTGTGTGCGCTGCCTTCCATCTTCATTACTTCACCAAAACCAAATTTCTGGTGTTCTACTTTTTGTCCTTCCTGTAAATTGCTGGTATCACTTGCTACAAAATCAGCAGCCGGTTTGTGGTCAACTGTTTGTTGTCGGTTTGATGGCGTTAAATAAGCAGGTGTTGAAGGTTTTTTACCCGGAGGGCCTCCATATTTTTTTTCTGCTCTTGCTGTTTCGTCGTTAGTTGACCGGTTGCCCCAGCCGCTCATCCGTTCAAAAGCCGAGCCGCTGCCAAATGAACTTTGATTTTTCATACCACCGCCTGCAAAACTCCGGTCAATATATTCTTCGGGCAACTCATCTAAAAATCGGCTCGGATCATTTTGTACTATCTGCCCGAACTTGTATCGTGTATTGGCATAAGTGATCCAGAGTTTTGTTTTGGCCCTGGTGATCACCACATAAAATAATCGTCGTTCTTCTTCCAGCTCTTCCCTTGTATTAATGCTCATGGCATTGGGAAATAATAATTCTTCCAATCCTGCGGCAAACACACAACTAAACTCCAATCCTTTAGCAGCATGAATGGTCATTAATTTGACACTGTCGGTATTTGGATCTTTATTATCAGCATCGGTTAATAAAGTGATCTGTTGCAGGTAATAGCCAAGAGTTACCGCTCCTTTCTTGGCCCCCTCTAAATCTCCCCCGGAAGCGGAGACTTTGCCTTCGCTCGTTTCCTCGCCTGTCGGAAAGTTTGTATGTTTATTTGAGTCGTTGAAAAGTTGGCTTTGTGTGTTGGCTAAGCCCTCTCCTTCGGGGAGGGTTTGGGTGGGGCCTTCTTCTTCTATTACAATCCCATCTTCATCAATCCGGTTCCTGTTCTGTGTATCATCTACCCACTCTTTGATAGAGTTTAATAATTCCTGTATGTTTTCATACCGCTGCAAACCTTCGGTACTCTTATCGTTGAATAATTCTTTAACGATGTTTGTTTGCTTGCCTACATGTATCGCCACTTCATAGGCGTTATGTTTTTGCAACATGCTGGCAAAGCTTTTGATCATGATTACAAATCCTTCAATAGCTTCTAAAGTGCCTGCACGGAAACCAACTTCTTTTGCTTTGCACAACACATCCCACATGCTGATATTTTGTTCATTGGCATACAACACACATTTATCAATGGTTGTTTTACCAATACCTCTTGCAGGAAAATTAATGATGCGTTTCAGCGCCTCCTCATCTCTCGGGTTCACCATCAAACGCAAATAAGCAATAAAATCCTTGATCTCTTTTCGCTGGTAAAAACTAATGCCGCCATAAATAATATAGGCAATGTTCATACGCCGCAAACTTTCTTCAAATGCACGGCTCTGTGCGTTGGTTCGGTACAGGATAGCAAAATCTTTATTGCGGTAATGATTGCGGAGTTTTTGTTCCTGGATGGTATCCGCAACAAATTTTCCTTCTTCATTATCCGTCATGGTTCTGATCAACCGGATCTTTTCACCTTCAGCATTTTCGGTGAACAATCTTTTTTCAATCTGGTTTTTATTATTGCTGATCACTTCATTGGCTACCTTGAGAATACTTTGTGTACTGCGGTAATTCTGTTCCAGCTTCACCACTTTCACATCATCATAATCTTTCTGGAACATTAAAATATTTTCAATGGTTGCGCCACGGAAACTGTAAATACTTTGTGCATCATCGCCCACCACACAAACATTTTCGTGCATAGCGCCGAGCAGCTTGATGATCTCGTACTGCGCAGGATTGGTATCCTGGTACTCATCAATCATGATGTATTTAAACTTGCGCTGGTACTTGCTTAAACTGTCGGGGAAATTTTTCAGCAACTCATAAAACTTGATCAGCAGATCATCAAAATCCATGGCCCCGTTTTTAAAACAACGCTTGGCATATGCATCAAAGATCTGTGCAATGGCGGGACGGTTGCTCCGCATATCTTCCTGCTGAATATGATAATCCGTTGCATACTCTGCCGGACCTACTAATGCATTCTTGGCTGAGGAGATACGATTATAAACAGTAGAAGGTTTGTAATGTTTATCATCCAGGTTCATTTCATTGACCACTGTTTTCACCACACTCTTTGCATCATCCGTATCATAAATGGTGAAGTTCGATGGATAGCCCATCTTCGTAGCTTCGCTCCGCAGAATTCTTGCAAACACACTATGAAAAGTACCGATGTATAAATTCCTTGCTTCGTGATTACCAAGAATATGCTCCACACGTTCCTTCATTTCTTTAGCTGCCTTGTTGGTAAAAGTCAACGCCAGTATATTGAATGCATCTACACCATTCGCCATCAAATGGGCAATACGTGTGGTGAGCACTTTTGTTTTACCACTGCCTGCACCTGCCACAATCATCAACGGACCGTTCATGTGCAACACTGCTTCTTTCTGCCGCTCGTTTAATCCGTGTAAATAATCAATCATAATAATGTAAACAGCTTCTTGTTGTCAGGATGAGCCTGTCGAACCCTGGTGAAGAGAAAACAAAGCTCAACCAAAAGAAGGTAAGCCTGCAATTTACAGCAAGCCTGCCGGATAAACTTTTGTGTGAGAAACTATTGTATGAAAACAGGTATTAGGCTCCACGCTGAGCGCCGCCCACATGCTTACCTGCATTGCTCGATGTTTTGGTATTGGCTTTGCCGCCACCTTTGGGAGCCATAAATGCACTCTTATTTGTTGGAAGGGAATTCTTCTTCTTATCTTTTTTATTCTTGCCTGTATTGAACAATGACATAACGGATGATTTATTGTTTCTGTTTAATCTGAATGTTGCGGCGGTAAGTCTTCAGCATAGCAGCAACTACCCAAAGTTAACTGTTTTCTGTTTCACGCATAAATCTTGCCATAAAGAAAAGAAGTGCCGAAGGAAATCATAAGAATTGTTTGCTGTCTTTCTGCGTGTCGCTTAGCGCCTTCGTGCCTTTGCGGTTACCATTTTCTTCTTTGTATCTTCGCCCCACATGATTAAAGTTGGTGATTATAACCGTTTACAGGTATTACGCTTAACACAAACAGGCGCTTTTTTAAACGATGAAAAAGAAGGCTTGCTGCTGCCCATCCGTTTTGTTCCGGCAGATACAAAAGTGGATGATGAACTGGATGTATTTGTCTATCATGATTCTGAAGGAAGGCTCATTGCCACCACCCTGCATCCCAAGGCGGTAGTGGGTGATATTGCTTTTATGAAAGTGGTGAGCACAACACCACATGGCGCATTTTTAGATTGGGGGTTGATGAAAGATTTGTTTGTGCCCAACAGCAAACAAACTTCTTCTATGCGTCTCGGCGGAGAATATTTAGTGAAATTATATATTGATGAACAAACAAGTCGTGTAGCGGCTACTGAATATATTGAAGAAGGTCTCAGCAACGAAGACCTCGCCGTAAAAGAATTGGAAATTGTTGAGTTATTAATTTTCCGTGAAACCGAATTGGGTTATGCAGTTGTCATCAACAACAAACACCTCGGACTTTTATACTTTAATGAAGTGTATCAAAATATTGCCATTGGCGATAAAGTGGAAGGCTTTATCAAAACCATCCGCCCCGATAATAAAATTGATGTAGCCCTTGGCAAACCCGGTTATCAGAAAGTAGAAGATGAAGCCGGCAAGATCATGCGACTGCTCAAAGCAAAGAATGGTTATCTTCCGTATCATGATAAATCAGCACCCGAAGAAATTTATGATGTATTTGGTATGAGTAAAAAAGTATTCAAGATGACCGTGGGCAAACTCTACAAAGAAAAAAAGATTGAATTAACAAAAACGGGTATGAAGTTGATTGAAAGCTGAACCTTCTTTCTTTTTTCTAACAACAAATAAAGTAAATTTGAGAAAGATTCATCAAATATGACAACAACAGCTATTCGCAAAAAACTCATGACCTATATCGCTGATGCCGATGACAAAAAAGTGAAAGGTCTTTATATGTTGGTAGAAGATGAAATCAGCAATAAAGAAACATTTCAGCTATCTGCCAATGATCTCAAAATGCTGGAGCAAGACAGGGCAACACACATGAAAGGGAAAAGCAAGTCGTACAATTGGGAAGAATCCAGGCAAATCATCAGAGGTCAAAAAAAGTTGTAAATGTATTCTCTCCTGCTAAAACCAAGGGCTATTCTCATGACCAAAAAGGCCTATGATTGGTACGAAGAACAAAAGCATGGTTTAGGCGAAACGTTTTTAAAAGAGCTGAATACCTGTTACCGCAAACTTGAAACTCATCCCGATCATTACGGAAAAATAAAAAAGAACTTTCGACAACTTGAAGTTAAGCGGTTCCCTTTTGTTGTTGTATATGAAATTTATAAAAGGGAAGTAATTGTTTTTGCAGTGTTCCATACAAGGCGAAACCCAAGACACAAAACAAAGGACTGATATGCTGAACCAACAGCCCTCTTTATACGTATTTGATTGTATGATCAGGTTTTTCACTACTTGTCTTCTTGTTGCTCTGCTGCAGGCTTGTTCAAAAAAAGAAGCTCCCGTTAATTATACACCCATTAATCCAACAAGCACCTCCTCCAAAACATTTTTGGCGTTGGGCGATTCCTATACCATCGGACAAGGTGTAACCGCAGCCGAACGTTTCCCTCATCAAACAGTTGCCTGGTTAAAACTCAACGGAATTGACATCGCCACCCCAACTTATATTGCCACTACGGGTTGGACAACAGGCAGTCTGCAATATGCCATTGAAACAAATAAGCCGGCAACACATGATGTGGTTACTGTGCTCATTGGTGTAAACGATCAATACCAAACACATGATACCACGAATTACCGGCTGCGTTTTACACAACTGTTGGAAAAAGCCATTCAACTCGCCAAAGGAAAAAAGCAAAATGTATTTGTGCTCTCCATTCCCGATTACAGTGTAACTCCTTTTGCTTCGGGCGGCGACACAGCCCGTATCCGTTTAGAAATTGATTGGTTCAATGCCATCAATAAAAATGTAACCGCTTCTTATCTTGTTGCTTACTTAGATATTACTCCTTCTACCCGTGAAGGCCGTTACGACCGTACTCTCATTGCTGCTGATGGACTGCACCCCTCCGGTTTGGAATATAAAAAATGGGCCGAACGATTGGGCGCTTTGATGTTGGGGGTGTTGAAATAAATAACACGCTCTTAGTTGTGTTGCCTGATTCTTTTTACTCACCCATATATGAACTATGTAAGCCTTCCCTGTTTTTATGTAACAACTGTCGTATAAAACAAAAGTACCTTTCTTAACACATCGTTATCGTTTCAGAAAAAAATGCTGCATTAAAAACAAGCTATAAAATTTTCTGCAGACGACCTTGTTTTTTACACATCATTCAATCAGCAACATGAACAAATTAAAACAACTCAGTTTACTCTTTGCTTTCTTTCTTGTTTTTGCATCCTGCACCGGCAACTTAACCGTTAATCAACTACTCGCCAAAAAAGAAACAAGAGCCGCCATTATGGACAGTATTGCACATGATGATAAGATGTCAAGAGAAATGATGACAGCCATGATGAACAACAACGACAGTATGCAGCAACACATCGGTGCCATGATGGAAATGATGAGAGAGAACCCGGGTATGATGCAAACCATGATGAGCAATATGATGGAAGCATCGAAGAGCGACAGCAACATGATGATGCACATGTATGAAAACATGATGGCAAATAAGGAAATGATGGAGCGGATGCACAAACGAATGTTGACAAAAAAAGATACAGCCAATACGCCCATGATGAAGCACTAATAAATCTGTCTGGGGTCAACCCCTCCGGTTTGGAATATAAAAAATAGGCCGAACGATTGGGGGCATTGATGTTGGGAGTGTTGAAATAATGAATAAAGAATGAAATGGATTGAGCAGCAAACACAAAAGCGTTGGCGAGTTACTAAACACTTACAGCAAGGGCTTACACTACATCTTCATTAGTTTTTCTACCGCCTGTTGCAAGGTTTTATTTTGTTTGCTGAAACAAAAACGCAGCACTTTGTCATCTTTATGATCATGATAAAAAGCAGAAAGCGGAATAGTAGCAACACCCGCTTCCTTTGTTAAACGGATCGCCAGGTCTTTATCAGCTTCATCGCTGATTCGGCCATAGCTGGCGCAAATAAAATAACTGCCATGTGTAGTGAGCAGATCAAACTTTGTATTTTTCATCAGCTCAATAAAATAATCCCGTTTCTGTTGCATAAAACGAGGAAGTGATAAATAGGCTTCTTTGTTTTTTACATACTCTGCCAATGCTGCTTGTGCTGGCGTAAAACAACTGAAGGCATTAAACTGATGTACTTTTCTGTATTCTTTCATCAACGCTGCGGGGCTGATACAATAACCCAGTTTCCATCCTGTGCAGTGATAGGTTTTACCAAACGAAAAACAAACAAAACTCCGCTCTAGTAATTCAGGATATTTCAACATGCTTTCATGCGGCAGTTCATCATAGATGAGATGTTCGTACACTTCATCGCTTACAATAAAAATAGTTGTATTGGCTAGAACCTGTTTTAATTCTTCCATATCATTTTTATCCAGCACACTACCTGTTGGGTTATGTGGTGAGTTAATGATGATCGCTTTTGTTTTGGCTGTGATAGATGAACGCACCAGCTCCCAGTCAATTTTATAATCAGGATAGGTTAATGGTAAGGGAATAGCAATGCCTCCATTGATCTCGATGTTGGGAATATAACTATCATAAGCCGGTTCAAATAAAATCACTTCATCACCTGGACGAAGAATAGTTGTGAATGCTGAATAGATAGCATACGTACCGCCGGGAGTGATGGTGATCTCCGTATCGGGATTGATTTGTGTATGATAGAGATGCTGCACTTTTTCAGCAATGGATTCCCGCAAACTGATCAAACCGGGCATGGGCGCATATTGATTGTGTCCCTGCTTCATGGCTTCATAAACTTTTGCCGTGAGTTCTTCGTTCATTGGATAATCAGGAAATCCCTGACCGAGATTCACTGCTTTGTGTTCTGTTGCCAATGCGCTCATTTCCGTGAAGATGGTAGTGCCGACGTTGGGGAGTTTGGATTGAATATGCATGAGTGCAAATTAAGGAATGAAATAGGTATCATATATTGAGATCGTTCAATTTGTCTTCTCAATAAAATTTCCTTTACCCCTTTGGCCTCTCCGCCTCATCCACCCACAACTTTACATACTCTTCTTTCCATGGATGTTTCCAACGTTTGTGGCTCCATAAATAAAGTTCGGGTTGTAGCCAGATATTTTCTTCGAGGTGCCGCACATACTGCCTGATCAGTTCACCATCGGGCAACGCTTTGGGATCTTCGCACAACAAAAAATAATCAAAATGATAATATCCTCTTTTCTTTTTGGTCGTGGTCATCATCACCACCGGTATGTTTTGACCCCGGGCAAATTTTTCAGGACCCTTTACAAAACCCGCAGGCTTGTTTAAAAAATTCAACCAGTATGCATTGTCAGGAGTTACAGGACGTTGATCGGCACCCAATGCCAGCAGGTATTGTTTCTTACGCCACGGAATAATGGCCCTTGCCATATCGTTACTTGATAATAATGGATTACCCCACCTGCCCCTGATATAATGGATCAGCCGGTTCATGATCTTGTTATTCTGCGGCAGATAAACAGTTAGAAATGTATATGGTTGATTGATCCCTGCATGGAGCGTCATAATTTCCCAGTTAAAAAAATGACCAAGATTTAGCTGTACTGCTTTACCGGTAGCAAATAATTGATGAAACACTTCAAAGTTTCCTGTCGTACGTTTATTCATTGACTGCTTACTGATAGAAAGCAGTTTGATGGTTTCAATCCAATTGTCGGTAAAATTGTAGTAGAATTTTTTTGCAATCGCTTTTCGTTCCTCCTCTGTTTTATCGGGCAGGGCCTGTTTTAAATTAGCCAGTACCACCTCTTTACGATAACGGAAAACAGATGATAAAAAAAAAGCAGTAACATCAGAAAGTACATACAATACCCTCATCGGGAGTAAGGAAAAAATATACAGCAAGCCAAATATGAGTTGGTACATCAGTTAAAAATTCGGAAGTAAGATGCAGGCTTTCTGTTCATGTTTGTTTTGCAAAATCAATCACCTGTAATTTGTAAAAATACAAAGCTGGCAATGAATCATTACACAATTTTAAACATTCCTTATAATATTCACAGTTTCTGATTTGCTGCAAAGCAACAGCCATTTTATAAACCTACCTTGCCAAAAACAATTATGGAAAAGCGTATATTGGGTATCATCTTATCCCTGTTGGGTGTGGCCGGATTGATTTATGCCGGCTTCAGTTTTATAAATGGCGGTACAGATACAAAAAATATCAAAATCATTATTTTTACCGGCGTTGTAGGTGCCATTTTCTTTTTTGCAGGCATCGGGCTCATCAGGAACACAAAGGACAAAGCCACCTGAGTCATTACTTCGTTCATTATTTCTTCTTGTACAAAAACAAGATTTTCATTGCTTATTTTTTTATGACCCAACACTCCTATCATCATTAGTTGTAAAAAATACTATCTTTCTGCCCTAATATAATTGCCCATGATTGCCCGTCGTAAATTTCTGCAACGATCTGCCATGCTTGCAGCAGGGGGATTAATCCTTCCTGCTATTGACAACAAAGCCTTTGCTATTTTCAAAAGCCGTTTTTCTGCAGCCGACCAGGTAAACATTGCTGCTATTGGTATCAACGGGATGGGATGGAGTAATGTAATGGCGGCATTAAAAGTACCGGGTGTAAACCTGGTTGCTTTATGCGATGTAGATAAAAGTGTTTTAGATAAACGATTGGCAGAGTTAAGCAAAAATAAAGTTGACATTTCCAGGATCAAAACTTATGGCGATTACCGGCAATTGCTGGAGCAAAAAGATATTGATGCAGTAATGATTGGTACACCAGATCACTGGCATGCATTGATGATGATTCATGCATGTGAAGCGGGTAAAGATGTGTATGTTGAAAAACCTGTAGGCAATTCAATTATTGAATGTAACAGAATGGTTGCTGCACAAAAAAGATATCATAAAATGGTACAGGCAGGTCAATGGCAAAGAAGCCAGCAGCATTTTAAAGAAGCCATCGATTTTGTTCACAGCGGAAAGTTGGGAAATATCCGCACAGCCAAAGTGTGGAGCTATATTGACTGGAAACAACCACTTACAGTAAAGCCTGATTCACCCGTTCCTGCAGGATTAGACTATACAAGCTGGCTGGGGCCTGCACAAATGCGACCTTTTAATGAAAACCGTTTTCATTTTAATTTTCGTTGGTTCTGGGATTATGCCGGTGGCTTGATGACAGATTGGGGTGTGCACTTACTG
>Ga0163144_10016794_pt1 | contig 14973 bp, 10 predicted proteins | sample OliLak19BULKMAT1_FD_123175 | JGI IMG/M metagenome (GOLD analysis project Ga0163144, IMG submission 123175) | Freshwater microbial mat bacterial communities from Lake Vanda, McMurdo Dry Valleys, Antarctica - Oligotrophic Lake LV.19.BULKMAT1 | ecosystem: Environmental > Aquatic > Freshwater >... | reverse complement strand
TCCCGTCCGGATCGCTACATCGTGGAGACACTCTCCTGAAACTGCAGAAGCGCGAGAATGACCGCAGCGACAATGAAACCCACCACCCCCGCCATGATGACAATGAGCACCGGCGGGAACGCCGTGGTGAAAAGTTTGAGGCTCACCTCGGTCCGGTCTTCGAAGGCCCGGGCGGCTTGGTGCATCATTTCATCCAGCCGCCCCGAGCGTTCGCCCAGATTGATGATCTGGATGAGCATGGGCGGAAAGAGCCCGCTCTTTTCCATCGGCTCGGCCAGCGTCCGCCCAGCCGTCACCTGCTCGCACACATGATCGATCACGCGCTCCATGGCCGCATTCCCGAGCGTTCTTTTCGTCACCTTCAGAGAAGCAAGGATGGGGATGCCCGCCGAGCTCAGCGTCGCAAGCGTGCGGGTGAAGCGAGCAACCGCAACGTCCCGCAGAAGCCGACCCAGTGCCGGCACCCGCAGCAAGCGAGTATCAATCCACAACCTCCCGGTCGGTGTCTGATACGTCCGGACGATCGCGGTCACGATCAGCGCCAACCCCGGCAGAATGATCCACCAATACCCCGTAAATAAGTCCGCGGCACCACTCACCACACGCGTCGGCCACGGAAGGCTCGATATCTGGCCCTTCAAAGGCTCCAGCAAACGCGGGATCACAATCGTGACAACCGCGATGACCGCGCCCACGATTAGAACCAAAAGGATGATCGGATAGAGCGTCGCGCCAAGGATGGCGCGGCGGAGTTTGAGATCCCTGTCGAGCAGATCCGACGCTTGCAGCAACACCTCACCCAGTTTGCCGGAAACCTCGCCCGCCCGCAGCAGGTTGATGATCAGTTCGCTGAACGGCCGCCCCCAACTCGCCGCAGCGTCCGAAAGGCTGCGCCCCGCCTCGACCTGCGACACCAGTGACTCGATCATCTGGCGCTGCGAGGCCGATCTGCCCTGTATCCCCAGAGTCCGCATGGCCTGCGTCAACGGAAGCCCGGCAATAAGCGCCGTAGCAAGTTCGCGGATGAACATCGCCATCTCGCTCCGCGACATCGCCACCCGCGACGAGACCCGCACCGCACCACCCGCCAGCGTTGCGCGCCCGACCAAGCCCCCGGCTTCGGCGAGCGGCTCGATCACCAGTGGCGTCTGCCCGCGCGAAATCAGCGCCCGAGCCGCCGAAGCGCGGTCGGGCGCTTCGATGGTCGATGTTGCCGACTCGCCCGCCAGCGTGCACGCCCAAGTTGCCATTTTAGCGTGTTCCCCCTCCGCCTAAGGCGGCCGCTGGCTCGTCGGCGTCCTGCGTAGCGCGGAGCACTTCATCAACCGTGGTGACACCCTCCGAGGCTTTGAGAATGCCGTCGCGACGCATGGTGACAAAGTCGGGCCCGACAGCACGGGCCATATCCAGAGGGGTGGCCCGCGCTGCGATGGCCTGACGCACCGCAGTGGTCGTCAGCGCGAGTTCGTAGAACCCGAGCCGTCCCTTCATCCCACTGCCGCGGCAGGCCTCGCACCCCGCCCCGACAAAGCCCATCTTGTCGCGGAACAGCGGCACTTCGGCGGGTGCAAGGCGGTGCAGGGCGTGCTCGGGCAGCGCCAACGTCGTCCGACAGAAGTTGCAAATACGGCGGCCGAGGCGCTGCGCGAGCACGCCCTCCAGGACACTGCTCAACAGGAACGGCTCGATGCCCATGTCGAGCAGGCGACCGGGAGACGATAACGCGTTGTTCGTGTGCAGCGTGGACAAGATGAGGTGGCCGGTCAGGGCGGCCCGAACCGAAATCTCGGCCGTCTCAAGGTCGCGAATCTCGCCGACCATCACGACGTCTGGGTCTTGCCGCAGAATCGATCTCAGCCCCGATGCGAACGAGAGCCCGCGCTTGGGATTGACAGGAATTTGGTTGACACCCGACAGTTCATACTCCACCGGGTCTTCGATCGTGATGATCTTGAGCGATGGATCGTACAACTTGCTCAGCGCAGCGTAAAGCGTTGTCGTCTTGCCCGAGCCGGTCGGCCCGGTCACAAGAAACATGCCGTGGGGCAGGTCGATCAATTTCTGCACGCCCGCCCGATCGGCCGCGCCCATGCCCAATGAAACGAGGTCGAGCGTGATGGACTCCTTGTCGAGCACACGCATCACCACGCTCTCGCCATACAGCGTGGGCACCGTCGAAACGCGGATGTCGATCTTGCGTCCCTCGAACCTCAGCGTGATGTGCCCGTCCTGCGGGGCATACCGCTCGGCGATGTTCATGCCCGACATGATCTTGATGCGGCTCGTGATGGCGGGTTGCAACGGCTTCGGGGGCGGGCTCTGCTCAACCAGCACACCGTCGATTCGGTACTTCACCGCCAGGTGCTTCTCGAACGGCTCCACATGAATGTCCGACGCCCGCGCCCGGATCGCCTCCACAATGATGAGGTTCACAAGGTTGATAAGCGACGGTTGCTCCGCCATCCGGTGCAGGTCGTCGGTCTCAATCGCCGCGAGATTCGAGACCAGATCATCGGTCGGGTCGTCGCCCCCCAGTTTGGCCGCCATCTGCGAGGCCGTGATCCCGTACGCCACGCGAATAGCCTCGGTGAAGATCTCGCGTGATGCGCCGGAACGATCGACCGGCCGCCGCGTAAGCACCGAAACATCGTCGGCCGCACCATCATCGCTCGGGTCCAGCATCGCCACCTTCAGCCGCGGCCCATCCAGCGCATACGGGACGCACTTCAGCCGAATCGCATTCTCGGGGCGCAACAGTTTCGCCGCGGCGGGGTCAATCTCGGGCAACCGGCTCAGCATCGGCACCGCCCCGTGCGCGGCCGTCGGTTCCGACATCCCCGCACGTCCCTCGCTCCGAGTGGGCTCGCGCGCAGGGTCTCCCACCGCATGGTCCGTCAATCCGTTTGAAGACGTGGCGCTGTGACTGATCAAACACACCCCTACCTATTGGACAGAAAACATTGTCCAAGGATCATTCTTCGTCGTCTTCGTCGGCCACGGAGAAGAAACCCCCGAAACCGTTATCTTTGGGCTCATCGGGTTCCGGGAGTCGGGCTTCCTGCTCGTCCGTGAGCACCGCCAGCAGCCTCTCCTTCGATGAATTGTCGAGTTCCTTCCGAACCTTGCGGGCGTCTGTCACTTCCGAGTTTCCACCGCCCTGCCCGCTGAATCCCTGCATCATCACCATCATCGTGCCACCCGCCGCGTCCTCCTGCTCCTCCACCGCCTTGGCCCACTTGTCATTGGCAGGAGCGAGCGCGCGGTTGTAGTCCTCGGTCAATCGCGCGATCTCGGACTTCTGGTCCTCAGTAACGTCCGCAAAGCCCGCGGCGGCTTTCAGCAACTTCGTCGTGTGCGTGGTCCGGTAGACACGCGGGAAACTGCGACGGTTGAACTCATGGGCGTAGGCTTCCGCCCGGTCCGCGGGGACAGCAGCCAAGAACTTCCGGTGGGTCTCACGATTCAGATCCCGGACCTTGGCCGCCGATTCGTACATCGCCTTCATCATGGTTTGAATTTGAGTGGGGTCGAAAGCACCCTCACCGCTCAGCATGCCGTCTTGCTGGGCCTTCTGATCACGCTCCATCACCACCAAAAGTTGATCAATGTCCGTCTCGTAGCGGGCAACGGCTTCTGCAAGTTCCGGGCTCGATTGCGGCTCGATCTTCACCCTCGCAAGCGCCGCCAACAGGTCCACACCGGCCCCGCTCACCATCCCGAACCGCAAAAGAGTTTCGCGTCGATGGAATCGCTCAACCCGCGGCCACTCTTCCGCCTGCGTGTCATCCAGCACGGCCTTGAGATCTTCGAAGAAGTTTTCCTCCAACTTCGTGGCGATCGCGGTGAAGGTCTTCGCCTTCCCCGCGATCTGCTTCTGAAACTCCCGGAAATCCTGCGTGTCGGCGAAGTCCTCCTGAAGGACCTTCATTTCCTTGTCAAACTTCTCGGTCGCCGACCGGGTCGAAGCCTGGTATGCCTCCAGCAAACTCTTCGCGGCCGTGTGCTGGTCCTCGTTCAGGTTCAGGATCTTGGCGTATCCATCAAGGCTCCGCTTTGTGATGGTTTGGGCCGCATCACCCATGCCCCCGCCGAACATCATTTGGGCGTGAGCACAACCCGACGGAAGGAGGTCCGTCAACTGGGTAGGCACCACGATGGCGACCACGCCGACAATGATGGCACGGAAAAATGTTTTCAATCGGCGAACCGGGTGGGTGTCGCGTGCATCAAACATGAGAGCCTCCAACGGAAAATCGCAGGAAAAATCGGTCGCCAAAAACGGCTGATAGGACGCCCGCATTCCAGATCCAACCGCAGGATCAAGACAGGTTTCCGACCCTCCCTGATACGCACGGTACGCCGAACGCGCTACACCGCAGGAGCATCTGCGAAACACCCTGAACTTCCGTCGGCTTCACCACCTCCGATGCGCATCGGCACTGCGTCCGTCAACACCGCCGCGATTCCTCATGTCCGCTGGTCGTCCCCGCCGTCGCGGTTGCGACGCTGGCGACCGCCTTCACGTTCCTCACGCTTGGGGAGTTTCTCGATCTGCTGCTCGTTCAGGAGTTTCTGCAGCGATTCAATCGTCGCCTGGTCGAGTTCACGCTTCTCACGCCGCAGTTCGCCCGCAGGGTCCTCGCGGTCGCCACGCCCCATCATCTGCGACACATCAAACGTCATCTCCGCTTCTTCGACCGCCTTCGTCAGTTTCTCGTTGATGGAGGAAACCTGCCGCTCATAGGACTCCTTGAGCGCTGCCACGCCCTCCTTCTGGGTCTGATCGAGGTCCTCAAAGTCCGCGGCGGAGTCGATGTTCCGACCCGCAAAGCCGCGTCGGTACACGTCCGGAAAACTCGCCTCGCGGAACTGGGTCTCGAAGCCCGGCCGCGCATCGTCGGGGAGTTGGTCCATCACCTGCCGGACATACTTGCGGTTGATATCCCGGACCTTCGCCGCGATGTCCCGTCCCTTCTCGATCATTTCCTGCATGCTCTCAAAATCGCCGCCCTGCCTCATCTGCATCATCTTCGACATCGATTCTTCGTACATCGCGTCCCGCTTCACAAGTTCACGCGCGAGTTCCTCGGAATACTCCTCCAGCGTCGGCGTCAACGTCGTCACCAACTCCAGGGAAAACTTCCCGTCCTCCACCAGCCGCACCACGTCCACACGCTCGCCCGAAATGAACCCGCGGCGAAGACTCTGCTCACGCTTGATCGTCCGCTCCACCGACGGCCACTTCACCGTCTGTTCGGGCGTCAAAACCGACTGCAGGTCCGAAAGCAAGCCCGCATCCAGCGTCTTGCGGCTGCTCAGCAATTGCTCGCTCGCCTCCACCAGCCCCTCAAACACCGCAGGGTCACGAGTCTCTCGGAACTCCGCCCGAGCCGCCTCCGACTTGTCACGCATCTTTTCGCCGGCATCACGCACCTGCTGCTGATACCCCTCCAGCAGGGCCTCCGCCGCCGCCTTCTGATCCTCCGAAAGCGCCAGCGTGGTCGCCACGCGGGCCAACTGCTGCTCACTCATCGCCGGAGCCAACGCCTCCCGGAAACCGCCGCCAAAGCCGCCGCCACCGAAGCCGCCGCCCCCACCCGGCTGGGCCAACGCAACAGACGGTGCGACCATCGCGCCAGTCACCAAAGCCAAACCGCCAACAGCCACAAGACGGGCGGCACAACCAGCAAGGAACGTGTTCCGACGCATTTGAATTGTCCTGTAAAAAACCGCCGAAAAACCGCGAAAGTCGATCGTGTACCGTATGGAGATGCCTCCGGCAGCATCGCCAGAGCCCCGGCATAACGCCAGGAACCCGCGCCTATTGCCCCAATACGCCAGAAAATGACCCCAAGTCGATGATCACCCCATCGGGTTGGTAATAGTCCGTCGCCAGCCGCCCTTCCCCCACACTCGTGAAAACAAGGCAAGAACGGCCATACCGGGCCGCGTACACCAAATCGCCCGCGCTAGGCCCGGCATACCCACCGTTTTGTTGCGACTGAGCATGAAAGTGATAGTGGGCCAGAGCCAAATCGCCCGCCGCCACCATGTCATCAGACGCAATGAACTTTTCGTCGCCCTGACGCTGCCCGGGCCGAGGCGGAAACAGCACGATCCGCGAATCCCCTTCCGACCGGAACCCCAGCAAGCCCCCATACTCAGTCGTCGTGTCCTTCCGGTCAAGGCCCGATTGGGCAACCAGCCCCTCACGCACCTGCGGATTCGCCAAGGCATCATCGATGGTCAGCACTGCGAGGATGTCCGCCCACTTCATCGAGCCTTCCCAGTGTGCAAAGTCTTCTCGGTTCCGTTTCACGGCCGTGTCAACGGTCCGATCGTGCCGCGTCCGGTCCGAAAGTCGGCTCTTGAGTTCCGAAGCCAGTTCCGACTTGGTCATAGTCAGCCACTGCGGCCGGTTTGCCTTGCACCACCGAATGGCCTCGGCGTGCCGCATGTGAAACGGGCCTTTGTCCGCGACCGTCGCCACCGCCGCGGACGTATCCGCCCACCACACCACGTTCGCAGGCTTCGTTCCATCACGCAGCGAAGTCAGCCACGACAGTTCTTCACCCGTCAGTGGCACCGACTTCAAATCGCGAAGACACGTCCGGATGTTCTCGACCACCACATCCCCCGCCGATCCGCCCGGCGCTGCGGCCAACATCTCGATCCGCCGGGTGCCCTCGGCATCCAGCCTTCCCAAAAGGTCCCACGCGTCCGCCCGAAACCGCTTCGCCCAATCCATGCCATAGGTTTCGGGCATCCGCGGCGGATCCAGAAACACCTCAAACACCACATCCGCCACGGGCCGCCCATCCGAAAGATCGCGCACCGCCAACGCCTCAACCCGCGTCGCATCGTCAACCGCCTTCAGAGGCCGCGCATAACTCCGAATCAGCGACGGTACATAATCCGTCCACCCCCGATCGGCAGCAGCCTTCGCAAGATACACCACAATCGGCCGTTCCTGCTCACGAGGCAACATCAGTTTTCCCATCTCACGCGCATCGGCCGCCACCGCAGGGTTCGGGTCGTTGATCAGTGACGTAATCGCCGCCAACCGAAGTTGCGGAAACTCAGCCGGTGTCCACGCGATGTCCTTCAGCGTCCGAGTGACAGAAGCAATCGCGACCGGATCCGTCCCCGCTCGATCCCGTGCCTGATCCACCGCCGAAACCCGCAGCCGCGGGTCGGCCGCACGATTGCGCAGGTCAACCACCGGGTCGTCGCTCTTCCACCTGGTTTCCGAAGAGGCACACCCAGTCGCCGCCAATGAAGCCAGAATCGCCAAACACCCCAGCGCCCCGACGACCCGTACACCAACCAACGTTCGCTTCGATTTCATATCCCGCAGGATACGCGTTCAACCGATTCCGATGTTGCCGGCCCCCTCCGCGTCCAAGAGTTCCTGCCGGTGCCCGCCTCCAAGGTCTCACGCCCCCGACATCGGTGCACCAATATCGCTCCGCAGAATCTTTCCATCAAACCGGATCTTCTCGCACGCGGCATAGGCCCGCGCCCTCGCATCCTTCATCGTCGGCCCCACCCCGGTGATGCACAGAACCCGCCCGCCCGCCGTCACCAGTTGGCCGTCCGCATTCAGCCGCGTCCCCGCATGGTCAACCGTCACGCCCGGCATCGTTTCCGCCTCGTCCACCCCCGTGATCACCGCCCCCGACCGCGGCTTGTCCGGGTACCCCTCGCTCGCCAACACCACGCAGCACGCGGGCGATGGATCCCACTCCAGCACCACGTCTTCCAGTTCGCCCTTACACGTCGCCAGCATCAGTTCAAGCAGGTCGCTCTTTAAGCGTGCCATCAAAGGCTGGGTCTCCGGGTCGCCGAACCGGCAGTTGTACTCCAGCACCTTGGGCCCGCCCGGAGTCAGCATCAGCCCCGCGAACAACACGCCCTTGTAGTTGATCTTGTCCCGCTTCAGCGCATCCACCGTCGGAACCAGAATCTCGCGCTCAATCGACATCAGCAGTTCGTCACTCACATGCCCCGAAGGACACGCAACACCCATCCCGCCGGTGTTGGGCCCCCGATCGCCGTCCCGCAGACGCTTGTGATCCTGGCACACCGGCAGCGAAACAATCGTCCGCCCGTCGGTGATCGCCAGAACCGACGCCTCCGGCCCTTCCAACCGCTCCTCGATCACAATCTCCATGCCCGCTTCGCCATGAATCTTCTTGACCATCATGTCGTTGACTGCCGCCAACGCTTCTGCATACGTCGAGGGCACCACCACCCCCTTGCCCTTCGCCAGCCCAGACGCTTTGATCACAGGAAGATCAGAAATCGGCGTCGTCGCCGCCTTGCCAATGGTCGCATCCGTGCGGATGAGTTCATCGATATACGCCGCACGGTCGTCCGGCGTCCGGAACGAATCCCCGCACGCAAACGCCACCGAAAGCGCCGCCCGAGCCCGGGGCTCCAACGCATTGGGCTTGCCCCGTGCCGCCGCGGCATCCAACGCCGCCCCAAGTTTCGAAAGAATGAACTCTCTCTTCTCATCACCCGTCTCAAACTGCCGCATCGGCCCCAGTGCCGTAAAAAGCACCCGGTCGTCTTTGATCTTCCCCTCGAGCGCGGCCCGCGCCTGGTGCGGATCCGTATATCCACGCCCCTCCGCAATCGGCACCGACGCCCCCCGCAAAAGGCTCTTGCACCACACCTTGTTCGACTCAATCTGCGCACCCGCCGCAGTCGGCCCGAACACCAGTGTTTCCGTGTTCGAAAGTTCGTCCACAAAGCCCTCGGCTAGCGGGTCTTCCGGGCCGATCACCACAAGCCCGATGTCGTTCTTGGCACAAAACGTCCTGAGTCGATAAATCTCGCGCCGATTCACCGGAACATCCACCGGCGTCCCGAGGGCAGCCAATCCCGGATTCTCAGGGTGGGTGATCCACAACTTCCCTAATTTCGGACTTCGGCGCAGCGCGCGAGCCAGCGCGTTCTCGCGCCCACCGCCACCCACCAACACAACGTTGACCTTTTGCATCATGCGGGTCAAGCGTAGGTTGCTGCCAAGTTCTTTCTGAGCCCCTTCAACCCCGGGCCACTTCCCCGACGGCGTCCGGACCTCTTACGGCCGGCACTGCCCCTGATCCCACCCACCAAAGAAGTAAAGCAAATCGTTCGAATCCACGGCTCCATCGCCGTTCACATCGGCGCAGTCGGCCGCAGCCTCCCAGAAGCCGAAGAAAATCACCACGTCGTCAGAATCCGTGTCGCTGTCACCATCAGAATCCGCCGGGCAGTCCGCCGATTCCCATCCGCACGCCGGCGGTGGTGGCACAAAACCCGACACAAAGATCACTCGGTCCGCGCCCCCAAAAGTCGAGAACGCAAAATCACCCGTAACCGGGTCGATCGCCGCCCCCTCCGCGCCAGTCAGGTTCGCAACCATCGTTCGCCCGGTCGAAATGATCGGGTCCCCCGACCCATCGACGTCATACACATCGACTCGCCCAGCCGAAAACGCCGACACAATCATCGTGGGCACCGTGAACAACGGCGAACCCGTCGGCACATAGGTGAACCCTTCCGGTCCCCCCGGAATCGTGCTCTCCGGCAGTTGCTCCACGTCCCCCAGCGAAATGATCCCGCCCGCACCCACTGAATACGAGACCCGGTGATACTGGCCCCCGCTCCACGAAACGATCCGCATCCCGCCCGCGCCAGGCATCCCCGCTGGAATGAACCGAACGCTCGAAGCACTCTGCGCAACTCCCAGCGGAGTTAAGTCAATGTCATTCACAATCAGCCCAGTAGCCGGATCCATCTGCCCATAACGGTTCACCGGCCATTGCCCATACGAGATAAGCCCGCCCGGATCGGGCGTAATCCCACCGTCGTTAAACGGAAGGTCGCCCACCCGCTCCGCAACCCCCGAAAAGCCCGTGACCAGCCCATTTACGTCCCGCACCAACCCGACGCGGTACAGAGCCCCGGCGACTCCATTCGCAGCCCCGCCGATATAAAGCGAATCAGGCTCGCTGGCCCGTATGAACAGCCCGCCAAAACTCACCGGCACGCCCTCCGGTGTCCCCAAGTCCCGTATCGAATACGCCGTGTCAAACGGCGGCAGCACCGTCTGTCCACCCGCCACGCCCGCCGCGGCTGCCACCGACACCATCAAAACGCAATCACAAAATCTGCTCATGGGCTTTCTCCGGTTTGAATCCGAACCCACTGTACCGAATCCTCCAATCCGTTCAAGGTCTTTTACCTATGAAAACCCGCAATCCTACCGAAATCCGCCCGCCCGCCCACACCCGCTAACATGGCGACCCATGAAGATCCACGAATACCAAGCCCGAGATCTCCTCAGCACCTTCGGCATCCCCGTTCCCGGCGGCCAGATGATCGAATCCACCGCCGCGGCTACCGCCGCCTTCCACGCCGCCACCAAAGGTATGAAAACCCCCATGGCGGTCGTCAAGGCCCAAGTCTTCGCGGGCGGCAGAGGCAAGGCCGGCTTCGTCAAACTCGTCAAAACCCCCGAAGAAGCAACGCAGGCCGCAACCTTCATGCTCGGCAATCGCATGAAAAGCCCGCAAACGCCCCCGGACGGCCTCGAAGTCAAAAAACTCCTCGTCGCCCAAGCCGCAGATATCGCCAACCGTTCAACCGGTGGTGCCGAAGAGTTCTACCTCGCGATTACCACCGACCGCAAGTCCCGGCGAAACGTTCTCATCGCCAGCCGCGAAGGCGGCGTAGAGATCGAGCAGATCGCCCACGACCGCCCCGACGCCATCATCAAAGAACCCCTCCACCCGGTCCTGGGCCTCCAAGGCTTCCAAGCCCGCAACGTCGCCTTCAAACTCGGGTTCAAGGGCAAGCACGTCGGTCAGGCCGCCAAGATCATGCAAAGCCTCTCCAAGTTGTTCATCGATAAAGACTGCACCCTCGCCGAGATCAACCCCCTCATCATCACCGTCGGCACACCAGAAAAACCAGAGGGCGAAGTCATCGCCATCGATGCCAAGTTCTCATTCGATGAAAACGGCCTCTTCCGTCACCCAGAGTTGATGACCCTCGCCGACCACACCGAAGAAAACGCCGCCGAAATGCGCGCTCAGGAATTCGGCCTCAGTTACGTAGCGCTCGACGGCAACATCGGATGCCTCGTCAACGGCGCAGGCCTTGCCATGGCCACCATGGACATCGTCAAACTCCACGGCGGTGAACCCGCAAACTTCCTCGACGTCGGCGGCAGCGCAACCGAGGAAGCCGTCACCGAGGCCTTCTCCATCATCCTGGGCGACCCCGCCGTCAAGGGCGTGCTCGTCAACATCTTCGGCGGCATCATGAAGTGCGACATCATCGCGCAAGGCATCATCAACGCCGCCACCAAGCACAAAAACGCCGACGGCACCACGGGCTTCAAGGTCCCCCTCGTCGTTCGCCTGGAAGGCACCAACGTCGATGCGGGCCGCAAACTGCTGCAAGAGGCCAAAGCCAAGATCCCCACCATGCAGCCCGCGACCGACCTCACCGACGCCGCCAAACGCGTCTGCGCCGCCGTCTGAATCTCGACCGAGTCTCAACCCTGCTTCTCTCTTTGGAGCCCGCCGAATGTCGACCGCCGCCGCGATGAAATGGCTTGTTGCGAACGAATCCGCTTCGGTCGGCCGCCTCATAGATTGGCTCAAGATCCCCAGCATCAGCACCGACCCGGCCTACGCCGCCGACGTCCGCAAGGCCGCCGAGTGGGCCCACGAACAACTCGTCGGCCTGGGGCTCGAGTCCGCCATCGTGGAAGTCGGAACCCCCAAAGGCAGTGGCCACCCCATCGTCCTCGCCCACTCCCGCCCCTCGCCACACTACACCGGCCCGCACATCCTCTTCTACGGGCACTACGACGTCCAACCCGTCGATCCCATCGACCTCTGGGAAAGCCCACCCTTCGAGCCCGTCACCAAGCCCGCCGTCAAGGGCGGTCCCGGTGAACGCATCGTGGCCCGCGGCGCCGTCGACGACAAAGGTCAGGTCATGACCTTCATCGAAGCCATCCGCGCTTGGAAAGAAACCACAGGCCACGCCACCGGCGGAGCCGCCTTCACAGTCCTCCTCGAAGGCGAGGAAGAAAGCGGCTCCGTCAGCCTCCCCGCCTTCGTCAAAGACCACCACAAACTCCTCGCCGCCTGCGACGTCTGCCTCATCTCCGACACCGGCATGCTCGGCCGCGGCAAGCCCGCCATCACCTACGGCGTCCGAGGCCTCGCCTACACCGAGATCACCCTCCACGCCGCCAACCAAGACCTCCACTCCGGCCTCTGGGGCGGCCGCTGCCCCAACCCGATCACCGAACTCACCAAAGTACTCTCCAAACTGTGGGACAAAAAACGCCGAGTCACCATCCCCGGTTTCTATGACGACGTCAAACCGCTCACCAAGAAAGAGCGAACCAACTGGAAGAACCTCAAGTTCAACGCCAACGCCGCGCTCAAGCAGATCGGCCTGCCCCCCTCCGCAGACGTCGGCGAAGCCGGCTTCACCGCCATGGAGCGTGAGTGGGGTCGCCCCACCGCAGAAATCAACGGCATCTGGGGCGGATACACCGGTAAAGGTGCAAAGACCGTGATCGCAGCCAAGGCCAGCGCCAAAGTCAGTTTCCGCCTCGTCGCCGATCAAGACCCCGCCAAGATCACCAAAGCCTTCTTCAAGTGGTGCAAAGAAAACACCCCAGAAGGCTGCCGCTGGGAACTCAACGATCAACACGGCGGCTTCGGCGTCACCGTGCCGATCGATTCACCCCACCTCAAGGCCGCCGAAACCGCCCTCAAAGTCGCCACCGGCAAAACCGCCGCCCTCATCAAAAGCGGTGGCTCCATCCCCGTGGCCGGCCTGCTCAAAGACAAACTCGGCATCGACACCATCTTCATGGGCTTCGGCCTCGACGACGACCGCGTCCACAGCCCCAACGAAAAGTTCGAACTCGATTGCTTCCGCATCGGTGCCAAAGCCCACGCGGCCTTCATCGGCCAACTCACCGACGCCAAAATCTAGCACGCATGCCACCTTGGTCAACATCCGCAGGTTTCGCCGTCGCCACCACGTTCCTCGAGGCCCAGGAACTCGCCCCCCTGGTCATGGAGGCCGAGCGGCTCTTCGCCACCCACGGTCGCCGACCCGCCGGGGTCCGTCACGCCATACAGCGCTCCCCGGTCTTCGCGGCAGCCGCAACATCAGGCCCACTGCGTTCGCTCGTGTCACCGATCCTCGGGTGCCAAGCCCGAGTCGTCCGTTCGCTGATCTTCGACAAAACCCCCGAAGCCAATTGGGACGTCCCATGGCACCAAGATCTCACCATCGCCGTTGAATGTCGAGTGGAATCTCCGTTGAAGCGCCGGGCTTCGGGCCTTGGTCGATCAAGGAAGGCGTCGTCCACGTCCGACCCCCGGCCGAAGTGCTGGACGCGATGCTCACGGTCCGCATCAACCTCGACCCGAATGACGAATCAAATGGGCCGTTGCTCGTCGGCCCCGGAACCCATCAATCCGGAATCCGAAGCGGCCCTCTCGATACGAGCGAGTTCGAGAGCAGCAAAATCGCCTGCATCACGCACGCCGGCGGTGTGGTGCTCATGCGACCCCTGCTGTTCCACGCATCTCGCAAATCCCTCCGGCCTCACCATCGCCGCGTCCTCCACATCGAATTCGCGGCACAAGACCTCCCACACCCACTCCGATGGACGGCCGATTGAACGCGTTTCCTCCGGCGAGGACGGGTGTCAACAATCACATCATGACTAACGAGGATCAGTCGCTCGCGTCTCTGGGATCGCGGGCCGCCGCCGAAGCGGTCGCGTCGCGTGCCGAGTCAGCCGTTCCGGCCTACGCCGCTTTTCTCCAGACCGCCGGCTTCGCCGCCGGGCCGTTCACTTTGCGCCCCATCCTCGATAAGGCGTCGTACATCGCAGCTTTTCCGCTGACACAACTCGTCGGGGACGACTTCGACACGACCTTCAGCATCATCGCGTCCTCCGGCTCCTCGGGCACCACCCACTACTGGCCCCAATTGCGCGCGGGTCAGCAATCCGCAGGCGGCAAGATGTTCCAGTATCTCGATTCCTCCTTCCAAGTCGGTCGCCATCGGACCATGGCGATTGTGGGCTTGGCCCTCGGCAGTTGGATCGGCGGTGATTCCATCTCCTGGGTCCTCAAAAACGCCGCCGCCCAGTCAAGATCCCCCTTCGCAGTCTTTTCGCCCGGATCACGCCACGACGAAATCATCCGTGTCATCGCCGCGGCAGCCCCCATCGTCGATCGTTTCCTGATCTTTCTTTGCCCCTCCGCCATCGGCCACCTCCACCTGCTCGCCGATCAACGAGGAATTGATTTACCGCACGAGAAGATTCGGTACGTTGTCATCGGTGAGCCGTTTCCCGAAACCCTCCGTGCCCGCCTCACCGAGCGCGTGCCGCCCGCTGAATGCCCGATCCTCAGCATGTACGGCAGCGCCGACACCGGGCTCCTCGGTGTCGAGTCCCCCGCCTCGGCAGCTGCCCGTTCGTCCCTCGCCTCCGATGCGCCCGCGGCCGCCAAGTTGGGGATCCACGGCCCCGTGCCACACCTGTTCCACATCGCCGCCGACGATGCATTTCTCGAGGATGTCGCAGGCGAGTTGTGTGTGACCAGGTGGCAGGGTGTGCCGCTGGTCCGCTACAACATCCACGATTCCGTCCGGCTGCTTCCATGGCGGGCAGCCCGGGCCGCAGCCCTTTCGTCCCCTCTCCTCACCCCCGCTGCTCGGACCATTCTCGACGAATCGGGAGATGTGCTGCCCGACCTGATCGCCATCAGTGGCCGCGCCGACCGCTGTTTGATTCTCTGCGGCACCAACATCACCGAAAGCGTGCTCGATGAAGCGGTGGGCCGCGCTGCGCGTGGGTGTTCGATCACCGGGCTCTACCGGGCGTCAATCACCTACGGCGACGGACGCCAGCGACTGCGCCTCGAG
>Ga0163144_10016793_pt1 | contig 14974 bp, 13 predicted proteins | sample OliLak19BULKMAT1_FD_123175 | JGI IMG/M metagenome (GOLD analysis project Ga0163144, IMG submission 123175) | Freshwater microbial mat bacterial communities from Lake Vanda, McMurdo Dry Valleys, Antarctica - Oligotrophic Lake LV.19.BULKMAT1 | ecosystem: Environmental > Aquatic > Freshwater >... | reverse complement strand
GAGCGAACGCCCTGACGGAACGGAAGCCGTTCCGCTACCAAGCCCGGAACGGGAAGCCGTTCCGCTACTCCCCTCCACTTCCGGCCCAAACAGAAAAGCGCCGGACGCCAGGCGCCCGGCGCTTCTGCTATCACCCCGCGTCGCCAGGGAGGGTAATGCGACGCGGGGCTCATCTCAATCAGCCATTCTCATTTTCGTCCGGCGGGGAGGCCTGACGAAAGGGATCTCGCGATGAAGTCGGCAGGTGCAATTTCAATCCGTCTCTCTCCTTCGTTTCCATCGCGAGAAAGGGTATCGAAGTTGAGAGCTGAGAGTTGAGGGTTGAGAGCCAAACCAAACAGTGTCCGCAATTTCTCGGCCGGGGCGTCCGCCTCGCTCTCTCAACTCTCAACCACCTACTCTCAACTGTGCCTCCCTTAGAACCCGCCCACCAACTGTGGCGTGTGCTCGATGATCCCGCGCGAGATGGCATAGCGCGTGAGGCCGGCGACGTCGTGGATGTTCAGCTTGTTCATCACCTGTTGCCGGTGCTTCTCCACCGTCTTGATCGAGATGCACAGGTCCGCGGCGATCTGCTTGTTCACCTTGCCCTCGGCCACGAGCTGCAACACCTCGAGCTCGCGCGACGTGAGCTGCTCGCCGTGCTTCTTGATCGGCTTCCCCTTCAGGTAGGCCTCGCGGTAGTAGTCGAGCAACCGCTTCGAGATCGACGGGCTGAAGAACGCGTTGCCCTTGTAGGCTTCGCGGATCGCCTTGATGAGGTCGTTGGCGGCCGTCTGCTTGATCAGATAGCCGGCGGCGCCGGCTTCCGTGAGCTGGTGCACATATTCGTCGTCCGAATACGAGGAAAGGACGAGCACCTTGCACGGCAGCCCCTCCTTGATGATCTGGCGCGTGGCCTCCAGCCCGTTGAGCTGCGGCATCGCGATGTCCATGATGACAACGTCGGGCCCAAGCGTCTTCGCCATCTGGACGGCCATGCGGCCGTTTTCGGCCTCGCCCACGACTTCGATGTCGGGCTCGGCAGCAAGGAGGGAGCGGAGGCCCTGGCGCACGACGGTATGATCGTCGGAGAGGAGCACTTTGATTTTGTTCATGGCAGATTCGAGTTCGGTGGTTGCGGTTCTAATTGGAGGCTGAAGCGGGGACGACGCTGTTGGGGGCCCGCGCCGGGTTCGGTCGTCGGCAGCGGGATCTGCACGCGCACGGTCGTGCCGCGCTTCGGCACGGACTCGATCGCGAGCTCGCCGTGCACGAGCCGGACGCGTTCCTGCATGCCGAGGACGCCGAGCGGCTGGCGGCCGCGGCCGTCGGGCACATGCGGCAGCGGGAACGCGCTGCCGTTGTCGATGATTTCCATGCACACGGCCCGGGGAAGCTGCCGCAGCCGGATGCGCACGCGCGTGGCGTTGGCGTGCTTGAAGACATTGGTCAGGCTCTCCTGGGCGATGCGGTAGAGGACCGTGCCCTGCTGGTTGCTGAGCTGCTCGACCTTCACCTCGCCCTCGAGATCAATTTTGATGCCGGTGCGCTCGGTGAACGACTTCACGTAATTCTGCAGCGCCGCCACCGGGCCGAGGTGGTCAAGCAGCGACGGCCGCAGTTCGCGCGCGAACTCGTGCACGAGGTCCATGCTCTGTTCGAGCAGCCGCTGGGCCGTGTCGACCTTCCGGCCGAACGCCTCGTCGCCCGCGGCGTGCGAGCGCAACATCGCGATGCTCACGTTCACGGCCGTCAGCGATTGCCCGATCTCGTCCTGCAGCTCGCGGCTGATGTGCTTTCGCTCCTCTTCCTGCACGTTCAGCACCCTGTTCGAGAGCTGGCGGAGATCTTCCTCCATCGCGCGCGCTTCGTGGAAGAGCCGGATGTAATGCTCCCGGCTCTCGCGCAGCGCCAGCTCGGCCTCCTTGCGCTCGCGGATGTCGCGAATCACGCCGGTGAAGAACCTCCCCCCGCGCGTGCACCACGTCGACAGCGTGAACTCCAGCGGGAACTCGTGGCCGTCGCGGTGCAGGCCCACCGACTGAATCGGGCGCTCGAGGTGCTGCCGCTCACCACCGGCCGCGAGACATTTCAGGGTGCACGCCGCCGCCGCGCGCAGCGGCTTCGGCATCAGCCGCGTGACCGACTGGCCGATCAGCACACGCCGCCGGTGGCCGAACATCATTTCCGCGCCGCGGTTCACCGCGACCACACGGCCGCGGCCGTCCACGGTGATGATTCCATCCTGCGCCGACTCGACGACCGAGCGGAACTTCAGCTCCGAATCCTGCAGGAGCTCCTGGGTCTTCTTCCGGCGGGAGACTTCGCGCGCCAGTTTCCCGATGCTCACCGCGAGCTCCTGGTGGCGCTCCTTCAACGTCCCGTTCAACCGCTGCAGCCGCTCGCACGCGTCGCGGAAGCCGCGGTGCGCGACCTCGAAGGCCGACAACGCCTCCATCAGGAACGTCTCGATCGCCGCGGCCCGCGGCGCGCTGACCAGGAACGGCGTGCCGTTGCCCACGAGCTTCACGAACGCCTCCTGGTGCAGCCGTGCGACGTCGACGACGCCGCAGCCGAGGTTCAGCGCCCTGCGTCCGAGCTCATACCCGCGCTGCAACGCCTCCTCGTCCTCGCGCGCGACATAGGCGGCGAGGGCGAGACGGTAGCGGGCGACGAGCGCGTTCCAGGATTTCGGTTTCACGCGTTGCCGAGGTATTTGCACGCGAGGACGAGGCCGTCGTCCGTCCCGCGGAATTTCTGGGCCATGATGCGATCCACGAGCGATCGCGGCGATTCCACCGGATCAATCAGATCGGAAAAATCCTCGCGCACGCCATCGGTCCCGAAGACCACGACATCGCCGCGCGCGATCGGCAGCACGCTCGCCTGGAGCGCCGGCAGGTGGTAGCCGACCACGCCACCGCGGAGCAAGACGCTCTCGCGCGCCGGCTGCGCCTGCCGGTTCGCCCGTTGCACCACCGTCTCGACATTGCCGATACCGAGCGCCGTCAGGGTGTTCTCGCGCGGGTTCACCGTGACGACGGTCATCACCACCCCGCGCGTGCGCTGGAGCGAGCGGTGGCAGTGTTGCACGAGACTCGCCACCGGTTCGCCGACGTGCTGCTCGAGCACGGCGATGGCGATGCGCGCCGCCGCCGTCGCTTCGTCGCCGTGGCCCAGCCCGTCGACCACGGCCAGCAGGACACCGCCGCTCCACGGCGCGACCACATGCAGATCGCCGGAGACGGACAGACCCGGCAGCGCCCGCGAGGCGACGCTCCATTCGATCGCCGACGAGGTCTGCGAGGCGATCGCGTTCATGCGAGACGTCGCTCCCCTGGTTGGTTCGGAGCGGAACGGCTTCCCGTTCCGTCGGAGCCGAAAGCGGTTCCGCTACCCGGCGGCTTCGAGTCGAGCCGCTCCCCCTGCACGCCGGCATTGGCAGATAGTGCGTTCATCAACGTCTCCACTTCTTCATGGTGATCGTCGTCCCGCGCCCGATGGCGGAGGCGATGTCGAACTCGTCCATCAGCCACTTCGCGCCCGGCAGGCCCACCCCAAGCCCCTTGCGCGTCGAGTAGCCATACTGCATCGCCTGCACGACATCGCGGATCCCCGGCCCCTGATCCCGCGCGATGATTTGGATGCCCTTCTTTCCGCCGTTCATGGAGCTGTTGATGCCCGACATCACGACTTCGCCCTTCTTCGCGTGGTCGACGATGTTGCGCGCCACCTCGGAAATCGCGGCGGCGATCAGCGTCACATCCGCGCCGTTGAAACCGAGCTCAAGCGCGAGCGCCCGTCCGCGCTGGCGGGCGGTGACGATGTCGGCGGATGATTGGATTTCCGTTTGCGTCTCAGTTTCCATTGACCGCAGCGCGTTTCGTTTTCGTGTCGAGGTAGAGCAGGCCCTCTTCAAGATCCAGCGCCGTGCCGACGCCTTCCAGCGTCAGGCCGAGTTGCACCATCGCAAACGCCACGTCGGGCTGAATGCCCACGATCACCGTCTCGGCGCCGCGCAGCTTCAGCATGTGCGCGATGGCCCGGAGCGTCCGCGTCGCGAACGAGTCGATCACGTCCAGCACGGTGACGTCGATGATCACGCCGCGCGAGCGATAGGTGCCGACCCGCTCGCCGAGGTTGTCGCGCAACTGCACGAGATCGGAGTCGGAGAGCACCGACTGGATGCTCGCGATGAGATAACTGCCCTGCTTGAGAATCGGGACCTGCATGGGGATTACTTCCGCGGCGCGTCGGAGTGGCAGCGGAAGCGCTGCGCTTTCGCCGGAACGGAGAGCCGTTCCGCCACGACACCGCGCTTCACGACTTGCCCTCCTTGCCCGCCGCGCCAACCGCCGGCTCGTTGGCGGCGATGATGACCTTGTAGCCGAGCAGCAACTCCGCCTCTTCGATGCCGCCCTGCAGATCGCCGACCGCGTTCATCTTGCTGAGATCGACCCCGATCGTGACCAGCGTCTGCGCGATCTCGGCGGACAATCCGGTGATGATCACGCTCGCGCCCATGAGGCGCGACGCCTCGACCGTTTTCACGAGGTGATTCGCGACCGTGTGGTCGATTGTCGGCACGCCGGTGATGTCGACGACCACGACCTTCGCACGGTTGGAGCGGATTCCGCGGAGCAGTTGTTCGGTGAGCTGCCGGGCGCGATGAGCGTCGATCACGCCGATGATCGGAAGAATCAAGAGCCGCTCGCGCACTTGCAGCACGGGCGTGGAGAGCTCGCGAATGGCTTCCTGTTGCTGGCGGATGACGCGCTCGCGCTCCTGCACGAACGATACGGCAACCGTGTTGGCGATGCGGTTCGCCGCGGGCTCGTAGGCGTCGAGCACCTTGTTGAGCAACTCGAAGTCGCCCTGGTATTTCTTGAACAGCGAGCGCGCCAGCACGTCGCGGAGCAGCAGCACGATGCCGACGACCTCATGCGTCTCGACGCCGCGGGGAATGATGCGTTCGGAAAGATTGCGCGCGTAGGCCTGCAGCGCCTCGACGCTGCCGGTCTCCAGCACCTCGACGTAGTTGTCGTAGACGGACGTCGCCTCGGAGAAGATCTCCTCCTTCGTCATCGCGGTGAGCAGTTGCGCATCGGTGATGCGGCGCGCCCATTCCTCGCGGAGTTGCGTGCGGTTCTGGCGGAGATGCGCCACCAGTTCGCGCAGCAACGGATCGTTGTAATCCGCCAGCGGCTTGGAGGGATGCGTGATGTTCTGAATCTTGAACTCTGGCTTCTTTTTCATCGCTGGATGGGTCAACACGTAGACGGGCAGTTGAAAGGACTTAGGACGCGACGAGTCTAAACACTTACTTCACCGTGCGAAATGGGGTGGAGAGCGACCAGCGAAGTAGGGATTAACCCCATTAGTCGTCCCCGGTAGTTCGGGCCCAATGACGGCGTGAGATTAACCGCGTTTTGGATCACTGTAGCGGAAGTGCTTCGCTTCCGTCACGGGACGGGAAGCCGTTCCGCTATGTTGCTGCTCGCTGGTTCGGTGGTGATCGCCATGCCCAGTTCGCCGCCGACCTCCTTCGCCCTCCCCGCCGTCGGCGAACGCACGCTGCGCATCCTCTCCCCCACCGTCCTCGAGCTCACGGCCATCACGAGCGGCGATCCCCAGATCCCCGCCGAGAAGGCGCCCACGCCCATCTTCCCGCCCCCGAAACTGGCGCCCGCCGACTTCGAAGTAACGGTCGAGGGCACGAAACGCGACGTGCGCGCAGTGGGTTTCAAGCGCCGTGTCGTCTCTGCGCCGCTCAAGCAGCGCGATCTGCGGATCGGGAATTGGATCTACCTCACGCTCGCTGCTCCCGTCGGCGAAAAGCAAAAGGTCGAGGTGACCTACCGCGGCGCGAGCGTCGCCTGGCTCGCCCAGGCGCGCGCCACCGCCGTCGCCGATCCGCTGCGCCCCAGCCCGGCCATCCACGTCAATCAGGTCGGCTACGGCCCGAAAGATCCCAAGGTCGCCATCGTCGGTTACTACCTCGGCTCGATGGGCGAGCTGCCCATCGCCGCCCCCGCCGCCGATTCCGCCAACGCCGACGCCACCGAGTTCTCCCTCGTTAACGCCGCCACCGGCGAAGCCGTCCATCGCGGCACCCTCACCCATCGCCCCGACCGCACCATGCCAGCCGGCTGGTATCGCCGCGTCTGGGAGGCGAATTTTTCCAAGTTCGGGACGCCCGGCGAATATCGCGTCGTGGTCCCCGGCCTCGGCGCTTCGTATCCGTTTTTCGTCGACGAAGGGATCGCCGGTGCCTTTGCCCGCACCTACGCGCTGGGCCTGTATCATCAGCGCTGCGGCGCCCCCAACGCCCTGCCCTTCACCCGCTTCATCCATGACGCCTGCCATACGGCGCCGGCCGAGGTGCCCACGATTCCGGTGTCGCAGTTGCGGAATTTCCCGAAGGAGGGCGCCAACGATCTCTTCCCCTACGTGCGCAAAGGGAAGGTGGATGTCTCCGGCGGCCACCACGACGCCGGCGATTACAGCAAATACACGATCAACAGCGCCGGCCTCGTCCACCACCTCATCACGGCCGTCGACGCCTTCGCCGGCGCCGCGGGGATCGACAATCTCGGCCTGCCGGAAAGCGGCGATGGCCAGAGCGACCTGCTGCAGATCGCGAAATGGGAGTCGGACTTCCTCGCCAAGTTGCAGGACGAGGACGGCGGTTTCTACTTCCTCGTTTATCCGCGCGACCGCCTCTACGAGCAGGACGTCCTCCCCGACAAAGGCGATCCCCAGATCGTCTGGCCGAAAAACACGGCCGCCACCGGTGCCGCCATCGCGGCGCTCGCCCAGTGCGCCTCGTCGAAAGCGTTCCAGAAAGCGTATCCCGCCGACGCCAGGCGCTATCTCCAAATCGCGCAGCGTGGCTGGAAATTTCTCTCGGACGCCCGGGCGAAGCACGACGGCGACGCCTACCGGAAGTTCACGCACTACGGCGACGCGTTCAAAGACGAGGACGAGATCACCTGGGCCGCCGTGGAGCTCTTTCTCGCGACCGGCGACCCCGCGTTCGAAAAAGAAATCGCGGCGCGGCTCGATCCGCAGAGCCCGGCGACCCGTCAATGGGGCTGGCGCCGGCTGACCGAAGGTTACGGTCACGCCATCCGCAGCTACGCCCTCGCGGCACGCACCGGCCGGGTCGAGCGGAGCAAGCTCGACCCGCGCATGCTCGCCCGCTGCGAGAACGAAGTCATCGCCGCCGCGGAGGACCTGGCGAAGGCCAGCCGCGAAGGCGCCTACGGCACGAGCTACCCCGAGCCGACGAAACGCGTGATGGGCGGCGGCTGGTATTTCCCCCTCAACCAGGCGTTCGACCTCGCGGTCGCGTGCCAGCTCGATTTCCCGGAGAAGAACGACCGGCGGCCCGCTTACCGCGACGCGATCATCGCGAACATCAATTACGAGGCTGGCACCAACCCGGTCGACGTCTGCTTCCTCACCGGCCTCGGCTGGAAGCGGCCGATCGACATCGTCCACCAATACGCCCAGAACGATCGCCGGTTCATGCCCGTTTCTGGCATTCCCCTCGGCGCGATCCAGGACGGCTTCCACTACATGGACAACTACCGCGGCGAGCTCGGCGCGCTCTGTTACCCGCTCGATGGTTCGAAGCAGGGGCCCTACCCCATCCTCGATCGCTGGGGCGACAGTTTTAATCTCCAGACCGAATTCGTGATCACCAACCAGGCGCGCGGGCTCGGCGTGACCGCGTGGCTCCTCGCCCAGAGCGCACTACGGGACCAGCCCTGGAAGCCGGCAACCGGCGAGATCACCGGCGCCGCGTCGGGCGCCCCGGTCGGCGACACTCTGAAAGTCCGGCTCAAGCTGCCCGCCGGCTACGAGCCCGCCCAGGCCCGCATCGTGTGGGAGGCCCGTGATCATGCCGCCGTCATCGGACCGGAATTCTCCCTCACGCCGAAACAGCCCGGCGCCTATTGGATTGAGGCCGAGGCCCAGTGGCCGGACGGCCGGCGGGTGTTCGCCGTTACGAATTTCACGGCGAAATAGCGCAGGCGGCTCGACTCAAAGCGAAGCGGCCTTGGTCGCCTTTGGCGCCGCCGGAGGCGGGTAAACTTCCCGCTCCGTCCGCCGGAAGCGAAGCACTTCCGCTACCCGAGCGCACCGGCCCCCTCGCACGCCGCCACTCAGCCGCGTCACCTCCGACGGGTTTTGCGGTCCAACGCCGCGGCGATCAGTCGGTCCGTCGTCCGGTTTCTTGTGCGGTGTTTCCACCCCTTCGTGTGGGCCCCTTACCGTAGCTGCATTTGGGTATTCACCCACTGTTACCAAACCCCCTCGCACGTTACTCTCAGGTTACAACAGATCCCTTTTGCCACCGATCGACCCACCCACACTCCGAGCGCATCCTGACTTTTCTTCCCGCCCCACGTCCATGCGATTGCTTTTCGTCCACGAGAAATTTGGCGCCTTTGGAGGCGCCGAGGCCAACGTGCTTTTGACCGCCACCGAGCTGAAGCGCCGCGGCCACTCCGTCGCGATCCTGCACGGCGCGCGCACGAGCAAGCAGGAGGACGCGTGGAGCGAGACCTTCACGGATCGCTATGCCCTGACCGACGCCCGCCCCGCCACGCTGCTGCGCACCGCGCTCGCGGAGTTTCGGCCCGACGTGATCTTCCTCCACAAACTCGGCGGCGTCGACGCGCTCACCGCCCTCGCCGATTGCGGCGTGCCGGTCGTGCGCATGGTGCATGACCACGACCTCTACTGCCTGCGCGGCTACAAATACAATCCGCTCAACCGGAAAATCTGCACCCGCGCCGCCTCCGCCTACTGCGTCTTCCCCTGTGGCGGCACCGTCGCCCGCAATCGCGAGGGCGGCTTCCCCGTGAAATGGGTCAGCTACGGCAACAAGCAGCGCGAGCTCGCGGTCAACCGCCGGTTTCCGCGGCTGATCGTCGCGACGGAATTCATGCAGGCGGAAATGGTCCGCAACGGCTTCGCGCCCGCCCAGATCGAGATTCACGCGCCGGTGCCCTGCACCGGGCCCGAAATGTTTCAATCCTCCTTTTCCGACCGCAACCGGATCGTCTACGCCGGCCAAATCGTCCGCGGCAAGGGGGTCGATGTGCTTCTTGAGTCCCTCGCCCGCGTGGAGACGCCCTTCGAGTGCGTCATCCTCGGCGACGGCAACCACCGCGCCGCGTGCGAAGCGCTCAGCACCCGGCTGGGGCTGGGCGATCGCGTGACGTTCGCGGGCTTCGTTTCGCAGGCGGAAATCCAGGATTACTACCGCGACGCCAGCGTCGCCGTCATGAGCTCGCTCTGGCCGGAACCCTTCGGCGCGACCGGGCTCGAGGCGATGCGTTGCGGGCTGCCGGTCGTGGCCTTCAACGCCGGCGGCATCCGCGAATGGCTGATCGACGGCTGGAACGGCTTCCTCGTCCCGTGGATGGATCGGGCCCAATTCGCCGCAAGCGTCGCGGAGCTCCTCCGTGACAAGGCGCTCGCCCGCAAGATGGGCGCGCATGGCCGCCAGTGGGTGGGCGAACGTTTCGGTTTTCCGAAATACATCAACGGGCTCGAAGATCTCTTTGCCCGCATCAGCACCCCCGGAGCGCGGGTGTCTTCGCCTGCTTCAAGTGGCACCGGCGTCCCGCCGGTAAGTTCTGCGACATCGGGCGCAACTCACTCCATCGCCGCATGAACTCTGCGCCTCCGGTCCACCTCATCGCAGTCGTCGGCGGCAGCGGCGCCGGCAAGGGCTGGCTCGTGGAACGGCTCTGCCGCCTCCTCGGCGATTGCGCGGGCCACCTGCAGTTGGACAATTTCTATCACGACCGCTCCCACCTCTCGCGGCTCCAGCGCGCGCGCGTGAACTACGACGTTCCCGGCGCCATCGACTGGGTGTGGGCGGAACGCGTGCTCGGCGATTGCCGCGCCGGCCGCCCGACCTCGATCCCGAACTACGATTTCGCGACGCACTCGCGGCTCGGCGGGAGCACCTGGCAGCCGCGGCGCGTAGTGTTTGTCGAAGGCTTGTGGCTGCTGCGACCGCCCGGCCTGCGCGCGTTGTTCGATCTCACGATCTTCCTCGATGCGCCCACCGAACTCCGGCATGCGCGGCGGCTCTCGCGCGATCTCGTCGAGCGCGGCTACACGGCCGAAGCGATCAACCACCAGCTCCTCACCGCGGTCGCGCCGATGCACGAACGCTACGTCGAGCCGCAGAAGCGCTGGGCCGACCTCGTGCTGGCGCAACCGTTCAACGAGAGCGATCTCGCCGCACTCTGCGGCCGCCTCTGGGCCCTGATTTCAGGCGCCTGTCTCGTGCAACCCTGGGAACACGAGACGTTCCGCTCCGATCTTTTCGAACTGCTCATGGAGCAACCTCATGAAGCCTGTCGTTGATTCGAAACTCCCTCCGCACGTGCTGGATCACTTTGCGGCCTTCGAGTCGCCCTGGGGCCGCTGGCGGCACCAGTGCTACCTCGGCTGGAAGCGCCTGATGTGGCGCTGGCTCGTGGGCGGCGCGCACGTCACGAAGCGCGTGCTCGACCTCGTCGGCAGCGGCTGCGCGCTGCTCGGCCTCGCGCCCGTCTTCGGCGCCATCGCGTTGTTGATCAAACTCGAGGACCGCGGGCCCGTGCTCTTCCGCCAAGTGCGCGTCGGCCGCCACGGCCGTGAATTCAGGATGCTCAAGTTTCGCTCCATGCGCATCGACGCCGAGGCGCGGCTGAAGGAACTGCTCGCCCAAAACCAGCACCAGGGCGGCGTGACCTTCAAAATCAAGGACGATCCCCGCGTCACGCGGATCGGCAAATGGATCCGCAAGTTCTCGTTGGATGAGCTCCCGCAGTTCTGGAATGTCTTCCGCGGCGAGATGTCCCTCGTCGGCCCGCGGCCGCCCGTCCCACGCGAGGTGGCGCTCTACACTCTCGCCGATCGCCGCCGCCTCGCCGTGAAGCCCGGCATCACCTGCATCTGGCAGATCAGCGGCCGCGCCGAAATCGACTTTCCCGGCCAGGTCCGGCTCGACGTGCGCTACATCGAGAGCCGCAGCTTCTGGCAGGACATCAAGATCCTTTTCAAAACCGTCCCCGCCGTCCTCACCGGCAGCGGCGCCTACTGATGAAATCACTCCTCATCTGTCCCGCTGACCGGCCCGGCGTCGCGCAACTGGCGGACTCCGCCCCGCTCGTCCTCGCGCCCCTGCTCGGCAAATGCCTCATCGAATACTGGCTCGAGGCCCTCGCCGCGCGCGGCGTGAAGCACGTGGCCGTGCTCGCGAGCGACCGGCCGCAGGCGGTGCGCCACTTCGTTGGCGATGGCGCCCGCTGGGGCCTGCAGGTCGAGGTGATCCCGCAATCGCGGGAACTCAGCGTCGTGGAGGCTCGCGTGAAATATTTGGGTTCCGATCATTCTCTTTCTTCGTTCTCGTTCTCTCCATCGGGCCAACCCCAGACGAACGAGAACGAGGAACGCGAACGAGTTGTGGTCGAACCAGCGACAGGAACCACCGACGTCATCCTGCTCGACACCCTGCCCGGCCACCCCAGGCGCTCCCTCTTCGAAAGCTACCAGGGCTGGTTCGCCGCGCTGAAGGCCTTCCTGCCCCACGCCGTCACCGCCACGCGGATCGGCATGCACGAAGTCCAGCCCGGCATCTGGATCGGGCTGCACGCCCAGATCGATCCGACCGCCCACCTGCACGCCCCCTGCTGGATCGGCGAGCATGCGCTCGTCTCCGCCGGCGCCAACCTCGGCCCCGGCGCCATCCTGGAGGACCGCGTCGTGATCGAGGCTGGCGCCCGGGTCACGGAAAGCGTGATCGGCCCCGAGACCTTTGTCGGCGAGCTCATCTCGGTCCAGAACTCCCTCGCTCACGGCGGCACGCTGGTAAACTGGATGACCGACTCCTGTCTCCACGTTCCGGATGCGTTCTTTCTCTGCTCGCTCGGCGATCGCCGCTTCGGCGCCTCCCGCTCCGGCGTGACCGGCCGGCTGCTGGCCGTCGCCGCCCTGATCGTCACCGCCCCGATCGCGCTCACCATCATGCTGCTCTCCGTGCTGCGCGGCGAGAATCCCCTCGTGCTGCGCCTCGGCGTCCGGCCGCAGCGCAACGTGCGCGTCTCCGCCCAGCGCACTTTCGCCTACCACGAGCTCGCCGGCGGCAGCAACTGGCTGAAGCGCTGGCCGCAGTTCTGGAGCGTCGCCCGCGGCGATCTCGCCTGGGTCGGCAACCGCCCGCTCCGCCCGACGCAGGCGCTCGGGCTCGGCAACGATTTCGAACGCCTCTGGCTGACCGCGCCCGTCGGCCTCGTCTCGCTCGCCGACGCCAACGGCTGCACCGACGGCCTGAACGACGAGACCTGCGCCCACGCGAGCTACTACGCCGTCAACGCCAGCACGCGCCTGAACTGGTTCGTGCTCTCGCGCGCCCTGTTCCGCGCCGCCCTGGCCTGGCCGATCCGCTGGCCGCGTCGCAAGCACGCCGCCGTGCCGTTGCAACAACTCGCCCCCAAGCAGGGCGCCTGAACTTTCCACCCATCCAGCGAGTCAGACCAAAAGGACCTATGAAAATCGAACACGAAGGAAACCACCTGCGCGTCAGCGATATCGCGGAGCTCAACGCGACCAACGCGTCGGCGTTTCGCGACGAAGTGCGCGCGGCCATGCCGAGCGAGCCCGAGTCGATCGAGATCGATCTCTCCCAAACGCGCTTCGTCGACAGCTCGGGCCTCGGCGCCCTCTTCGCCGTCTACAAGGCCGCCAACAACGGTCACGACGGCGTCACCCTGCGCCTCCTCAACCCGCGCCCCTCGATCCAGCAGTTGTTCGAGCTGACGCAACTCCACCAACTCTTCGAGATCTCGCGCGTTGATTCCCGGTGGAATCAAAGCACCAAGCTCTAACCTCCGAGCTCCAGTGAAGCTCCCCTTGGCCAAGCCCCAAGCGCTCTTTGATGTTTGGCGGTTCACTGGAGCCTGGCGGTTGGAGCTTGGCGCTTCTTGAAAATGGACTCCATCCCAGCGGAGCGCGGCGCGTCCCAACGCGTCGTCTTTAAATGTGATCTCGCCGAATCCCGCGTCGCCACGCGGATCCTGCGCGCCTTCCTCGTCGAGCAGGGTCTCGACGAATCCGAGCAGTTCGCCTGCGAGCTCTGCCTCGCCGAGGCGTGCAACAACGCGGTGCAATACGCCACGCCCGCCGGCGCCGCGTTTCCCGTCGTCGCCGAGGCCATCGTCCACGCCGCCGGCATCGAGCTGCGCGTCACCGATCGCACCGCCGGCTTCGAGCTCGGCGCCAAACCCACCGCGCTCAACCCCGAGCGCGAAAACGGCCGGGGCATCTTCATCATCCAGTCGATGATGGACGAGGTGCGGTATTACCGCGGCGCCGAGGACAATACCCTTGTGATGCGCAAGGGCCGCACTCACCAGCAGCACCGGCCGGCCGAGGACGCCGCCACCGCCACACTCCAGGACGCGCGCCGCCAGCTCGAGAACTGCCAGCAGACGGTCAGCGGAATGGCCCGCGAACTGTGTTTCCGTTCGGAAAGCCTTGCCGCCATATTCCGTTGCAGCGCCGAGCTCGGCCGCGCCAGCGATCTCGAGGGCTTCGGCAACCGGCTCTTCACCGATCTGCTGCACCTCACCGGCGCCGACTGGTTCGTGCTCCGAGTGCTCCCCGCCGGCGATCCGCAGCTCACCGTCCTCACCGCCTCCGCTCCGGAGATGCGCGGCCCGCCCCTCGGCATCGCGTCGTCCACGCCGGGCGAGTCGCCCGCCGAACTCTCCGCCGCCCGCACGCGGCGCGAGCAGGAGTTCGACGCGAGCCGCAGCACCAACGCCACCGATCCCCTTTCGACCGCCGGCCCCGAGGCGACCGGCATCGTGCAGCCGCTGCTCTTCGGCAACACCTTGCTGGGCACGCTCGCGATCGGGCGCCGGCAAAAGGACGCGCCCTTCACCGCGCTGCAGGTCGAGACGATCCGCGCGTTTGGCGAGTTCATGGCCGTCCAGATCATGAACGTGCGCCACCGCGAGGACCAGGTGCATGCGCGCCTCGTCGCCCACGAACTGGAGATCGCCCATCGCATCCAGCGCGCCCTGCTCCCGCGCACTCTGCCGCAGCTCGGCGGCTTCCGGCTCGCCGGCAACTGGGAGAGCGCCCGCCAGGTCGGCGGCGATTTTTACGACGCCTTCCCGCTCGACGATCATTCGCTGCTGCTCGTCGTCGCCGACGTCATGGGCAAGGGCGTGCCCGCCGCCATCTTCGCCACCATCACGCGCAGCCTCCTGCGTGCGATGGCAGTGCGCAGTCACCACCCGGCGAAGCTGTTGAAACGACTCAACGAGATGCTCTACGCCGAGCTCTCGAGCGTCGGCATGTTCATCACCGCCCAGATCGTCTTCATCGATCTGGATCGCCGGCAACTCGTCGCGGCGAGCGCCGGCCACTGCCCGATTCTCATGCTCTCGGGCGAGACGGTGAAATCGCTCGGCGTCACCGGCACGCCCCTCGGCATCCTGCCCAACGCCACCTACCGCGAGCAGACCGCGACGTTCGGCGATCCCGGCGGGCTGCTGCTCTACACCGACGGACTCACCGAGGCGTTGAACCCGGCCGGCGAGATGTTCGGCCAGGACCGGCTCGCCGACTGGCTGCGCGCCCGCGCGCCGCTCCCCGCCAGTGCCGAACAGCTCCGCGACGAGCTCACCGTCGAACTCTGCCGTTTCCGCGGCGACGCCGCCCTCCGCGACGACCAGGCCTTCCTCATCCTCGCCGAGGAACCCCCGGAAAGACCAGAGACCAGGGACCAAGGACCAGAGAACTCCGAACCTCGCCCCGACCTCCTCTCCGAGTCTCTCGCCTCCAGCCTCTAGCCCGGATATTTCATGCTCTACTCGCCAGCGACCCTCCACGGTGTGCTCGGATCAAGTCTACAGATTCAACCGTTTTGGCTATCCGGGCTAAGTGCAAAACCCCAAGCGGTTTTGCTTTT
>Ga0163144_10016791_pt1 | contig 14974 bp, 18 predicted proteins | sample OliLak19BULKMAT1_FD_123175 | JGI IMG/M metagenome (GOLD analysis project Ga0163144, IMG submission 123175) | Freshwater microbial mat bacterial communities from Lake Vanda, McMurdo Dry Valleys, Antarctica - Oligotrophic Lake LV.19.BULKMAT1 | ecosystem: Environmental > Aquatic > Freshwater >... | reverse complement strand
TCATACATTAAACTTTTCGCATCTTCAACATTCATATTAAATATTATACTCTATTAAATAATTAATTGAACTCATGACATCTCTAAACACTGCAGATATGTTTTAAAAGCGACCTTACGAGCCATACAAAAGGCGAGTCAGAGTTTCTACGCGCATAAATTGCGCCTTCCGTGAAACGGATAAGCACTCTTGGAGTGCGCGAAACGCGCCTTGCCTGAAAGGCATAAGTACCCTTGGGGTGTGTCGCTGTAAAACATATCAAAGTAGGTTTAGAGATATTTATCTCTCCCATCGTCCAAATATCCCGGTCGACAAAAGCCGTTCAGAATTATTTTGTTTCAAAACCAACTCACCGCAATCAACAGTCCCTCCAAAATTTTTCAAAGAATCTTCCAAAACATTTTGAAGCATCAAGGCAGAAGCACTGACAGCATAAGCATTAACAATAACAAAAAGTGGATTTTTCGACAAAAGTTGATTAATCAGTAGCATCAATTCTGGAAAATTCTCATTAAATTTCCAAACCTCGCCTTTAGCACCATGGCCAAAAACAGGAGGATCCATCAATATCCCGTCATATTTATTTCCCCGCCGGACTTCACGGTGCAAAAAACTCAAAACATCTTCCAAAATCCATCGAATAGAATCTTCTGACAAGCCAGACAAAATCATGTTCTCCTTTGCCCAAGCGATAGAAGGCTTCGAAGCATCAACATGAGTGACTTGTGCACCAGCCTTCGCACAAACAACACTCGCAATCCCAGTGTATCCAAACAAATTTAAAATTTTTATTTTTTCATTGCGAGCTACTAATTTGTCATGCTGACTTATCTTTTCTTTCATCCACTCCCAATGAACAGCTTGCTCAGGGAATACTCCCAGATGTTTAAAAGGCGTAGGCTCTACCCAAAATTTAATATCATTCCAGGATAGTTGCCATCTTGATGGAATTTTTTTATTAAAAACCCATCCTCCACGGCCAGAACTATCATAGAAAGCATCAACCTTCTCCCACTCACTGTTAGGCAGACTTCTATTCCACAACACTTGTGGATCAGGCTTACTGAAGGCAAACTCACCAAATCTCTCCAAACGCTCCCCATCACCAGAGTCAAGAAGCTGATAATTAGGAAATGGGGAACATAATAAAAAGATATTCATGGGATAAGTATACTATAATTTACATCGATCTACTTGATCCAGAAATATTTAATTTTTATCGCTTAAATTATTTATCCACTCTAGTTGGCTTAACTATATCTTGAATCTTCCTAGCTGCTTATTCGGCCACTCCAGCAACAAATTGAGCTACATATCTCAGCGACAACTCTCGGCAATAAATGATCGGAACTTCCAGCTTCAGAACCAACTTGCTGATCACCCGACTGGTCATCATAAATCCAATCACCATCATACTTTGACATAATTATAATCTTCCATCTATACACGACGACTAGACTGAGTATTTGACGCAGCTTTCACAGGTATCTCCATTGTCTTTTTGGCCAACCAGAAAAAGGCTCGATCGACCTTAAGAGATAAATCGTACTGTAAGGCATTGGCAATCGGTTGTAATAATACTCGGGCACCAGCTATTTCAATTGGTTCTATTATCGATCTTGGCAACCATCGATCATCAGGATGCGGAATTCTCTCAACCTCCATTCCTATCTCATTAGGCGAAGTTATCTTAATCCTATATCCATCGGGGAAAACACCTCTACTCAAAACCTGCCCCATACTAATTTGTATAGACATCCTTTCTTTAAAAAAGTAACAATTACATCTCGCGTCTCTTTTGCACTTGATCCACGATTCGGTCAAGAGCAAAATCAACAGCCTCATACAAATCATCATGTTCACCAGTTGCAACAACATCAGGTCCAGGAATCTCAACTTTAATTTTAACGTCAGCACTTGGCTGTCCAGCCTTGCGATGCTTCATGAAATCCATAACAACAGTTACGAGTATTATTTCATCTTCATATTTTGACAAAGCTTTATCAACCATTTTCTCAACTGTAGTTGTTATTGCATCAGTCAAATCAAAATTTCGACCATCCAAAGAAACTTTCATAAAAATCCTTTAAAAAAGCATAATCAAATTCATAATAATAAGTTATATCAATACTATACACCGATTGTATGAGTTTGAATAGCGACAGTTAAAATACTATATTCCAAATAATTTTTCGGTATTTTTGACAGTTTGCGAGCATACTTCTTCAAACGTAATACCTTTTATTTCAGCAATCTTTTTAGCTACATCCAAAACAGATACCGGCTCATTCCTCTGACCACGTATTGCTAAAGGCGCCAAAAAAGGCCCATCAGTCTCGACCAAAATTTTATCCAAAGCTACACGCTTCGCATGACCTACCAAAAGATCCACGTTTTTGTAAGTTAAATTCCCAGCAAAAGAAATACAAAACCCAAGTTCGATACAGCGGTCAACATACCAATCCGGTCCACTCACACAGTGCAAAACTCCACGGAAATTCGACTTTTCAATCTCACCAGTTACTTCACTTTCCAACCGTTTAAACTCCTCATCGGTATTAGTACCACTCGAATATTTTTTTTGAAAATTCCCTAAAGAAAATCCGTAGCTCAAAGTATCGTAGTCCTGACCATCACCAAAATACTCTTCCAAAATCGAAACTACGTCAGTATATGCATCCTCACCTGTATCACGAACATGCAGAGTTAAAGGCAAAGAGTGCTGAATCGCAAAAAGTATTTGGCGCTCAAAGAGCTCTCTTTGTAAATCTTTCAACTCGTCTTTGCGAGCTTGCGCCGCCTCTGTGAGGCTAGTCCCCTTGTGGGACGAAGCAATCTCTCCTTTTTCAAGACAATAATAATCCAAACCACACTCCCCAATTCCCACAGTTTGAGGAAATTCAACTTCCTTCTCCAAAATCTTTATATACCGATTAATCGTTTCAAGTTCAAAACCTTCCTCCAAAACACAGTCCGGATGGAATCCAATAGTCCGTGAAACCTCTGGAAATCTTGTTACCAAAACTCTAGTCTTAGACTGTGAAGCTTCGTTCGTTCCAATCGTTACAATCTTTGAAACTCCAGCCTCTTTTGCGCGGTTCAAGATCTCTGAAAGATCATCTTGATAATTATCCCAATCCAAATGACAATGAGAATCAATCAGCATAAAATACCCCTATACACAACTTTTTATACAATTAATTATAATATAAAAAACCCCACCCTAACCCCTAGACCCCCACCTATATCCTCAACCCCACCCCATTATCCTTCAACCATTTTGTAGATTTTTTAAAATTTGGAAAATATTCAGCGACCAATTTCCAAAATTTTTCAGAATGATTCATCTCACGTAAATGCGCAAGTTCATGAACAACAACATAATCCAAAACTTCTTTAGGCGCAAGAATCAAACGCCAACTAAAATTCAAATTACCCGCAGAAGAACAGCTTCCCCAACGCGTTTTCTGATCCTTAATCACCAAAGATTGATATTCAACTTTCATTCTATCCCGGTACAATTCAATTGCTCCGCTAATAACAGCCTTTGCTTGCTTCCTGAACCAGCGTTCAAGAATCGCTTCGGCCAAATCAGCGCTCACACACCTGACAATTATCATCTTATCTTCAACCAGAACAGGAGGCCAATGTTTCTCACTAACATCAATTACCAATTGGTATTCCTGACCCAAATACAAAACTGAATTTTTTTCAAGAAATGGTTGAAATAAAGCAGCGTGCCTGACTCTTTCTTTTTCAATTCGCACCCACTGTTTTGCAATCCAAATACTTTGAGAATTAAAAAAACGCCTTCCTTCTCGCTCAGACAAATGATCAGGTAAATGAACGACAATCCCGTCTTCAGCCGTAGCAGTAATTTTGATACGACCTAGTCTTTCGTTCTTAATAATCCTATACGGAATATTAGAATCGCTCATGCAGCTTTACCTTTCAATGAAGAAAGCAGAATGGACATAGAGGTTGAGCTCAGTCTCTTTCTAGTTTTACTCCCACCCAAAGATTGTTTGGTTGAAATACTAAATTTGCCAACTCTTATCGCCTCCAAAATATCTTGCCAGTTTTTGGTTTTAGGTATATCAACAATTATCTTAGTTAAACCCAAATGGTCAATAGAGTGAGCATCGCTTCCCCCAAACATTAAACTTTTCTTCTCAACAGCAACCGTATAGGCTCTTCTATTTGCAAGTTCATCCTCATAGCTATTGAAAACTTCAATTCCGTCAAAATTATTATTCATTATTAAGTCAGTGCCCATAAAAGTAACTTTACTAAACTTTACTCCGTATGGATGAGCGGCAACAGCAAGGCCGCCTTGCACATGAATCAAATCTATAGTTTCATCAATTGGTAAACGTGAATGAATTTTTTCAGGGACGCCGTAAGCCAAAACATGCGGCCTTTTGTTCGGCAGCCTTGAAGCTTTAACAGTAATTTCAACAGAAGGAATTAAGACTAAACCATTTTGAAGTGCGTAAACATTAATCTCTGAAAATGCAGTTTGCGTATCATGATCAGTTATAGCGACAAAATCAAGCCCAATAGAGATAGCACGATCAACAAGCTCTTTCGGAGTCGCAAGATTCCTGTGTGCCCAGTGAGGTAAAGACAAATTTGTGTGACAGTGAATCTCACCAATCATGATTGATATTGTATCACGAAATATACGGGTATATACTCTACTACATATGAATATAGGAATACTTACATCCGGTGGAGATTGCTCCGGTCTAAATGCAGTCATAAGAGCAATAGTTCTAACAGTTAAAAATAACAATCCCAACAACAAAGTCTATGGATTTATGGACGGATTCGAAGGATTGTACGCAACTGGAAAATATCGCGAGTTACAGATTACAGATGTTGAAACGATCGAAGGAATTGGCGGAACAATTTTGGGCACCTCTAACCGCGGAGATTTTGGCGAAATCGGAAGCCTTAAAGATCCATCAGCCAAAGCCCTAGAAACAATCGAAAAGATCAAACAAACAAAAGAAAAATTGGATTTAACAGGACTTATTGTCACAGGTGGGGACGGCTCACTACGTATCGCATATTGGCTCGGTCAACAAACTGGATTAAACATTATTGGGGTACCAAAAACAATTGATAATGATTTAGCAAATACAGAGATCACGCTAGGATTCAATACTGCAGTTCAAACAGCAACCGACGCAATCAGCAAGATCCGTGACACTGCAAGATCTCACCACAGAGTAATGGTAGTTGAAGTAATGGGTCGCGATGCTGGCTGGATAGCCCTCGAGTCGGGAGTTGCAGGTGGAGCTGACTGTATTTTAATTCCAGAATTTCCATATGATCTAAAGAAAGTAATTAATTTTATTAAAACTCAATCGGACCACGACTCAAAGTCCATAGTAATAGTCATAGCAGAAGGTGCTCGCGAAATATCAAAAGATATCAATCAAAAAAGTTCAGGCGAAACAATTGCACACGATATTCAAAAAGAAACTGGAATCGAAACGCGTCTGACAATACTTGGATATGTTCAGCGCGGAGGAGAACCATCTTGCCTTGATAAAATATTGGGAACAAGGCTCGGACAAAAATCAGCTGAATTACTATTACTTAATGAAAAAAATCTTTACGTATCTATTCAAAATAATTCTCTAGTAAAATTACCATTATCTATGGCTTCAGCAGAAACTAGATTTGTTCCGAAAAATCACGAAATAGTAGCCAGCGCAAAATCAATTGGAATATATTTTGGAGAATAAAGCCTTTATCTAAACATATCAATTATTCTAACGACTATATATACAATCAAAGCATAAACACCCATTGCAACTAAAGTTGTAAATTCTAGATTATATCCAGAAACTTGAATTTCGTTTTGTTGGGTTACACGAAACAATCCTTCAAAAGGAAACGTAAAACCATTCGTAATACCATAAAGCAAAGAGATTAAAATGTTTTTTGTATTAGCACCAAGAAGCTTAAAAGTAAATCTCAAAGCCAAAGCCGACTCAAGAATAATCAACAACAAATAAGTCAATTCAATTAATTTAGTTGCAACACTTTTTCTGTCAGGAATTTTCGGCTTATCTTGAAATCCGCTAGCCGGAGGCTGAGTTGGAACTGTTGCATGCGCTGGTGCTACAAACACTCCAGGTGTTGGAGCTTGAGGATATACACCCCCTTGAGCTTGTTGGTAGTTATAAGGTTGAGCAGCAGTACCATTTTGAGGTGGATATGTGCTACCTCCAGCATTAGGCTGGACTTGAAAAGGTTGTGATGGGCTACCTGCCCCAGGTTGATCTTGAAATTGCATATACAAGGATTATAGTTATATTAGTAAAACCTCGTCAATAGTTTAAAAAAAGCAGTACTATTGCATTCAAAGAGCAAACCACATAAAATAACCTAAAATAATATGAAAAATCTAATCCTGATCGCTATTTTCAGTACATTATTAATAACAGGTTGCTCCTTCAAAAAACCAAATTCTGGAGTAGACATCAAATCAACTCCGCAAAGCAAAGTATTTATTAACGAAAAAGAAGTTGGCTCAACTCCATATATAAATAAACAAATGGCTGCAGGAGAATACACAATCAAACTAGTTTCTGACAGCGGGCAGTGGACCTCAAATAAAATCAGAATTATCGACAACACCTTATTCACAATAAATCGAGAATTAGCAGAAAATTCTGAAGATCAGGCCGGTGAAAACGTAAGTTTAGAAAAAGGCAAAGGAATTGCAGTTTTTACAACACCAACACAAGCAGATATTAGTTTAGACGGACAAGTACAAGACAAAAGTCCATATTTAATAGCTGCTACCAGCAAAGGGGTCCACGAAATCTTGCTATCAAAAGAAGGGTACGACTCAAGAACTATAAAGGTTAAAACAATTGATGGATACAAAGTATTTATAGAAGCACAATTAAAAAAAACTTCAGACTTACCTATCCCAACAACATCAGCAGAACCTTCGCCATTACCATCATCAACGCCTAGTGTATCCAGTTCTCCAACTCCAAAACCATCAGCAACAGAAAAGCCAACCGCATCACCAAAACCATCTGCAACTCCAAAATCATCCCCATCTGGATCACCTACTTCTTCAACATCGCCTACAGGCAAAACTGTAACCGTCGTTAGTCCCGGCACTGGATGGTTACGAGTCAGAAACAAGCCTGGAGTTGATGGCCAAGAGATCAGTCTTGTCAACGATGGAGAAACTTTTGCTTACGAAGAACAACTTAGCTCAGGGTGGACATTGATAATTCTAAGCGATGGAACCAAAGGGTATGTCTCGAGTAAATATGTTAAAATAAACAAGTAATCCAAAAAAGTATGACTGACCCAAAAAAAAGTATATTTGTCCAGCTATACCAGCCGGCGCAACCTCAAGACGATGCTGATCAGCAAACTCAACCGATTTCACAAAATACTGGCGGTTCTGCTCCCGAAGGAGACTTGTTTTCTTCAAGTTCTAGTCCGGCAGAATATATGCCAATCCAAGAGTATGTCGAACCAGATCTCTCACCAGATATGGGAGCTTTTATACAAAACTCTGCACCACAATTTACAGCACTCCCACAAATACCTTTAGCTCCAACTATTCCGAAAGCAAACCTGACACCAGTCATGCACCCAACCCAACCATTATCAGACGATCAAATTGAAAAAGAATTAAAAACAGATGTCTATACAGCAATCAGATGGCTAGCAGAATGGTGTTTGCGTCAAATTAAATCTGACGCTCTAAACAAAAAATTAGAACAACAAAATACTTCTTTAACGCCGTAAGCACTCCCTGCCCTATTTTTTTAGTAAATATTTTGGTAAGGTAAATATATATGCCAGCAGATATAATCAATGCGCTTCCTTTTTTTGGGTTAATATTTTTTACGCTCTTACTGACCATACTAATTATTGCATTACTACTCGGAGCAGCAGCTCTCTATTTCGTAAAAACAGTTCTCTACAAAGAACGTGAAGAAGCATCATTAAAATCGAAACTCCTTCAAATCACTATTCCAAAAGAAAACGAGGTTAAGATAGACGCAGCCGAACAAATGTTTTCAGCCTTCGGAGGAATATACAAGTCAGCAATGATACCATTCCTAAAATACCAGCCTTCAATAAGTTTTGAAATCGTAGCACAGCTAGAATCAATAAAATTCTATATTAATGTTCCAGAAAATCTCCAAGATTTAGTAGAGAAACAAATTCACGCAGCCTATTCAGGTGCGGAAGTAAAAATAGTCGATGAATACAATATATTTACAAAAGAAGGCAAAATAGCGTTTTCATCACTTAGACTAAAAGGCGCAGACTATCTACCAATAAAAACTTACAAAGAACTAGCAACTGATCCTCTATCCTCAATCACATCTGCTATGGCAAAAATGAAAGAAGGCGAAGGAGCAATCGTTCAAATATTAATTACACCTTCAGGAGGTAAATGGGCCAAAAAAGGTTCAGGCTTCGTAAAAGGTAGTAGATCGCAAGAAACTAACTCTGAAAAGCCAAAGCCAGCTGACGCAAAACAGCTCGAAGCAGTAGAGCAAAAAATCGCAAAACCAGGATACGAAGCTTCAATCAATATTGTCGTAACCTCAGAGTCCAAACAAATGGCGCAAATGCATTTATCCAACATCAAAGCTGGATTTGAACAATTTAACGGAGCATTTAATAGTTTCAAAAACAAAAAAATCTGGTTCAAAAAAGCGTTCTTAACAAATGTAATTTATCGCTATACCCCGATCCTTTCAAAATCTAGCGTATTAAATACAGAAGAACTAGCCTCAATATTTCACTTACCTAATAAAACAATTGAGACGCCTTACATAACATGGTTAAACGCAAAAAGAGCGGCACCTCCAGCAAATCTCCCAAACTCAGGGCTATTCCTTGGTAATAGTATTTATCGTGGAATTAAACGCCCAATATATATTGGTCCTGACGACAGACGAAGGCACATGTATATTATTGGGAAAACAGGTACTGGAAAATCAGAATTCCTCAAACAAATGGCAATTCAAGACATCAACGATGGACATGGATTGTGTTTCATGGACCCACACGGAACAGCTATCACTGATATTTTACAATTAATCCCACCAGAAAGAGCTGAAGATGTAATATATTTCAACCCGTCCGATCTTGAATACCCACTAGGCTTAAACTTACTTGAAGCCGAAACCGAAGAACAAAAACATTTCATGGTCAACTCGATTATTGGTTTGATGTACAAACTATACGACCCACACCAAACTGGTATTATCGGACCAAGATTTGAGCACGCGATTCGTAATGCTATGTTGACAGTCATGTCAGTTCCAGGCAATTCATTTATCGAAGTCGTACGCGTTCTGACCGACGCAAAATATTTACAAGAGCTTCTCCCTCACGTCGAAGATCCAATGGTCAGAAGATACTGGACTGATCAAATTGCCCAAACATCCGACTTTCACAAATCTGAGGTTTTGGACTACATCGTTTCGAAGTTTGGACGCTTCGTCACAAACAAAATGATGCGCAATATCATTGGTCAATCAAAATCCGCATTCGATTTTAGAAAAATTATGGATGAAAAGAGAATATTGCTAGTTAATTTAGCAAAAGGTGAAATAGGAGAAGAAAACTCCAACTTCTTGGGTTTAGTTCTAGTCCCACGTATTCTAGTTGCTGCCATGTCCAGATCCGACGCAATTGCAAAAGGCATTTCTTTCCCAGACTTTTACCTTTATGTTGACGAGTTTCAGAATTTTGCTACATCGACATTTGCTGACATTCTATCAGAAGCCCGAAAATTTAAATTAGATCTTGTAGTAGCAAACCAATTTATTGGACAAATGGAAGAAAACATCAAAAACGCTATCTTCGGCAACGTTGGTACAATCGTGTCTTTCCGTGTCGGAGTAACCGATGCCAATTATCTTCAGCATGAATTTCAACCAACATTTAACGAACAGGATTTAATTAATGTTGAAAGGTTTAATGCCTATACAAAAACATTAATAAATGGAGAACCAACTTCAGCATTCTCGCTAGACACAACCAAAGACGTCACCGCAGAGCGAGCAATGATGAGTCCAGAACTCGCAGAAATGATCAAAGAGCTCTCAAGACTCAAGTTCGGCGCCGAACGAGGCTTCATCGAATCCGATATGCAACGTCGCTCTAACCTTTAAGTACCTATCAATAAATGAGTTGGCGACGGCAGTACCCGCTAGGGTACAAAGAAGATTCAGTAAACTTCAAATAATGTTCCACGTCTGTAGTACCTCAAACGAGCACTTGAAAAGTCGATGGAAAGACTATAGCATACCTATAAATATATGTTTGAAACTAAATACAAAGAAATTTGAGTAATTCGACTAGGAAACGTATCGGTCTGTACTTAACACTCTTAATTATTGTATATATTTTAATCGAGATAAAATATAATCATCCATATTCAAATGCAGTTATTGGAAGACAATCGATTAAGGGAGAGTTCTTTGTTTCTGGAGGTACCATACTAATATCTGGAATATTAGCACTATATCAAGACAAAGGCACTCTCTCGAGGAAATTATTCAAAATTTTAGAGATAATAGTAATGACTATTAACTTAATATATATATTAATTTTATTGCTAGAAGTCATTTTTTTAATTTTTGGCAATCAAATAGGCTCAGTAAACTTCCACGGGCTTTACGCCCTGGAAAGTATTAAGTTAGGATGAATAAAAGGAGAAAATATGTCAGGAACCGCCCAAACAGATAACGAATCACAGAGAGAATCCAGGCCAAACACCAATAGGTAGGCAAGTTACTGATGAAATTAAAGATATCATTTATTTATACAGTTGACTATCAGTTCCAATCGCTACAAACTCAAAGACAATTCCATTAAGGCGTAGGGTCATACCCGGCACGAAATGTAACAGTTTTACTACGCACCAATTCGCGCAAAAAACCATTGATCGCCGCACTCAAACTTAATCCCAACTCTTCCGCTACTTTTTGAGCTTCAATCTTAACTTTTTTATCAACTTTTACGTTCACTATTGCTGTATCCATATATACAAAGTATATATAAAGTATACACATATGTCAATATTAAGGTTCTTGTTCATATTGCCCTTTTCTCAAGCCGAAAGTATAATAGCTTAGTCTTGGAGCTATAGCTCAGTTGGTAGAGCGATGAGCTTATACCTCATTGGTCCTAGGTTCGAGTCCTAGTAGCTCCACAAAATTTATTGACAAAGACGCTGTTAAATTTGATCCAATCATTGCAAAATAAAGTTTATATGGAGATCTATATCTCGCTATTCGCTTTTCTGCCCTTCCTTATATCTTTTAGTATCGACATATATCGACTCCTTAAAGACACGGCAACAACTAACATTATGGAAATGATCTCTGTAATAATTTTTTTTGGATTCTTCGGCCTCATGGCCTATTTTGGATCTGAAACATTTTAATTACTCTTACAAAAAGAAACGCTATGGTCGACTTTCTACACAAATCTCATAACATATAGCTCGTTTTCCATCGGTTATACTTTTACAAAAAACTCTTGGCGTCCCTTCCAAAAGGAGAAAGTTAGTCCGAGCAATAAACTACGTGTAGACATCTTTCATAATTACATGGTCTATTCTATGATAGGGTTATTAATCTCACTTATAGTAGTTTCTACTATAATCATAATCAAACACCAACTTAGTTGGTCTAGGTGATCTAACTTTTTATAGCTTCCTCAAGCAACGATATAATTTGGATTGAAATAAATCCACAGCTGTCACATTTTTTATTTATCATTACCAATCCTATTGCCAAACAAAGACTTTCCAACTAATATAAATTCGTGAATCCACAAGATTTAGATCAGATAGGAATGTTAGTTGAAAAAATTGTTAATAAAGCAATTGAACCACTAATACAAAGCTCGGCAGAACACACAGCCATTCTTTCAGAACATTCTAAGATTTTAGGTCAACATACAAATACTTTAAATGAGCATACAAAAATCCTTGACCAACATACAAAAATTCTCGGTCAACATACAAAAATATTGGACTCCCACACAAATAAGCTAGATAAACTAGAAACAATTGTCGAAGAACATAGTGAAGTTCTAACTCATATTGAGTCAGACACCCAAGAATTAAAAGAGCAGTTCTCTGATTTTAAAAAATATCCGCCGATCGATTCTCAAAGATAGAAAAACATCTTTGGAACTAAAAGCCCCAAAAATGGTAGAATACTCCCAAGATGAACACTTACTTCTCCACTTTTATCCCCGGCTTTAGCCCAGTCATCAAAGAAGCACTACCAACTCAGCTTGAAGATTTAGTTATAAACGTCCTACTCGACGGCCTTGTTGTCTACTCAACATCCTCATCTTTAGATAAAATCAAAGAGCTCCGAATCTTCAACAACACATTCATTCTCCTTAATCAATTTGAAAAACCCGATCACAATCCAATAGACAAAATGATCTATTGGGTACTGCAGTCAAAAGATCTCGAAAAGCAGATCATGGACCATACAGGCGGGAAGACAAAAGGCTTCAGAATAGTAATATCAAAAGAAAATCAAAACATTAGACTCAAAAACGACGTAGTCACCAGGCTTGAGGAAAGAATCAAAAACATTAAAGGTTTAACCATAAACAAAAGTAAAGCAACACTCGAACTCTGGTTCCTCTCTCGTGATGAAGGTTACGGGTTTTTTGGAATTAGAGTAACCAGACCGACAGAAGAAGACAAGCGGATAGAATCTGGGGAACTAAAACCAGAACTATCAAATCTCCTTAATCTAGTATCAGAACCAGACAAATCAGACATTTTTCTAGACCCCTTCTGTGGACACGGCTCTATTCCGATAGAAAGAGCTTTAAATTTCCCGTACAAACAAATATTAACTGGAGACATGGATCCAAAAATTATCGATAGATTTAGATTGAAGCTAAAAAAAATAAATAAAAAGATAATCACAGGTCGTTGGAATGCGACAAATCTTCAATCGTTTGATGACAACTCTATAAATAAAATCGTAACTGATCCTCCTTGGGGATTTTATACAGGCAAACATTTAAATCTCCCCTCCTTCTATTTCGGAATGCTTTCGGAATTTAATAGAATATTAAAGTCAGATGGAATTGCAGTCATACTGGTCGCTCAAAAACCAATATTCGAGGCTGAATTAAAGAAAATATTTTCCATGCATTTACTTGCAAGGTATGATATTCTAGTATCAGGCAAAAAAGCTGCCGTATATAAAATTAAAAAAATATTATTAGAAAATTAAGGAGGATTTATGTCCAAAAGAGTTTCTAACTTAAAATATATATTTATAGCATTCGCATTAACTTTAATACTTTTAGTGCCAAATTCAGTTAGAGCGGAAGATTCTAGTACAAAAAGCGCTGAGCGCGAAAATAAATTAAAACAGCAACAGGAAAAGCTTCAACATCAAAAAGAAATATATACCTCAAGATCAGCAGAACTAAAAGACAAAAAAGAAGATTTAGCTTCAAGATCAGCACAAATAAAAGAAGATCGTTGCAAACTAATCAGTGAAAGAATCGATTTCAATGTCAAAAGATTTGAAGATTCAAAAAATGACCATGTTACTAATTACCAAAACGCAAAAAAAAGAACCGAAGAAGTAATAGCTAGATTAAAAAAAGAAGGCGCTGATACGACAAAACTTGAGCAAGATTTAGTAAAATTAAATACATTAATCACTCAATTCGCGTCCGATTACAATGCATACATTACCGCATTAAAATCAGCAAAAACATTTCAATGTGGTAACTCTGAAGGACAATTCAAAAAATCTCTAGAAGATGCTCGAGCTCTCTTAATTAAGGCAAAGCAGAGCGCACTAGCTGTCCGTGAGTATTATCAATCCACAATAAGACCAGATATTCAGGAGATAAAAAAACAGATCAAAACGCCAAAAGTCTCACCATCCAGTTCACCAAAAATATCGGGTTCACCAGTAGCAACAAGTTCAGCACAACAATAAGGAGATAAATATGAAAAACAAATTAATATATCTGAGCATAATATCAACAGTAGTTGTTCTAGCTGGTTGTACGTCAAAGCCTAATACAACAAGTTTAAACAGCGCAAATCAAGTTGCAGCTCAGTCATCTGAAGTTGCACCAAGTCCTACAAAAGCTACAGCAAAGCCAGAAACTACTTTTCCAGAAACATCTGACTCTGACGTAAAGTCCATTGACGTATATTTTGACAATACAAAATCATCTGATTTTAACGATAAAGCAATTGACGATATAGCAAAGTAAATAAATTAACACGACCCTCATCCTTCAAAAGCCTGAAATCTCTATATTTTAGGCTTTTGAAAATCGACTGCAAATATTTTTAGCAGCAATTTTCGCATAGTCCATAAAATTCTAACAAATGATTTTTGACTACAAACTTTTTATCAATACTAATTTTTTTCTCAATCGATTTTAGATTTTCATCAATCACAACATCTTCAATCGACTTACAATTTTCACAAATTAAATGATGATGGTGCACAATATCAAACAGTTCGTACCGTTTACAACCATCACCGAGATCCAGTTCTTTCACGATTCCCAGTCCAACCAGGATAGACACTTCACGGTAAACAGTTGTTTTGTTTGGCACTAGATTTTTTTTAAAAAATCGCTCAAGAATATCCCCAACCGATATTGGCCTACTTTCATCGACCAAAAACTCCAAAAGACTTTTTCGATATTTCGTCATTTTAAAGCCGTTTTCTTTTAAAAGATTCTGTAACTCATTTACGTTCATATCTAATCATTTTACCAAATTTCAAAAAAATAAAACACGCGAGTCCAAAAAATAGAAGAGCCGACTCAGCTCAGAATGGAACACCTTTGAATCCTATTTCAACAGAGTTTATCAGACACTTCAGCAATATCAGGTACAAATACCCATGTATGCAACTGTATAGACGTTGAAAGTCCTTTG
>Ga0163144_10016790_pt1 | contig 14975 bp, 8 predicted proteins | sample OliLak19BULKMAT1_FD_123175 | JGI IMG/M metagenome (GOLD analysis project Ga0163144, IMG submission 123175) | Freshwater microbial mat bacterial communities from Lake Vanda, McMurdo Dry Valleys, Antarctica - Oligotrophic Lake LV.19.BULKMAT1 | ecosystem: Environmental > Aquatic > Freshwater > Lake... | reverse complement strand
TCAATGACAAGTGGGCGGGCGCCTCGAGCGAGGCTCCGTCCACCAAGTACGGCCGCGCGTTCGGCGTGACCGGCGTCGAGAACGCCGTGTCGCTCAGCAACGGCATCGATGGCCAGACGTCGCGCACCGCGTGCACGACGAGCACGCAGTGCAACTCCCAGATCGGCGAGTCCTGCTCGATCCGCCCCGGCGCGACGAGCGGCCGCTGCATCCCGACCTGGTGGGGCATCTGCCACGCCTGGGCGCCGGTCGCGATCCTCGCGCCGGAGCCGAAGCACGCCGTCACCTACAACGGCGTCGACTTCAAGGTGCAGGACATCAAGGCGCTGATGACCCTCGTGCACGAGGGCGTCGAGACCAAGTTCGTCTCGCTGCGCTGCAACGACGACGCGGCGGGCACCCCCGGCATCAACTTCGACAAGTACGGCCGCCCCACCGGCGCGAGCGCGTCGTGCAAGGACACCAACCCCGGCACCTACCACGTGCTGCTCGCCAACTACCTGGGCAAGCAGGGCGCGTCGTTCGTCGAGGACCGCACGTTCGACGACGAGGTCTGGAACCAGCCGCTGCGCGCGTACCGCGTCACGGCGAAGGCCGAGGTCACGGCGCTCGAGGCCAACAAGCTGATCGGCGTGCCGCCCGAGGGTGGCACCACCACCGAGCGGACCGGCACCGTCGCGGCGAGCGCGTGGAGCCACCTCGGCGCCTTCCCGGTGGCCGCGGGCCAGACGGTCGGCGTGATCATGACCGGCACCGGCGACGGTGACCTGCACGTGAAGTTCGGCGCGCAGCCGACCGACACCGTCTACGACTGCCGCCCCTACGGCGGTGACTCGAACGAGACCTGCGACGTGACGGTCCCCGCCGGCGCCACCCAGGTGTTCGTCAGCGTCAAGGGCTACGCCGCCTTGGACTTCAAGGTGAAGGTCGTCGCCGGCGGCTCGATCCCCACGACCTACGTCTTCAACGACAAGGCCGCGAAGCTCTACAAGGTCCACACCGACGTCGACTACATCTCGGAGTCCGACGCGGCCACCGACGGCAACCTCGGCTCGACGATCGACCGCTACACGCACACGGATCGCTATGACTACATCCTCGAGGTCGACGCCGCGGGCAAGATCATCGGCGGCGAGTGGCTCGGCGAGTCGCAGCGCGCGCACCCGGACTTCGTCTGGCTGCCGATCCGCGCCAACAAGGAGTCCCACGCCGGCGGCAAGATCAGCTACGCGAAGGTCAAGGCCATCTACGACCTGTCGATGACCACCACGACCCCGCCGGTCACCGGTGGCGACAAGGTCGTGACCGACACCGCGACCGTGACCGAGGGTGCCTGGAAGCAGTACGGCCCGTTCAACCTCGCGGCCGGCGCGAACCTGACCGCCGTCCTCGACGGCGCCGGCGACGCCGACCTCTACGTCCGCAAGGGCGCGGCCCCGACGGCGGCGAGCTACGACTGCCGCCCGTACACGGGCACGTCGAACGAGCAGTGCACCATCGTCGGCCCGGCCACGGTGTTCGTCGGCATCAACGGCTACGCGGCGAGCAGCGCCGTCAACCTGAAGGTCACGTACAAGGAGGGCACCGGCGGTACGGTGACCCCGCCGACGCCGCCGACCACGGTCACGCACCTCGACTCGACCGGCACCGTCACCGCGGGCGAGCTCAAGGGCTACTCGCTGGACGTGGTCGCGGGTCGCAAGATCTTCATCCGCACGTTCTCGACGGTCGACGTCGACCTGTACATCCAGTTCGGCGCCGCGCCGACCACCGCCGCGTACCTGAGCCGCGGCTACACGTCGACGGGCAACGAGGTCATCTCGTACACGCCGACCTCGAGCGGCAAGCTCTACATCGGCGTCCACGGCTACGCGGCGGGCAGCTTCACGCTCCGCACCGCGGACATGTGATCTCGGTCTACTAACCTCGACTCGACTGCGATCAACGCCCGGCCTCACAGCCGGGCGTTCTCGCGTTTCGGCGCGGCTCAGTACGTCGCGACGTCCGCGGCCGGGCTCGCGTTCGGCGTGTTGCCGAGCGCGGTCTTGATCCGGATCGCGATCCGGCCGGCGGAGCCGCCGCCGCCGCCGCCGTTGCCGTCGGTGGGCCCATCGATGCCTTGCTGCGCATCGACCGAGCCGCCGCCGCCGTCGCCGCCGTCACGGCCGTAGGTGCCACCGTTGACGCCGTTGGCGCTGAACGTCCCGCTGCCCCCGTCGGCGCCGGGCGTGCCGTCGTTGTCGTTGCCGGCCGAGCCGCCGCCGCCGCCGCCGTTCGCGTAGAGCGCGCCGGCGATCGTGAGCGTGGGCGTCTGGAGGTAGATGCCGCCGGCGGCACCGCCGCCCGACGCCGACGCGAAGTTGGTGCACGAGTTCTCGCCCTGGCCGCCGCCGCCGCCGCCGACGTTGATCGACCCGGCGAGCGAGATCGAGATCGCCGCGTAGAGCTGGACGGCGCCGCCGCCCGCACCCGGCACGGGGAACGTGCAGCCGACGCTCGCCGCCGCCGCCCCGCCCCCGGAGCCGCCGCGCAGCGTGCCGATCGCGGGCGTGCTGGTGGCCGCGCCGCCAGGGCCACCCGCGGCGTTGGAGCAGCCGCCGCCGCACAGGGCGTTGCCGCCGCGGCCGCCCGCGGTGGCGTAGCCGCCGCCGCCTCCGCCGGAGTCGGACCAGGTCCCGCGGTGCTCACCCGCGCCGCCCGGCACCAGGCCAGCCCCGGGGCCGTATCCGCCCGCGCCCGGCACCTCGCGGCGTGCGCCGGCGTCGAGCGACCCGTCGAGCGTGATCGTGCCGCTGGACACGACGACCAGAGGGCGCGTGCCGATCACGCGGATCGCGGCGGTGATCACCAGGTCATCGACGTGGAGGATCGCGAGCTCGGGGCCGGGGACCGTGGTGCTGTCCTGCACCGCGGTCGCGAACGTCACGCCGGCGGGGAGCGTCACCCCGGAGATCGTCAGGTTGCTGGTGTCGATCGTCGCCGCCGCCGTCAGCGTGAGGTCGGCGTCGGTCGTCGCGCCGCCGTACTCGTCGGCGAGGAACACGTGGACGACGTCGTCGGTGATGATCGGCACCATCGCGTCGGGCGGGATCGGGATCGCGTCGGGCACCTCGGCGTCGGGCGCCGCGGCGTCGATCAGCTCGGCGTCGATCACGGACGCGTCGATCACGGACGCGTCGATCGGCACGTTGGGGTCGGCGTCGATCGTGGAGGTCAGCTGCGTGCCGCCCGGATCGAACGAGCAGCCACCGAGGACGAGCGCCCACCCGGCGAGCGAGCGGGAGGGTTTGGACTTCATGAGCGCCATCAGGGTAGCGCGAACTCGTCATCGCGTGCGCGGTGGGTCGGGGCCGCCGCTGTAGGACACGCGCGCATATACTGCCGGCGTGCGGATCTGCTTCGTGTGTCTGGGGAACATCTGCCGGTCGCCCACCGCGGAGGCGGTGATGCGGCGCCAGCTCGAGGACGCGGGTGTCGGGGAGGTCACGGTCGACAGCGCCGGCACGGGTGACTGGCACCTCGGCGAGCTGCCGGATCCGCGAACGCGCGAGACCGCGCGGCGTCGCGGCCTCGAGCTCGATCATCGCGCGCAGCGGTTCGGCCCGGAAGATCTCGCTCGCTTCGAGCTGGTCATCGCGATGGACCGCAACAACCTGCGCGACCTGCACGCGATGGCGACCACCGACGCGGCGCGCGCCAAGATCGTGCTGCTGCGCAGCTTCGATCCCGCGGCGAGCTCGCCCGACGTGCCGGACCCGTACTACGGCAAGCCCGCCGACTTCGACCTCGTGTTCGACGTGTGCGAGGCGGCGTGCCGCGGGCTCGTCGAGCACGTCCGCGGGCTCGCGCGGTGATCCCGCTCGAGGTCGGCGAGGCGCTCGGCGCGACGATCGTCCGCGCCGACGCGGTGACCGGCGGCGACATCAACGAGGCCGCGCGCGTCGTGCTCGCCGACGGCCGCGTCGTGTTCGTCAAGCACCACGCCCGGCCGCCGGCCGTGCCCAGCCCGGAGCGGCGCGGTGTTTGCGAAGCGAACGCCGCCGCGTCCGCCTCTGGGCGGCCGGGCGTGTGTTACTTCGCCGCGGAGGCCCGCGGGCTGGCATGGCTGGCGGAGGCCGACGCGATCCGGGTGCCGCGGGTGCTGGCGCACGGCGCGAGCTTCCTGGCGCTCGAGTGGCTGCCGCCCGACGCGCCGGCGGCGGACTTCGACGTGCGGCTCGGCCGCGGGCTCGCCGCGCTCCACCGCAGCGGCGCGCCGTCGTTCGGCCTCGACCACGGCAACTTCCTGGCGACGATCGCGCAGGACAACACCGCGACGCCGGCGTGGTCGCGGTTCTGGATCGAGCGGCGGCTCGCGCCGGTCGCGCGGCTCGCGATCGATCGCGGGCGCGGCGCGGCGTGGTGGCCCGACGCGATCGCGCGGATCCCCGACGACGTGTTCGGCCCCGCGGAGCCGCCGGCGCGGCTCCATGGCGATCTGTGGTCGGGCAACGTCCACGTCACCGGCGGCGCGCCGGCGCTGATCGATCCCGCGGTGTACGGCGGCCACCGCGAGGTCGATCTCGCGATGCCCGCGCTGTTCGGCACGGTGTCCGGCCAGCTCCGCGCGGCGTACGACGAGGTGTGGCCGCTCGCCGACGGGTGGCGTGAACGCGTCTCGCTGTGGCAGCTCTACCCGCTCCTGTGTCATGCCGCGCTGTTCGGCGGCGGCTACGGCGCGTCGGTCGGCCGCACCCTCGAACGCTTCCGCTGAACCGGCTACGCGACTACGCTGCGCGCATGCTCGAGCCCGCGACTCTCGCCGACGCCCGCGCTCTCGCCGATGCCGCGGCCGCGCTCACCGCCGACGCCGTCGCGCGGTGCGCCGACCTCACCGGCGGCGGCGAGCGGATCGACGAGCACCAGGTGATCGTGGACCGGGTCGCGTACGCGGCCACCGAGGCGCGCGCCGCGAGCGCGCTGTGCGACGCCGCCGAGGCCGCGCCCGCCGACGCGTACCTCACGCAGCTCGCGATCGCCGGCGTCGCCGAGCTCGCGCGGATGTGTCGCGACCGGCTCGATCCCGTCGCGCACGACCTCGGGATGGCCGAGGTGCCCTACGCGCACGTCAAGGACGCGCTGCTCCGCGCCGGCGCGGAGGCGAACGTGCGCGCGCTCGGCCGCCACGTCGCCGACACCGCGGGCAAGAACGTCTGGCCGCTCGACGCCACGCTCGCCGAGGTTCGGGCCTCCGTCCGCCAGTTCGCGGACAAGGAGGTCGCGCCGCGCGCCGAGCACATCCACCGGCACGACGAGCTCGTGCCCGACGCGATCATCGACGCGATGGGCGAGCTCGGCTACTTCGGGCTGTCGATCCCCGAGGCGTACGGCGGTCACGAGCTCGGCAACCTCGCGATGATCCTGACCACCGAGGAGCTGTCGCGCGCCTCGCTCGCGTGCGGCGGCTCGCTGATCACGCGCCCGGAGATCCTCGCCAAGGCGCTGCTCGCCGGCGGCACCGAGGCGCAGAAGCAGGCGTGGCTGCCGCGGCTCGCCACCGGCGAGGTGATGGTCGCGATCTCCGTGACCGAGCCCGACGTCGGCAGCGACGTGGCGTCGCTGCGCTGCCGCGCGACCCGGGCGACCGTCGACGGCAAGGCCGGCTGGGTGATCGACGGCGCCAAGGCGTGGTGCACGTTCGCCGGCCGCGCGAACGTGATCGCGGTGCTCGCGCGCACCGATCCGGATCTCTCCCGCGGCGCCAAGGGGCTGTCGCTGTTCATCGTCGACAAGCCGCGGTTCGATGGCCACGCGTTCGCGGCCGCACAGGCGCACGGCGGCCGCCTCGAGGGCAAGGCGGATCGCACGCCGGGCTATCGCGGCATGCACTCGTTCACGCTCGCGTTCGAGAGCTGGTTCGTGCCCGAGGACCAGCTCGTCGGCGAGGCGGGCGGGGTGGGCAAGGGCTTCTATCTACAGATGGCGGGGTTCGCCGCGGGCCGGCTCCAGACCGGCGGCCGCGCCTGCGGCCTCTCGCAGGCGGCGCTGGAGCACACCGCCTCCTACGTCGCCTCACGTGCGCAGTTTGGCGAGCCCATCATCCGATTTCCTCTGACCCAGTACCACCTGGGCCGGATGGCCCACCGGCTGGCCGCCGCTCGGGCGATCACCTATGCGGCCGCCACGGCGATGGACGCCGACGAGCGCCGGGCCGCGCCGCTCGCCGCGCAGGCCAAGCTGTTCGCGTGCGACGTCGCCGTCGAGGTGACCCAGCTCGGCCAGCTCCTGCACGGCGGCTGGGGGTACGCCGAGGAGTACGCGATCAGCCGCTATGTGGTCGATGCGCAGGTGCTGCCGATCTTCGAGGGCGTCAAGCCCATCCTCGCGCTCAAGGTCGTCGCGCGCGCGCTGCTGCAACCCGGGTAGCGGCCGGGTAGCCGGACCGCGGCTTCCCACGATCGCGTGCGAGAAGTCGCGCGGCATCCACGCCGTCTCCGATACTATGGTTTCGATGAGGCGCCATCTCCCGTGGCTGGCCTGGGGTGTGCTCGGCGTCTGCGCGCTGATCGCCAGCTCCAGTCCGGCGCAAGCCCAGACCGCTCAACCCGTCAAGCCTTACATCCTGTTCATCCTCGACACCTCGGGGTCGATGGGGGAGGACACCGGATTCGGGTTCTCGAGCTGCGGCGGCAACGCGACCAAGCTGCACCACGCGAAGTGCGCGATCCAGAACATCGCCGCGAACTACGGCGAGATGGTGATGGGGCTCGCGCGGTTCCGCCAGGGCTCCACCGACGTGACCCCGGCGGACGGGTGCACCATCACCGGGTTCGCCTGCGACGCCGGCAACGGCGATGCGTTCGAGCTCGTCGTCCCGTTCGTCGACGGCAACCAGAGCCAGCTCATCGCGTGGACCAACTTCTCCCAGGACACGTGCACGTGCATCCCCGGCAAGGGCACGTGCAGCGTCACGACCACGCAGTCCTGCTTCATCAACGCCAATTGCCCCGGCGTGGAGACCTGCAACCTGTGCGCGGCCACCAACCCCGAGTTCTTCGCCTCGTCGGGCACGCCGATCGCCGGATCGCTCGTGGGCGGCAAGCGGTACTGGCAGGGGCTCGCCACGCCGACCCAGGGCCTCAACTGGGGCGGCTCGGGCGCCGATCCGATCCGCGAGGATCTGCTCAGCGACGTGTTCAGCGCGTCGGAGTGTTTCGGCGGATATCGCGACGGGTTGTCGTGCGCGGTCAGCGCCGACTGCACCGGCGGCGGCACCTGCGGGACGCAGCAGTGCCGGCCCTACATCACGATCATGATGACCGACGGTGACGCGAGCTGCGCGACGGCCGCCGCCGCGAACACCGCGGCCGCCTCGCTCCTCACCACGACGGTCGACGCGGTCAACTACCGGGTCGAGACCAAGCCGATCGGGTTCGGCAAGGTGCGCAACGATCCCGAGATCGAGGCGATGGCGAAGGCCGGCGGCGCGGTTGACCGCGGCTTCTGCGGCGTCCAGAACGCGACGGTGTGCAGCGCGGACTCCCAGTGCACGGGCGGGGCGGTCTGCAAGCTCGCCGCCGGGCGCTGCAGCACGTTCGGCACGACCCCGTGCATCGACAACACGCAGTGCACCGTCGCGGGCGAGACGTGCAACCTGTCCGCCGCCCTCGAGGGTGCGTACGCGCAGAACGAGGAGGAGCTCCAGCTCGAGATCTCCTCGATCATCGCCGACGCGATCAAGTTCGAGACCTGCAACGGCCGCGACGACGACTGCGACATCCTCATCGACGAGGACTTCAAGCCGCCGCTGGACGGCGCGTGCAACGACGGCGAGCTCGGCGTGTGTCGCGACACCGGCGTGTTCATCTGCAACGGCGCCGGCACCGGCGTCCAGTGCAACGTGATCGACGACGACACGGGCTCGGGGCCCGAGACGACGTGCGACGGCCTCGACAACGACTGCGACGGCTTCGTCGACGACGGCCTGGTCTGCAGCTGCGGCACGGTGGAGTTCTGCAACGGCATCGACGATGACTGTGACGGGATCCAGGACGACATGGAGGGGATCACCCAGCCGTGCGGCACCGACATCGGCGTGTGCGCGCCGGGCGTGGAGACCTGCAACTGGAACACGAACCCCGACAGCGATCCCCAGTGGGTCGGCTGCACCGCGGATCCGGAGCCCGGCGAGCTCGACGAGGTGTGCAACCACTGTGACGACGACTGCGACGGCACGGTCGACGGGTTCGCGCAGGAGTGCTCTGACTGGCCCGGTGGCAACCCGGACATGGGCCTCTGCCACCCCGGCACCCAGGTGTGCCCGACCAGCGCGCCGGGCGCGTGCGTCTCCGCCCCGTTCGGCGCGTGCATCGGCGAGGTCACGCCGGTCACCGAGGTCTGCGACCTCCAGGACAACGACTGCGACGGCGTGGTCGACAACGACACCGGCGGCGAGGACTGCTCGTCGGCGTGCGGCCTCGGCACGACGGTGTGCGACATGGGCGTGCTCGAGTGCAACTCGGTCACCCAGCCGATCGACGATACCTGCAACAACATCGACGACGACTGCAACGGCAACGTCGACGAGGACGCGCCGCCGGGCGGCACCTGCGTCGGTGGCACCAACGACGGCGACTTCTGCGGTGACAACGCCGACTGCCCGGGCGGCGGCACGTGCCTGCCCGGCTGCGACGGACCGATGGGCCAGCCGGGGACGATCTGCGATGGCACGGTCACCTGCGCCGGAGGCAACTACGTCTGTCTCGGCGAGGGCATCGAGCCCGAGCTGTGCAACTGCGAGGACGACGACTGCAACAACGTCGTCGACGAGGGCATGCTGTGCGCGGTCGGATCGACGTGCGTGCACCCGGGGTCGAGCGACTTCGCGTGCCAGTGCGCCGAGCCGTGCGCCGCGGGCGAGTTCCCGTGCGGGATCGGCCGCGTCTGCGAGGGCGGGTTCTGCCTCGTCGATCCGTGCTTCGGCGTGACCTGTACGCCGGACGTCAACGGCGACCTGACGACGTGCGCCGGCGGCGAGTGCGAGCGGGCGTGCGACAGCGTCACGTGCCCGTCGCCGCTGATCTGCTTCGGGCCCACCGGCGAGTGCGAGGCCGATGACTGCACCACCTTCCCGGATCGCTGCGGCAGCGACGAGCTGTGCGTGGGCGGGACGTGCGTGAACGATCCGTGCGCGGGCGTGACCTGCGGCAGCGGCGACTACTGCTTCCAGGGTGACTGCGTCGGCAGCTGCGCCGGCGTGGACTGCCCCGTCACCCAGCGCTGCGACCTCGGCTCGTGCGAGCCCGATCCGTGCGGCGGCGCGTGCCCGAGCGGCCAGGTGTGCGACGAGGGCGACGGCGTCTGCGAGGACGATCCGTGCCCGAACCAGATGTGCCCGCAGGGCGAGTGGTGCAACCCGCAGAACGGGATCTGCGAGCAGGATCCGTGCGTGGGCGTCGAGTGCCCGAGCCCGGACGAGACCTGCGTCGCCGGCACCTGCTTCGGACCCGAGCACTTCGTCGACGCCGGCGGCGTGGACGCGGATCCCGACGAGATCACCACCGGCGGCGGTGGTGGCTGCGGTGACGCCGGCGGCGGCGGCACGGGCCTGGGCCTCGTGCTCGGGATCGGGCTGGCCCTCGCCTTGCGCCAGCGCCGCCGGGTGGAGGTCTCGTCGTGAAGCAGGCGGTCTTCGCGTTCGCGATCCTGGCGCTCGCCACCCTCACCTCCTGCGACGTCAACGAGTACTGCCTCAACTGCGCCACCGAAGACGGCGGCGGCAACGGCGACGGCGGCTCGCCGGACGCGATCAACGACGGCGGCGCGCAGCCCGACACCTGCATCCCGACCGGCCTCGAGGTGTGCGACAGCCTCGACAACGACTGCGACGGTGATGCCGACGAGGACGTGCCGACGGTGGGTGACGCGTGCGGCGCCGACGTGGGCGTGTGCACGGTCGGCGTGATCGAGTGCCACGGCGAGGACGGCCTCGAGTGCTCGGGCAACGCGTTGCAAGGGCCCGAGGAGTGCGACGACCTCGACAACGACTGCGATGACGTCGTCGACGACGGCAACCCCGAAGGCGGCGAGCGGTGCGGCACCGACCTCGGTGACTGCGAGGCCGGCACCACGCAGTGCATCGCCGGCGGCGTGATCGACTGCGTCGGCGACATGGGCACGCCCGGCGCGGTCGAGGAGGAGTGTGACGGTCGTGACAACGACTGCGACGGCGACTTCGACGAGGACCTCCCGGCGATGGGCAACTGCGGCGCGACCGATGAGGGCGGGTGCGAGTTCGGGACGATGATGTGCGTCGGCGGCGGTCCTCAGTGCGTCGACTACATCGGGCCGACGTTCGAGAGCTGCGACACGGCGGCGCCCGGTCCGCTCGACACCGACTGCGACGGCCTCACCAACAACAACTACGACCTCGACAACGACGTCCGTAACTGCAACGGCTGCGGGATCTCGTGCATCGGCACGGTCCCGAACGCGACCGCGGCGTGCGTCCCGCTGTGCGTCGGCGGCGGCAACAACGGCGCCGAGTGCGACGCCGACGGCGATTGCCCGGGCGGCGTGTGCGGCAGCGACGTCCTGGTGTGCGCCGGCGGCACCAACGCCGGCGACGTGTGCACGATCCCCGCGAACTGCCCGGGCGGCACGTGCGTGAGCTACACGCCGGGCGGCGGCTCCGGGTGCGGCGTCGGCAACTGCGACCCCGGGTTCTACGACATCGAGAACGGCGTCGGTGACGAGGGCTGCGAGTACGAGTGCGACTTCCAGGGCCCGCAGGAGGGCTGCAACCTCGCGGACGACGACTGCGACGGCGACACCGACGAGGACCTGATCCCGCCGCCGATCTGCATCACCACCGGCGCGTGCGGGGGCACGACCGCGAGCTGCGTGACCAGCGGCGTGCCGCCGACCGAGACCGCGCAGTTCGAGTGCGTCTACGGCAGCACCGTCTCGACCGACCCTGGCACCGGCAATATCGTCCCCGAGACGCAGTGCGACAGCATCGACAACGACTGCGATGGCCTCGTCGACGAGGGCGATCCGACCGTGTTCAACCTGACATCCTGCGACGATGGCCTCAACGGCGTGTGCCGGGCGTTCGGCCACTTCGTCTGCGATCCCATGGACGGGGACGCGGCGCCGATCTGCTCGTTGTCGCTCCCGGTGCCGATCGTCGACACGCCCGGTCAGGCGTCGTCGGCCGAGGTCTGCGATGCCAAGGACAACAACTGCAACGGCTTCGTCGACGACGGGATCGCCGGCCTGACGACGCCCGCGTCGCGCGGCGCGCTGCAGACCTGGGTGCCGATCGGCAACGGCAAGTTCATCATGGCGCACGAGGCGTCGCGGCCGGACGCGGCGAACCCGGATCCGTCGACGATCTCGCCGCCGCTGACGGCGACGATCACGACGATCACGCGGGTGGCGAACGTCGTCACCGTCAACACGTCGGGCAACCACAACCTCACGCCCGGCCAGAACGTGGTGATCGCCGGCGTGGCGAACACGAGCTTCAACGGCACGTTCGTGGTCACGGGCAGCTCGTCGACGACGCGGTTCACGTACGGACTGGCGCTCGCCAACGCCAGCAGCACCGGCGGCACGGCGACGCGCCCGCTGCCGGCCGGCTTCCCGGGCGGCGTCGTGAACAGCTACGCGTGCTCGAAGGCGGGCGTCACGCCGTGGACGAACGTCAAGCAGCCCGACGCCGAGGCGGCCTGCGCCGCGGTCGGCGGCCGGCTGTGCTCCGAGCAGGAGTGGCACCGAGCGTGCGCGGCCAAGGCGGGGACGACCTACCCGATCCCCGGGCCGCGGTCGGCCACGTTCGTCACCACGGGTGGCGTCACGCGCGCAGGCAGCGTCGCGACCGCCACCACGACGGCCGCGCACGGCTTCGCCGCGGGGGATCTGGTCATCGTCGCCGGCGTGAGCGTCGGTGGCTACAACGGCACGTTCATCATCACGGCGGTCACCGCGACGACGTTCTCGTTCGCGGTCACGGGCACCCCCACGACGCCGGCCAACAACGGCACCGCGGTGAACTTCAAGTTCCTCGAGATCGAGGACTACGGGACGCTGACGGCGAGGACGACGCTGGCCGCGTCGGAGTTCCCGGCCGGTCAGCCGGGACGCGCCCATACCTGGACGCCCGACTACACCACCGGCTACTCGGGCATCTCCGCGCTGCGTGCGTCGCCGAACAACTCGGTGTCGACCCTGGTCAACACCGGCGCGAACGTGGCCGCGGCCGACGCGGTGGCGCAGGCCCCGCGGCTCGACTTCCCGGTCACGATCGCGGCGACGGGCGACTATCACGTGTGGGTGCGGATGTGGAGCCCGAGCACGCCCGACCCCGACGGCGGCGGGCCGCTGACGGCCAACACTGACAACGACAACGAGGTCCACGTCGGGTTCAGCGCGGCGGGGCCGGCGACCCCGCAGGCGATCCTCGCGATGACCACCCGCAACGCTTGGACGTGGGTCCGCACCACGACGGCGATCAACGTCGCCGCCGGGGCGAGCACGTTCAGCCTCTACATGAAGGAGGACGGCGCGAAGATCGACGCGATCGCGCTGACGCTGTCGACCTCGGCGACGGTGCTGCCGGCGACGGTGCTGACGCTCAACGGCAACGACTGGACGTTCGGTGACACCTACGTCGCCGACACCTGCAACGGCGAGGACAACGACGGCGACGTGCCTCCGGCCAACGGCGGCGATCAGGACGACGTGATCTCCACCGGCGCGAAGAGCCTGTGCTTCGCCGAGTGGGGCGCGCAGGACGTGTTCGACCTGTCGGGCAACGTCAAGGAGTGGACGAGCGAGCGGCTGCCGGCGCTCAACCCGCTGCGCGGCGGGTCCTCGACCAACGAGCAGCAGGGCATGACGTGCAGCAACGCGTTCTCGCTGGCCGACGACACGTTCTTCTTCAACAACGTCGGCTTCCGCTGCTGCAAGTAGCAGCGCGCTAGATCGACGCGGGAACCCAGCCGCCGAACGCGGGCCGCCGTGGCGCCGATCGCACGCCGACGGGCAGGTGGTGCGCGTCGAAGCCGACGGGGACCGCCGTGCCGGGCATGCCGGCGACGCTGAACAAGGCGGTGAGCACCGCGTCGAACGGCGTCAGCAGCGGGTGGGTGTGCTTGGGCGCGGGCCGGCTGTAAGGCGGGTGGAGGATCACCCCGCGCGGGCCGAGCACCTCGTCGAGGCCGGCCTGCAGCTCGGCGACCGGCAGCGCGGCGGACAGCGCGCGCTGCTCGAACGCCAGGAACTTGATCGACGTGAACCGCTCGATCGCGACCAGGCCGAGCGTCGCGGCGGCGAACCGCGGCTTGCCGCGCAGGATCCGCCACACCTCGGGGATCAGCGCGATCCGGTCGTCGCCGCCGATCAGCTGCGCGAACGACGCCTGGTCGCCGGCGGCCGACAGGCCGGCCAGCCAGGTCGCGAGGCTCTTGCCGAACAGCCGGCGCCAGGTGGCGTCGTCGAGCTCGACGACCTCGGCGCCGCGGGCGGCCAGCGCCGCGGTGGCGCGCTCCACGGCCTGGCGCATCACCGGCGCGACGCGAACGCGGCCGTTCGACACGATCGGCACGACGCGGACGCCGCGGAGATCGCCGGCGGCGAGCGCGGGCTCGACCGGCGGCAGCGTGCGGATCGCGGCGCTCTCGCCGTCGGGCCAGGCGATCCGCTCGAGCACCAGCTCGACGTCGCGCACGCACCGGCCGAGCACGCCGGTCGACAGCATGCGCTCGGCGTCGCCGGCGCCGCCGGGCCAGTGGCCGGTGTTGGGTCCGAGCAGGTCCGATGGCTTGTGGCCGATCACGCCGCACATCGCCGCCGGGATCCGGATCGAGCCGGCGATGTCCGAGCCGATGCCGAACGGCGACGCCGCGGCGGCGACCAGCGCGGCCTCGCCGCCGCTCGACCCGCCGGACGTGCGCGTCGTGTCCCACGGGTTCGAGGTGCGGCCGTAGATCGGGTTGTACGTCTCCATCCACATCTTGCCCTCGGGGACGTTCGACACGCCGAGGACGATCGCGCCGGCCTCGCGCAGCCGCTTCACGACGGTCGCGTCGCGCTCCGCGCGCACGCCCTTGCGGCGCAGGATCCCGGCGGTCTGGGGCAGGCCCTTGACGCCGAGGAACTCCTTGACCGTGCACGGCACGCCGAGCAGCGGCGGCAGCGCGTCGCGATCCACGGACACGCGCGCCTGGGCCTCGGCGGCGCGCGCCTCGCGTCGGGCGTCGTCGAACCGCTCGGCGACGAGCGCGTTGAGCCTCGGGTTCACCGCCTCGATCCGCGCGATGTACGCGTCGACGACCGCGACCGGCGACAGCTCGCCCTTGCGGATCCGCGCCGCGAGCTGCCACGCGGGCGCGTGCAAGATCGGGTCAGAGGCCGCGCAGCACCTCGCGCGCGGCGCGCTCGCCGCACTCGAGCGCGCCCTCGAGGTAGCCGGTCCACTCGGTCGCGGTCTCGGTGCCGGCGAAGTGGACGCGGCCGACCGGCTCGCGCAGCGTCGTGCCCGTCGAGGTCAGCGCCCGCGGGCTCGCGACCGCGACCGGGCAGCCGCGGCTCCACGGCTCCGCGCGCCAGTCGACGCTGACGACCTGCGACGGCTGGCGCGCCTGCTCGCCGAACCAGCGCGCGAGCTGGGCGAGCACCGGCGCGGTGCTTGCGCGGGCTGCGCCCACGGAAGCCTCCGCGCCATTGGGTCCAGCGGCGGGCCGGCTCGCCTTGCACGAACTGGCCATCGTCGAGCAGCTTGTCGCCGGCGTGGAACGTCGGGAACGTCGCGACTCCGAACCGCGCGGCGAGCGCGGCGAGCCGGTCCTGGCCCGGGCCGATCCACTGGCCGATCGCGCGCCTCGACGATCGCGACGCGCACGCCCGCGGCCTGCAGCGCCGCGGCGGTGGCGAGGCCCGCGTAGCCGGCGCCGACGATCGCGACGTCGACGCGGTCGGGGAGGGTGGTCACT
>Ga0163144_10016787_pt1 | contig 14977 bp, 9 predicted proteins | sample OliLak19BULKMAT1_FD_123175 | JGI IMG/M metagenome (GOLD analysis project Ga0163144, IMG submission 123175) | Freshwater microbial mat bacterial communities from Lake Vanda, McMurdo Dry Valleys, Antarctica - Oligotrophic Lake LV.19.BULKMAT1 | ecosystem: Environmental > Aquatic > Freshwater > Lake... | reverse complement strand
TATGAAGTCAGGCTCGCGAGGCCGATGTAGGGAGCCTGAAGGGTCCACGATGGGCATTGGACGATCGCCACCCGGGGATAGCTCATTTGCCGGAGTATACCTGCTTAAGGGGCGTCTTGCTAGGGCTCTTTCCGGGCGGGTGCGCCGCTAAAAAGTCGAGGATATATCGCGACATCTCGTCGTTTCCGAAGTCGTTCGTATGGGTCAGGTCCCAGGGATTCTGCTTTTGCCGGTAGCGCTTCGAGTCGCGAAAATCCATCTTTTCTCTCAGATCCAGCGTGGGCAGGCCCGCGTCCTTCGACCAGCTTTGCAGCACGGCGTGATTCCGCTCCTCCGAATCGGAGTAATCCGCGATGGGCTTGAACCGAGGGAAGATCACGGCGTAGACCGCGATGCCGCGGCTTCGCGCCGACGCGATAGTCTCGCCGAACGCCGCGCGCACCCGCTCCTGCTTGTCGGCGAAGGTCATTTGGGCCGCCGGAGCGCGCTGGAGAAACGCCCAAAACGACCGGTAAAGATGCGACCGGACGAACAGCGCGGGCCAGAGGATCCGGACCTCCCGCCGCTCGAAATCGTCGAACGCGTAGAGCTTCCCGGCCTTCGCGATCACCACCGGGAATTTGAAGACCGAGGCGTCGTCCAGGCATAAAAACAAGATCAGGACGTCGGGCTTGACCAGGGGGCCCTTATGCCTCGCCGCACGCTCATAATGCGGCATGCTGTAGCCTCCCACGGCGAAGGACCACGCTTTCACGTCCGTCCGCCACGCGCGGCTGAGACGCTCCTCGAGCCGGTCGAACCGGTCGACGTTCGAGAAGAAGTCCTCGGCGACGGAGGCCCCGAGGGCCAAGACGCGCGTTTCGCCGGCCTGCTTGCGGCCGGCGGCGGGGTGCCGCCCGCGAAAGCCGTCGGAGTCGATCTTCCCCGGAATCGGGACGGGCTCGTAGCCCAAGATCGGCGAGGACCGGTAGCTGCTGTCCGGGTGCTCGCCCATTTCAAAACGCTGCGCGATGCTGTCGAACCGGAACTGCGGATAGAGCGCCCGCGACGCCGCTTCGCCGAGCAGGGGGACCGCCAGCCCGCCTAAAAGTAAAGCCGCGGCCTTATGGAGTCTGGGCGTCATCGACCAGCCGGTAGCTCTCGGAGGAGCCGTCGGCCGCCGCCCGCCGCAGGCAGAGGCCGTCCTCTCGCGTCCAGATCAGCTCCTGCCGCCCAAGGTCGTCGGTCAGCCGGTAGCAGCGCACGGTCAGCGGAACGCCGTTCCAATCGAGCGTCGCGTCCGGAATGCGCTCCACGATCTGGTGGCTCTGCTCGGTTTCGAAGGTATCCGGCCTAACGCGCAGAAGCTCGATCCGCCGCTGGCTCAAGGGCGGCAGGGCCGCGCGCGCCAGGAACGCGAGATCGAAGAACGCGGTCGTGCAATCGGCGTCGAGCTCGCCGGCCATCGGGATCGCGGTCTCCGCTCCGCCGCGGATGCGCCCTACCCAGGTATCGCCGTCCCAGCCGTAGGTCGCCGACCGGCCGTCCCGTTCGAGCTCGAGACGCACGATCCTCCATGCATTGTCGAAGCTGGCGTTCAAGGCCAGCACGCCGCCGTCGGGGCTCCGCCGCTCGAGTTGGACCCGCGCGCCCTCGGCTTCCTTTTGGATCTTGAAGGTTTCCCCGCCGGCCGGCTTGCCGGCTTCCCACCACAGATAGCGTCCGTTCATTTCGGCCGCGCCTTCGCGCGCTCGAATGGAAGGACGAGCACGCGGACGTCGTCGTCCGTCTGAAATTCCCTATCGGGTCCGGCCGACCACGCGTAGGTCGGACGCGGATCGGCGTCGCCGCTCTTCGGATCGTTGTCGTCGTACGTGTACTCCATCCCCCACGGATCGAGCGGGATCACGCCCAGCAGATAGGGCCCCTTCCAGCCGAGGCCGTCGGGCTCGCGGAGCGCCTTCTCGAGCGGGACCATGTGCGGGCGCGCGCCCGGCTTGCCGGGCGCGAACTTCTCGCCGCCCCAGCTCACGACGAAGCAGGCGGCGCAATAGTCTCCGCGCGGCGGAAGCTCCCCCACGTCGGCGCGATAGCGCAGCATCGCGTCGCGCATCGCCTCGAGGTCCCGCCGGGCGAGCGTCGTCCCTTCGGCGGCCGAGACCGGGGACTTTCGGCAGCCCGAGGCGAGAGCGGCGAGCGCGAGCGCGATAACGAGGCGGGTCACGGCGGGATTGTACAAATTTCCCCGGGACGCTAAGGCTCGAGCACGTATTTGTATTCGAACTCGCACCAGGTCGAGCGGCACGCCGTCGGCTCCGCGCGCAGCGCGAAGCCCTCCTCGAGCAGGTTTCCGAGCGGCTCCCATTGCCGCGACTCATAAGGCTGGCAGCGGTACACTTTGCCGTCGTGCATGACGCGGCAGTACACCTGGCCGCTGCGGCACAGCTTGCCCAGCGGCGAGCGCGCGTGCATGTTCATCAGATGATCCACGAAGAAAGGCTGCTCGCGATCGGCCTCGGGTCCCTCGCGGAAGGTCTCGACGATGCCGGACATGACCTGCCGGTCCGCGTCGCTGTAGGACGCCGGATAGCTCTTGCCCTCGTGCAGCCCTTGGAACGGATTGACGATGAACTTGAGGCCCGCGTCCTCGAAGCGGCGGCGAAAGCCCTCGATCCGGGGCAGCAGCGGAGGAAAGGCGACCAGGCGGCAGACGTGCTGGAACTTGCGCTCCCGCAGATAGAGGGCCTTCTCGATGATCGAGTCGACCGTCGTCTCGGTCGGATGGAAGCTGATGTCGAGCGACACGCGGTCGGCCGGCATGCGGTCGCAGAACTCCTTCAGATGGGTCATGCTCCACGTGAGGTTCGTGTCGAAGCTGATGCCGTGCCATTCCGACATCTTCGTGATCATATCGAGAAAGCCGGGCACGATCGTCGGTTCCCCTCCGGTCATCCGCACCCAGCAGTAGCCGTGCTTATCGTAGACGCGCTTCCACGCCGCGATCCACGCGTCGGGGCCGTGCTCGTTGACGAGCCAGGGCCTCGTGTCGCGCAGCTCGCCCGAGACGATGCAGTAGGGGCAGCGGTAGTTGCAGAGGTCCTGCAGGAACCACTGGAACTCGACGCTGGCGTTCATGCCGCGGCTTTGAGGCAGCGCTCGAGCTTCGACTGGATGACCGCGCTGCCCGGATCGAGCTTCAAGTACGAGCGATAGCAGTCGCCGGCCTTGTCGAGGGCGCCCTTGTACTCGTAGTACTCGCCGAGGGAATACCAGCGATGCAGCTCAAGGGAGGAGTTGACGCCCTGGCTTTCGCGCGCCCCGAGCTGGGTGAGCAGGCGCGAAAAGCGCTCATACCGCTCGAGCCGGATCGGGTAGGTGTTCTTCCCGTCGAGAGTCTCCCAGAACACGTCGGTGCCGTCGTCGATGCCGAGCTCCTTGCGGCGGCCGGCCATGTCGCTCAGAGGCTCCATCGTGATCAAGGTGCGGCTTGGATAGAAGAGGTTGACGAAGGAATGCACGCGCTTGACGAACTCGAGGGTTTCCTCGAAATCCTCCTCCGTCTCGCCGGGGTAGCCGAACATAAAATTGGCGGTGGCCACGAGCCCGGCGCGGTGCGTGTCCAGCAGGACGCGCTCGGCGAGAGCCGCGGTCTGGCCTTTTTGCATGAGCCCGAGCACGTGATCGGAGCCGGACTCGATGCCGTAGGTGACGCGGTGACAGCCCGCTTCGCGCATCTTGCACATGGCCTCGTATGTCATCTCGGGACGGACGATGCAGTTGCATTCCTCCCACGTGAGGTTCACGGACTTATCGGCGATGAGCAGGTCGCACAGATCCATGACCCGCTTCATGTTGCCGTTGGTGACGATGTCGTAGAACTTGAGCTCGGTCAGCTGCGGATGACGCGCGAGCTGGTGCTTGATCTCGTCGTAGACGCGGCGGCCGCTCATGTAGCGATAGCCTTCCCACGGCTTGCGGCTGCCGCAGAACTGGCAGTGCCGCACGCAGCCGCGGCTGGCCATGATCATCAGCGACTTCGAATAGAGATTGTCGGGGACCTCGTAGCGCTTGAGATCCAGCGATTCGAAATCGCAGAAGGCGATGCGGTTCAAGTCGACTGGAGGACGGTCGCCGGTTTGCCGGACCTTGCCGTCGCGCATGATGTGGAGGCCGGCGCAGTCCTCGACGCCGCGACCCGCCCCGAGGCGCTCGACGACCTCGACGAGCGTGTCCTCCCCGTCCTGCGTGCAGACCGCGTCGACGACGCCTTGGCGGAGGCAGCGCTCGATGCGGTCGGGCTCGGCGAACGCCTGGCCGCCGAAGACCACGAAGGCTTGAGGCCGGGCGGCCTTGATCAGGCGCGCGATGTGCATGCTCGCGATGATGCTGCACTCGTTGACGGAAAAGCCGACGAGGCAACGCACGCCTTCAGGGACCGCGTCGACGCAGCGGCGCTTGATGTAGGCCGCCGCCTCGGGCTCGTCGAGGATGCCCGCGACGGTCTTCTCGTCGAGCCAAAGGGTGTTCTGCTCCCACGACCACGAGAACTTGTGGCCGTCGCCGCGCAGGCGATAGAGCTCGATGTTGAGGTCGATCGGCGTGGCCTCGCCGCCGCGCGCCTTGAGCTCGCCCGACAGCTGCGCGAGGGAAAGCGGCGGAACGAACCCCCAGAGCGGAGCCTGGATGAGGAAGGCGGGCGCCGGCCGCGTCACGGCACCCAATTGTGCGCCAGCAGAGGATAGAGGCCGAGCTCGGATTTCGGCTGGCCGGGCGCCGCTCCGAACAGGTTGTGCGAGGAAACCTCGTCGATGTCCGCCGTCTTCGGAAGACGAAGCACGAGCTTCTCAGGGTGGTAGTAGATCTCGTCGCGGTCGAGCGTGGGGTGCCGGTAGGCGTGGGCGACCAGGTGCTTGAAATAGCGCTCGCGTGGAAATTCGAAGTCGTCGCGGCTGTCGAACGCGTCGGTATGGTCGTAAACGTGGATCGAGAAGAACGGCTGGGTGCGCTCGCGCAGCGCCTGGCGGCAGAGGCCGATGACGTCCTCTTTCGGAGTCCCCGCGGCGATCTCGACGAGCCCGGCCGCGCTGCCGTAATCGTCCTCGTACACGCTGCGGACTTTGTAGGGGATATGCCGCGCGGGCACTTCGTTGAATTTGGCGTCGACGACCGTGCGCCCGTGCCAGCTCCACCGCTTGACGTTGTCGAGCTTGTCGTCGAGCTTATGGCTCAGCGCGAGGCCCGCGCTCGAGCGCGGATCGCCGGCCCGCACGATGCTCTCGGTGCCCAGGAACACGGTCCGCAGGGACGGGTGGGCCTTCAGCATGTCGAAATAGTCGCGCATCTTTAGGTTTTCGGCGCAGAGCGTGTCGTGCGCCGCGAGCAGGCCGCCCACCCGGAGCAGCGGCATGACGGCGTCGAAATAGTGGAGGTTGTTGGTCTTCGCGGCGTCGGAGAACACGAGGTCGTACGGTCCGCGCAAAGGCCCTTCGAGCTTGGCGAGAATCTCGAGCGCGTCCCCCTGCAGGGCGACGACGGATTTGGCGCAGCCGGCCGCCTCGAAAGACTTGCGCGCCGCGTCGAGCTTGCTGCCGATGCCCTCGATCGTGACCAGCGTGCCGCCCGTCTTCTCGAGCCCCTTGCACAGGTAGAGGCTCGACAGGCCGACGCCCGTGCCGATCTCGAGCACCCGCTTGGCCCCGGAGCTCTCGATCAGGATTTGGAGCAAGGTCCCGTCCGCGCCGCTGACCATGCCGTTGCTGGCCTGGTCTCCGTTGGCGATCAGCCGGGAGATTTCCGCGTCTATACCCATATCTCGAAGTTTACCAGGGTTTTACGATCATTGCCAGGCCTTACGGAGCGTAAAGGTCGGGCCCTTCCAGCGCGAAATTCCGCGCGCGGGCCGTGCCGTCCTTCCCGATGAGGATCATGGACGCCCAGATCGTGTCGGCAAGGCCGGGCGCCAGGTCGATGTTCGGAAACTCGCGATTCATCGCGATCGGATCGTAGATGACCCGGGCCTCGCTCCCCGAGAGCGTCGCGCTTCCGGTTTCGAGCTGAAAGCCGGGCATGCCGATCGTATAGTAGAGCGTCCCCCCGCGCAGGCCGTCCGGCACGGCCGCGTCCAGGGAGACCGGCCAAACTCCCGGAACGACGCTTCGAAACGGGCGCTTCGTCGCCGCTTTCGAGCTTCGCGGGTCGACGACGTAAAAGTCGAAGCCGTTATTGACGGCGCCCAGCACCGTCCCGGATGGATACGGCGGCTGCATCGGGCCGGCCGACGTCGGCGAGTCGAACGCGGCCGAAACCGCGACGTGATAAACGCCGGGCCGCTCCACGAGGAAGTCCGCGTCCGGTTGATAGAAATAACCGATCGCGTTGGACCGGCCCTTGATCGTTCGTCGAAAGTCGCCCGGGCCCGAAACGACGATCTCGACGGCGGCGGGCAAGGCGGGCGCGAGGGACGCGCTGAAGGAGAACGCGCCGCCCGACTCCAGGATGGATCCGGGCCGGACCGCCAGCGGCACGACGAACGCGTCGAGCTCGCGACCTTTCACCGTCAGCAGGGGGCCCCCGTCGGGCCCGCCGTTCGCGCCGCGAAACGGCGGGAAGACCCGCGAGCCGGTGGGATCGTCCTGCGGAAGCAGGACCCAGAGCGCGCCGTAGATCCCATAACGAGCCAACCCGCGGGCCGGGTCCCGGAACACCGTTCCGCCATAAAGGAATTTCAAGTCGCCCGGCTGATCTCCATTGTAGCCGACGCCCGGCTGCGCCGCGTAGCGCTCGCTGAAGCGCCAATAGCCGGAATCCACCGCCCCGTCCTCGCTTTGGATCTCGCGCACGCGCTCTCCGGGGCGTTCCGCGGCCGCGTACCAATATCCGGCGCCTCCGCAGCTCGTCAGCATAAGAGGAAGCTCGCCTTTCAGCGTCCGCGCCGCGAGCGAATCTTCGGGATTCGTCTGCGGCGCGTAGCAACCTTTGCGCGCCCAGGATCGCAGCGTCTTCTCGACCTTACCTTCAAGGTCCTGCATGGTCATCGCCGGGATGGCCGAGTCTTCCTTCGACTGCCAAAGGACGTCTCCCGAGGCGAACGGGAACTGGATGTGCGTCGCTCCCGTCTCCGGCGAGACGAACCATTGCTTGTCGTGATTCGAGCCTTGGTGCCGCCCTCGTCTTCCGCGGGCGAGGACCGGGCGGCCGGGAGATTCGACGACCTGCCCCCAGCGGGTGGCGCCCATCCAGAGGACGCCGCCGGCGTCGGTGTAGCGCGCGGTGGTTTCGACGACGAACTCGCCGGCGCTCGTCATCTCCATCCTCCGGGCTCCGGGGAGCGGCGTGAAAATACCGAAGCGGTTGGCTCTCCCCACGGCCCGGTAATCCGTTCGCCGCGCCTTGTCGGAGCCGGCGAGGAGCGTGACCTTGATCTCGACGTCCGCGGGAACGCCGGGCAAGACCGTCACGCCGGGATTGAGCGCGTCGCCGACTTGAAACGGCGTCATGGGCAGGACGGCCGGCTCGATGTCGAGCGCCTCGGCTACGAAGACCTTATAGGTGCCGCCGCCGTCGTAGGAGTTCCCGTAGGCGTCGGCAACCTCGCCCGTCATCTTGATGATGTACTCCCCGTACATCGGGAACCGGTAGTCGAACAACCCCGTCTCGGTGCTTAGTTGATAGACGTCCAGCAGGTTGCCGCCGTGCCCGTGGATGAATTCACCTTCGCCGCTGACGGGCGAGCGGCCGTGCGCGCCGGCGAAAGGGGCCGAACCGAGCGCGTCGACGGTCCCGTCGGGCCGGGTCACCGATACCTCGAGCCGTCCGGATGGGAACTTGAAGGGTATGACGGGAACGTTCGGGATCCGCCGCTCTCCCTGCGAGATCATGGGAAGATAGGGCTCGAGACGGTAGGTCAGAGGCTCTCCCGTGGCGCGCGAGACCCGCGGCACGATGAAGGACGCGGCCTGAGTAACCACATGGCTCGCGAGCTGGAAGCCTTCGCCGTCCTCGGCCGCGGCGGTGCCGCGGCTTCCATCGGCGGCCAGCGCGTCGGTCAGCAGGGTCCAAACCAAGCGCGGCCGCGACGCCCGGCCGAGCGCCAGCGGCGGCAGAGGAAAACCGGACCGCGTGAGAAAGCGGTTCCGTCCGCCCCTCTTGCCCTTTCGGGCGGCTCCCGCGTGGGGCATCTGCGACGGACGCAGCCACATGGCATAAGTACCCGGCTCGATCGATTTCGGTAGGGGCAGCTCGAAGGAGAACGCGGCGGACAGGGACGCGCCGCCCGCGTCGCGCGCGAGCGGGCCCGTGTTGAAGATCCGCTCGACGTCCTTGCGGCGCTGATGCTCGATCGGCAGCCCGGTCGGCGTGAGGACGTCTGAAAAATAGGAGGCATTTTCCGCGCGCGCTTTACCCCGCGCATCGAAGAGGCGGTCCAGTTCGCCGCCGAACTCCAGGCGGGTCCCGGCCAAGCCGGCCGCCGCGGCGGCGTCGGGATAGACCGTTACCTTTCCGCTCGCCCGGATCGTCCCGCGGACCTTATCCTCGATGATCCCGCCCCGGATCGTGAAGTCCAGATCCGACGGAAACATCGCGAAGCCGATGCAAAATGCATTTTTTTCATCTCGGGGAATCGCGCACGGCGCGCGCAGCCAAGTTCCGGGGTTTTCCGACGGGCCGTATTCCGCGACGCCGGCCGAGCCGGAGTCGGGCTTCAGGCCGAACTGCGGGAGCCTCCAGGGGCGCTCCGGTTCGAAAAGGTTAAACGGGTCGTATTTGACCAGGACCCATGATCCCGGAGGCGCCGAGATCGAGCCTTCGAAGCTCCCGTCGGCGCGTGAGCGGGTCGCCGCCCCGAATCCGGTGCTTGGGCTGAGGATCAGCATGGGATGGGCGCCGGGAATCGCGCCCGCGGCTCCTTCGACCCGCGTCATGCCGTCGTCTCCCGTCGCGAGACGCATCTTGGACGCGTCGGGGAATCGCGCGGCTTGAGGCGCCAGGAAGTCGGGACGCGAGTCGGCCGGCGGCGCCGCGCTCAGCGCCCGCGCGGCGACCAACAGCCCGATCAACGCCGCGTAACGAGGACGCTTCACGCGTTCGAGTCTAGCAAAAGCGCTTGTATTTGCCCCCTCGTCTTGGTAGCGTGAAAGCTCATGCTGCGGCTCGCGCTCCTCGTTTTGCTCGCCGGTAATCGTCTGTCCGCCGAGGATCTTTGGCCCCAGGCCGCGGCCTTCCCCGACCATGCCAAGATCAGCGCGGTCTTCGAGGGCGGCGGCGCGACCAAAGTCGTCGGACGCGCGGGCGCGGTCGCCGGAAAATTTCCGGCGCTCGTGCTGTGCGCCAATTCCGGAGCGGCCGTCGTCACCTCCTCCGCCGAGGACGGCTCCTTCGAGGCGCGCCTGGTCTGCCTGCCCGGCTCGTGGATCGTCGTCAAATACGATCCGACCGGGGCGTCGTGGGTGCGGCCTCCCTTTCAGGTGCCCGCCTCGGACGTCGCGATGGTATGGGCGAACTCGGCTCCGGGAACGTGGCTGCGCGTGCCGCCCGAGGCGCCGCCGCCGGGAGACGGGACCCCGTTCGGCGTGAGCGGCCTCGCGGGGCCCAATGGCCTCGATTTTTCCATGTCGGGACGGATGACGGGACGTTTCGAGCCCGGCGGTTCGGTGACGCTCGAGGGGATCGCGACGGTGTACGCCTCGACCGCGTCCGCCGCGGGCCTGGCCGGCACGCAGCTGCGGATCGACGCGGACCTCGGCGTGAGCTTTGACGAGCGCGGCCGCCCTCGCGCGGGAACCGGCTACTACTACTCCAATATCCTGACGCCGACCGGCTTCCCGGTCGAGACCAAAGGGCGCGCGACCTTCTACAGGCCCGGCCTGAGAAGCGAGGGCCTGACGACGAAGGCGGGAGGAGTCCTGAGCGCCCCGTTCCGGTGGACCGTTCCGCTGCCGGACGGGCTGCCGCCCGGAACCTACTCGTTCTCGATCAAGGTCGGAGCGGAAGACGGACGCGCGGTCCCGCTCGCGGGCCTTAGAGGGAGCCGCCAGGTCGTCATGACGCGGGACCTCTCGGCGCTTCCCCCGTTCAAGGTCGGCAAGCCCGCCGCGCCGCGCCTGATCTGGACGCTGCTCACCGACGTTCCCGGCGCGGACGGAAGCCGCGGGACCACGGCGGCCGGTGACGTCGCCGACTTCGCGCTCGCGGGCCAGGTCGTCACTCAATCGCGCGCGTACGTCATTCCGGGGTCGCCCGTGTACCGGCTCGAGCCGTACCTGCCGATGGTCTCCCAAGGCGACCGGCACGTCCCCAATCCGCCGGCGCTCGCGTTCAAGTTCCCGTCGGGCTCGCTGACGGTCCGCGTGCGCCGTCCCGACGGAAAGACGGACGTGCTCGGGCCGGCGCCGTTCGCGGCGGCCCGGAGCCGCGCGCCGTCCACCGCCGGCGGCATCCCGCTCAACGGCCACGGCGCCGCTCCCGTCGACGTGTTCCAGCTGACGAGCGGGACGAGCGCGTTCGACTATCGCTTTCCTTTATACGGCCGCTACGAGCTCGAGATGACGGGCTCGGTGGAGGACGACGCGGGTAACGCGTACGCGGGCGGCGGCCGGTATACGGTCTTCGTCGCCGAGCGGCTCGATCTCGAGCCCGCGATCCTGCCGATGACCCCGCTTCAGGCCGGCGACGCGCTGAACCCCGGGGTGACGGTACTTCCCGGCGTGCCCGCGGAGATCTCCGTCTCGGTCACGCACGTCGGGGAGTCGGATCCCCGCAAAACGGAGCGTACGTCGGTCTCCGGAAGGGCTAACCGCTTCGGCGTCTTCACGCGAAAGGCCGGGGCGGCGCCCCTCATCATGCGGACGCCGGGCGAGTTCGTCGTCGAGACGACGGCGCGCTACACGGACGCCGAAGGCGTGCTGTGGATGGGGTCCTCGCGCTGGGGCCAGGTCGTCGAGACTCCCGGCTCGCCCCTCGTGGCGCACGGCCAGCGCGGAAGGATGGACCTCAATCCGGCCGGCGGACGCTGGTTCGACTCGCCTCACAATCAGGAAGTCGACCACATGCGCTTCCCCTATTCGTCGGGGGACGTCGTCTGGCAGTCCGAGGACGATTGCCTCATCGCGGCGATCACCGTGCAGGATCGAGAGGGCCTCGTCGCCAAGGACCTGCGCTGGATCTTCGCTCCCGCGCCCGAACTGCGGAGGTTCCGGCCGGCGGGCGGGGGCGATTACCGCCTCCTAGCGGCCGGCGCGTCCGAGCGCCGCCTCCAGAGATTTTACGATCCGAAGACCGCGTTCTACATGGAAAGCGCTTTCGATAAGCGCGCGCTCTCGGAGGAGCTGCCGCTTCCGCTCGTTTCCGACGGCCTGTTTTCCCCGGCCTCCGATCCGAGGAACATCCGCGTGCACGGCTACTTCTACGCCGCGGCCGAGAGGCCCGGCGAACGCGTCCGGGAGGTCGTGTCCGACGATCGCGGCGTGCAGAACCGCGGCTACTGGCGCTTCGACGAGCCTTACGGGATGCAGCCGGGGATCGGCGTGCAGGGCGACCTTCCGAACGATTTCAAGTTCTTGTACGCCGGAGCCGTTTTCCGGGACGACGACTCGGGGCTCAAGCGCTACGGGATCTACGGCGCCCTGTGGGTCCACCTTCCCGACGGAGACGCCCGGGGCACGCGCGTGTTTCCACCGTTTCAAGGCGCGAACGGCGGCCCGAGCGGCGGCCCCATCATGACGCTCGGCGGGTCTGAGATCGAAGGCTTCGTGGTCCCGCTCGCCGCGCGGCCCGGCACGATCCTCGAGACCGGCGACGCGTTCTCCTTCAGCGCGGCGATCGCGCCGCCGCTGCCGGCCGGCGTCGAGGCCGTCGTCACGGGGCCCGGAGGGTTCCGCCGAATGATCTCGGGCCGCGCCAACGCCGTCGGCTATTTCTACCGGCCCGAGCAGGATTTCAAGGTCGAGGCACCGGGCCTCTACCGCGTGTCGGTGACCGCGACGTTCGACTCGGACACCTCGGCGGGCCCGATGTCCGCGCCGTTTCCGACGGGCGCGGTGCTCGGCGCGAAGGCGGGCGGCTACGACGTGTACGTCGTCGACCGAGAGTCCCCCCTGCTCCGATCGGAGGTCCCGTCGCGGAGCGCGATCCGCGGACTGGGCCCGGTCGCGCTGCCGGTGTCGGTCCCCGGCGGCGCGCGCGGCGCGCTGCGCTACACGATCGCGATGCCCGGCTTCCTGCTCGAGGAAGGCTCGCGCGCGCTCGACGGCGAGGGCGCGGCCGTCGCCTACGATCCGCTCGCCCTCAGCCGGACCTTCCCGAACCTCGACGTCGCGCGCGGCCGGACCGGCGGGCCCCCCGGGCTCGTCGACACCGTCTGGGTGAGCATGCTGGCTCAGGGGACGGACGGACGCTTCCACGCGAGGCAATTCACGATGCAAGGACCCGAACTATATGCGCCATAGCTCTCGCGCCATTTTGCTCGCCGTAGCGATCTGGGCTCCGCTGAGCGCCGCGGAGCCGTCGAGAAAAGCCGCGTCCTCGGCGGCGCTGGCGGTCTCTCCCGACGGCGCGTGGATCGCCGCGGTCAACCCCGACAGCGGCTCGATCACGGTGCTGAAGGCCTCTTCGCTGAAGGTCGTCCGGGAGATACGCGTCGGAAGCGATCCCCGAACGCTGTGCTTCAGCCCGGACTCGCGCACGATCGCCGTCGCCAATCGCGGCTCGGCCGACGTCTCGCTGATCGGCGTTCCCGGCTTCCGTGAAACGGGACGGGTGCCGGTCGGAGCGGCGCCTTACGGCGTGGCGCTCGACGAGCGGCGCCTGTACGTCAGCGAGTTCGACGCGGGCCGCGTCGCCGTGGTCGATCTCGCGTCGAAGGCCGTCGTCGCGCGCGTCGAGACCGGCGACTCGCCCGCGGGGCTCGCGATCACGGCCGATCGGGGGACCCTCCTCGTCACGCACTTCTACACCGGGCGCCTGAGCCTCGTCGATCTCAAGGGGCTAAACGTCCGCGCCGTGGTCGAGGCGGCGGCGGGCGCGAACCTGTCCCAGTTCGTCGCGATCTCCGCCGACGGGCGCAAGGCGTACCTGCCGCAGAGCCAATCGAACTCCGGCGCGACGGAGCGGAATTTCGACGCGATGATCCTGCCGCTGCTGAACGTCGTCGATCTCGCCTCGGGACGCGTCTCCGGCCGGGAGCGCATCCATCTGGCGTCGGCGGGCCGCGGCGCAAACCTGCCGTTCGCGGCCGCGGCGTCCGCCGAGCGGCTGTACGTTGCGAACGCCGGCAGCGACGACGTCGTCGTGACCGAGCTCCCCGGCGGGAGGATCCTCGCGCAGATCGACGTGGGCGCGGCGCCGCAGGGGATCGCGCTCGCGCATGATGGAACCCGCCTGTTCGTCAATAACGTCCTGGATGGGACGCTGTCGGTCATCCGCGCCGAGTCGCGCGCGCTCGACGGGACGACGGCTCTCACCGACATCTCGTCTCACCGCCTCATCACGGTCCGCCGCGGGATCTTGAATCCTGATTCCCCTCGCGCGGTGGACATCGCGCGCCCGATGACCTGCGCGTCCTGCCACGCGGGTCCCGCGGAGCCCGTCCGCGTCGACGCGAACGGCCGGCTCGAGCTCGTCCGGCGGGCCTGGGTCGTCGAGGCGACCGTGCCGCTCACGAAGATCCCGCTCGAGCCGCGGCTGCTGGCGGGCAAGAAGCTGTTCAGCTCGGCGGCGAATCCCGCGCTGAGCGCGGACCGCTGGATCTCGTGCGCGTCCTGCCATCCGGACGGCGGGATGGACGCGCGCACGTGGCTCAGCTTCGACGACGGGCCCCGAAACACCCCGGCGCTCTTCGGGTCCGGCGCGACGCTCCCGCTGCACTGGTCCGGCGACATCGCCGACCTGCGCGCCGTCGAAGGCACGATCCGCGGCGTGCAGTTCGGCCGAGGCTTGTCCAAGGAGCTGACGCGCGACGCCCTGGGCTTCGTTCACGCGGCCGCCTCGGACGAGCTCGACGCGCTCGCGGCGTACGTCGCGTCGCTGCGCGCCCCCCCGCCGCCCGGCGTCGAGCCGGCCCGCGCTCTCCGCGGAGCGGAGGTATTCGCGCGCGAAGGCTGCGCGACCTGCCACGCGGCGCCCGGCTTCAACGATGGACGGTCTCACGAGGTGGGCACCGGCGATCCGGCGCGCGAGAGGAGCGCGCGCGGCCGCAGCTTCGACACGCCGTCGCTACGCGGCCTCTGGTTCACCGCGCCCTACTTCCACGACGGCAGCGCTCCGGATCTCGAGCGGGTCCTGCGGACCGGGCGGGAGCACGGCGTGTCCGAGCGCCTCACCGACGAAGAGCGCGCCGGCCTCGTAGGATATCTGCTCTCCTTGTGAGACGAACCAAGGCCCTGTCGCTCTGCCTCGCGGCTCTCTTATTCGGCCCGGCGCGCGCGGACGAGCTTTGGCCGCAGGCCGCGGACTTCCCCGCCTCGGCCAAGATCAGCGCGGTGTCGCTGGGCGGCGGCATGACGAAGGTCTTGGGACGCGCGGGCGCGGTCGCGGGCCGTTTTCCGGTGCTCGTGCTGTGCGCCAATTCCGGAGCGGCCGTCGTCACCTCGTCCGCCGGCGACGGATCGTTCGAGGCCGAGCTCGCCGCCTTGCCGGGCTCGTGGATCATCGTCAAATACGATCCGACGGGCTCGCTTTGGGTTCATCCGCCGTTCCAAGTGCCCACCTCCGACGTCTCGATGGTCTGGGCGAACGCCGCTCCGGGAACCTGGCTGCGCGTGCCGCCCGACGCGCCGCCCCCCGGCCACGGGACGCCGTTCGCCGTCAGCGGCCTGGCGAAGCCGAACGCGCTCGATTTTTCGCTGACGGGACGGATGACGGGACGGTTCGAGCCCGGCGGCTCGGTGACCTTCGAAGGGATCGCGTCGGTGTTCGGCTCGACCGCTTCCGCCGGAGGCTTGACCGGCACCGAGCTCCGGTTCGACGCCGACCTCGGCGTGAGCTTCGACGAGCGGGGCCGCGC
>Ga0163144_10016786_pt1 | contig 14977 bp, 11 predicted proteins | sample OliLak19BULKMAT1_FD_123175 | JGI IMG/M metagenome (GOLD analysis project Ga0163144, IMG submission 123175) | Freshwater microbial mat bacterial communities from Lake Vanda, McMurdo Dry Valleys, Antarctica - Oligotrophic Lake LV.19.BULKMAT1 | ecosystem: Environmental > Aquatic > Freshwater >... | reverse complement strand
GGTTGCGCTGCGCGACCACTCCCTATGGATTGGCGCAGCGGGTACGCGTCGTACTGCGCTTTGTGGCTGACTCCCAAAGCGCCGCGCGACGCAGCCTTCAGCGCCATCGTCCGCAACATCTGTTCAGAGATGGCTTCGAAGCCGAGAGCAGTTGTACAGTTACAGATTTAGGCTTATACTTCTTCGAGCACATCCTTTTGGGAAGCGAGTTGAGCCTGACGTCATGTCGAATGATCCTCACACTCCGGCTCACGGCGATCTCAAGGCCGGCACGCGTCTGAAGGAAATCGCCGGTTTCGAAATCATCGGCAAACTCGGCCAGGGTGGCATGGGCGCCGTCTTTAAAGCGCGCCAGAAGTCGCTCGACCGCATCGTCGCCCTCAAAATTCTTCCGCCCAGCATCGCCAAAGACGCTGTGTTCATCGAACGCTTTCAGCGCGAAGCGCGCGCATCCGCCCGGCTCAACCACCCGCACATCGTTCAAGGCATCGATGTCGGCAAAGATGCCGCGACGAATTTGTGGTACTTCGCCATGGAATACGTGGATGGCCCCTCGCTGAAAAAAGTGTTGGAAGATCAGCGCATCATTCCCGAAGCACGCGCGCTGGTCATCATGAAGGAAGTCGCCTCGGCGCTCGAGACCATTGGCGCGCACCAGATGGTTCACCGTGACATCAAACCGGACAATATACTTCTCACCGCAAACGGCCAGACCAAGCTGGCGGATCTCGGCCTGGCGAAGCAGCTCAATGAAGATTCCAATCTAACGCAATCCGGACAGGCAGTCGGCACGCCGTACTACATGGCCCCGGAACAAGTACGCGGGAAGTTTGACGAATGTGATATTCGCACCGACATCTATTCGCTGGGCGCGACGTTCTTCCACATCGTCACCGGAAGGACTCCGTACGAAGGCGAGACCAGCGCGGTGATCATGGCCAAGCACCTGACCGACGCGCCGCCGAAAGCCAGCAAGATCAATCCCGCCGTCAGCGAAGCGTGCAGTAAGCTGATTGAAAAGATGATGCAGAAAAAGACCGAACAGCGCGTGCAGTCGCCTGCCGAGCTGATTGTGCAGATCGACAAAATTCTGAAGGTTGGTCTTCCTGGCATGGCACCGGGCGTTTCTAAAACCGCCGCGCGCACACCCATTCCCGAGCGCAAACGCGAGAGTGCACCGGCTAAAAAAAGCGCCGTAATGGCATATGCCGGCGGCGGCGTTGTTCTGATTGTCGCGTTGGTGTTTGCACTAAAGGGAGGCGCGGCTACCAAACCGGCATTGATAGAAAACAATCAAGCAGCGATGGAGCACGCGAAAACCTCGCTGGCCAAGGTGCCGGTACCGCCGGCGGTTTCGGCGGCGGCCGCGGAAGAACTTTTCAAAGCAGCGGTGGAGTTCGAACAAAAAACTCCGGACGAATTCAACGACATTACTCAGCGCTATCAGCGTGCGGCGTTAGCGGCCCGCGGCAGTTCGCAAGGGGCCGAGATCCAGGACAAAGTTGAGGACGCGCTGGAGGCGCTGCAAACGCGCCAGCGGGCCGCGGCCGACAATGCCTGGAACACAGCGGAGGAAAAATCGGCGGAACTGGCGGCCCGTGGCCACTACGACGAGGCGCTAGCCCTGTATCAAGCGGTCATGCCCAAACTCGCGCCGCCGCAGAAGGCCAAAGCTAACGAAAAAATTCGCTGTCTGCATCAGGAAGCGGAGGCCAAGATCAGCGCGATAACCAGGAAGGTGGAGGATTTTGCCAAAGACGCCGAACCTCGCGAAGGTATTGCGGCTTTGGCCGAAGCTGAAAAACTCACCTACGAGCCCACGCGTGGATTGGTCGCGACGCTGAAGAAGAAACTCACTGAGGATCTCGCCAACGAAGCTGAATTAAAAAAGAAAAAGGCCTTGGTGGGAGCGTTGAAAAAGTTGTTCGAAGTCATTCAGAAATTTGACGCTGCTTTGCTTGAAAAAAATGATCCGAAAGCTGCATTGCAGATTGCCAAGGACGCAAAAAAAGATGCCGAGCTCAAACCGCTGGAGACGTACGTCAGTGCCATGAACGATGTCATGGAGGCGTATGACGATCCGGCTCAGTTCGAGCAGGACATCATGATACGGTTGATCGGGCAGAAAATTGAGCTCGAAACGATCAGCGGAATCCAAAAAGGGAAAGTCATAAAGGTTCAAGATTCCGCTATCGCCCTCGAAATGGCCGATGCCGGATTCGTCGCGGTTAAAACGATAAAAATAGCCACGTTGACCGAAGCGCAGCGCAAGAAACTCTTTCCTCCGTATGTTCCGCAGACCGATGCGCAGCGTATCGCGCTGTGTTACTCGCGGTTGGTCAAAGGCACTCAGGATTATAAAGGCGCCCTCGCGCTGATTGAACTGGCCCCCCTGTTCCCGCTGGCGGCGCACTGCCGCCAACTCGCGAACAAAGCTCGGGAGACTCAGGAGAACGCGATGGCCGAAGCGGCCGCGCCGGTGCTCTGGGCGGAGATCAACACGCGCGCGTCGCAGGCGAAATTCGCGGAGGCCGACGTGAAGACGCTTCGCGAACGAGTTGGCCGCTTCGACAAGGAGTTCGGCAAGACTCAATTTGCGGCAACGAACAAGGACAAACTGGATGCGGTGAAAGCGAAGATCATCAAGCTGACCGCGACGAACATGGTCGTGAATGGCGATTTTGAAAGTGGTACGTTCGACGGATGGAAAAAAACTGGCGGCACCAATTCAGGCAAGATTACGACTGATTTCGGGCACGGAAAATACTCTCTCATCGGCCACATCCAACCCGATTACAACACCACGTTGACGCAGGCATTGACGCTGGAGCCTCAAGCTGAGTACCGAGTCTCATGCTGGATTCGCCATGGGCGCGGATCGCTCGATATGGCCGCGAATAGCGGACTCTATATCATTGAAGGCGAGGGGGACCGGCGTGATGAGGACACGCACAGAATACGCTTCGCGCCGAAAGCACGCGTCAACGAGTGGGTGCAAGTCGAGATGCATTTCACGCCTCAAGTCGCCAATTGCCGTGTCGAAGTGTTTATGAGACAGCGCTCCAAAGCCGACGACCACTACATCATGTACCTCGACGATGTTGAAGTTGTGCGCGTACTGAAATAGTTCCGCGCCAAGTCCTGAAATGCCGGGCGTTTTATTTCCACGCGGTTAAAATTTAAACCCATGACAGAGGCCAGGCGCGACGCGCAACTCCGACTGCTCACCCACCCCGCCTTGATGCTGGCGTTGCTCGCGACACAGGTCGTGATCATGCTGCACGCCTGCTGGAACAGTCCGGCGAATCGCATGGACGACCGCGAGCACCTGCGCCCGGCGATGATCGGCACGTGGCGGGATGGATTCCGGCTGCGACCGGAACTCAGCGAACCGTATATTCCCGTCACCTTTTTTTCGTACCGCCTGGATCTGATGCTTTTTGGACTAGAGCCGGAGCGCCGCGAGAACGCGGGACCGGGCACTGCCATGGAACGCGTCCATTCATCGAGCGGCTCGGCGGCAGAAAACTCAATTCCGCGCGTGCCCGGAATGCGCGTGATGAACGCGCTGTATCACGTGCTGGCGGGATTTTTTCTGTGGATGCTGCTGCTGCGGCTTGGCGCGGGAGTAGGTCTCGCGGCGATTGTAGCGCTGGTATGGACCGGGCACCCCATGGCGCTCGAATCCGCGGCTTGGATCTCCGAACGCAAAAACGTTCTTGCCGGAATGTTTGGATTTGCCACGCTCCTGGCGTGGACCGCGGATAGACAACGAATCTGGCGCTGGCCTCTGGTTTACGTTCTGTACACACTGGCGGTGCTCAGCAAACCGAGCGCTCTGGGGATTCTGCCGGTTCTCATCGGTCTCGAGCTTTTCGATCCGATCGGCCGCGCGTTTCACTTTCGGCGTGCGGGCGATTGGATCGCGTTATCGAAACGCATGGTGATTCCCATTCTGATCAGCGTCGCGGGATCGTGGGCGACGCTGCAATCCGTGGGGCGCGAACTCGTGTTGCCGCCGGGCGGCAGTGTCTGGACGGCGCTGCTGACCGACGTGGAAATCTTCGGCCGCTACATCGGGAACATACTCGCGCCGATCAACTTGAGTTTTTTCTACGCGGTCGAACCGATCCGCTCCCCGGGCGATCCGCGGCTCTGGCTTTATGGCGCGATGTTAGTGGCTGTGTGCGGCGGGAGTATCTGGGCGGCGGGCCCCCCGTATCGGCGGCTGGCAGCGCTTGGTGTTTTCTGGTTTTTTGGCGCATTGGGGCCGAATGCGAATCTGGTGGGCATCCCGTTTTGGATGCAGGATCGCTACGCGTATCTTTCGGCCGCGGGTCTGCTGCTGGCCGTGGGCGCTGGCTTGATGGGACTTGCGCAACGGCTGAGAATCAGCGATTCAAACTGGACGCGCATCGCATGGGCGTGGCCGGTGGCGATTGCGCTTGCGGCGGGAGTACGTTCGCCGCTGTTCGCGGACGTCAACCGACTGATTCTTGATGCGGTCGAGCGCCAGCCGGGGTCGGCGATGGCGCGGCTCTGCGCGGCGATGCTGTGCAAAGAGCGTTTTCACCGTTACTCAGTAAATGGGGAGCAACCCAATCCCCGGCTTGCGGAGATCAGCGGAAAAACCGCGATTGATCTGTATAGCAATATCGAATACTGCGCCGATCTTTACGCCCACATCGATACGTTTACGCTGCGCGTCAAACGCGCGGAGTTGCTCCCGCTGCTGGGCCGGCTTGATGACGCACGCGCGCTGCTCGGCAAGGTGCCGCCACCCGACGTCAAGATGCTGCTTGAATTTGGGCCCAACGGCGAGCGGCTGGTGCGCAGCCGCCGCGATGAGTACAGCGGCTATCCGCCGCGGAGCCTGGCCGCGGCATACGCGATTCTCGGTGAAATCCATCTGCGACAGAGCGCGGGTTCGCAAACAGGAATCGATGAACGTATCGCACTCGCGGCGCTTGCGGAGAAAAATGCAGCCGGCGCGATTGGCGTGCATCCGCGCGAATTTGAGGCGCACATTCTCAAAACACGGGCTCTGTTTCGGCTCGCGGAACTTTTCACTGAAAAAGGCGACTTGGCGAGCGCGGTTACATGTCAACAGAATGGGCTTGCCGCTATGTCCCGGGTTCCTCGAACGCCGCTTGTTCTCAAGATGGCCAAACGGCAGGGCCTGGATTTAAATGCGCTGCCCCATCGGCCCGGAGAGTGACTGTTATTTTTTCTGCGTTTCACCGAAATGTGAGGCGTGAAACTGGAAGCCTTTCAGGCCCACGAGGTCGTACACTTTTTTCGTGTCGTGGCCGATGCCGTCGAGTTCTTCGTAATCGTGCTTGATCTTCAGTTCGTCGAGCAGCGCGTGCATGTTTTTGTTGCGGCGCAGGTGCTGATCCTTGTTGCCGAGCACCAATTGAATCGGCAGCTTATCGCGAATCTTATCCGCGTTGCGGGGCGCCCAGGCCCATGCGGACGTGTCGTCGAACTGCTTGATGTCGTCGTCGTGCATCTGCTTGAAAACGGCGGGCAGTTCCTTCTTCAGTTCCACGCCATTGGCAAGTCCCGCGGCGTAACCGATCACCGAACTGAACATTTCGGGAAAGCGGAAGGCGATGAGCAGCGCGCCCTGGCCGCCTTTGGAGAACCCCTGAATCGCGCGCCCCGAACGTGCCGCGAGAGTGCGGTAGGTGGCATCGATGTGCGGAATCAATTCCGTTACGATGACGGACTGGCCCCTGATTTTGCCGTCGACTGAATCGACATAGCCGCTGTTGCGTCCAGCCATGGCGTGCACGTAAATGACGGAGGGAACCTGTTTGGCTTTGATGGCTTTATCGAGGATATCGACGTTGAAAAGATCCGAGGCCTCCGTGCCGCCGCGACCGTGAAGGTAATAGATGACCGGAAAACGCCGGGTGTCGTCGGCGGCGTAATCGGGCGGAAGGTAGATGCAGTAACCGACTTCCACTTTCATGGACTCGCTCAGGAAGGTCTTATGCTGAACGCCCGCAGGCGGTTTGGCCACCGGGTTGTTCCAACTCTCGGCGTAAAGCGCGGCGGACAGAAAACAAATCGCGATCAAAACAACGGCCTGCGGTTGACGCATGGATTCCCCTTAAGAAGGCGTGCCTTCCCGAATACACTCAATGTCCGCGTTGTGTTAAAATTTCGTGGCTGGTCTGGCTTAAGCGTTAGATTGACGCTTGGTTTCGTCCACGACTTCGCGCACGATCGAGATGAGTTCCAACGGATCCAACGGCTTGGCGAGGTGGCGTTTGAATCCGGCGGCGCGCGTTTTCAGACGATCTTCGTCGCGCGCGAACGCGGTCAGTGCGATGGAAACAACGCTGCCGGCGCGTTGCGATTCCAGTTCGCGGAGCCGTTTCATCAGCGTGAAACCGTCTTCCTGCGGCATGGCAAGATCCGCAGCGTGATCGTGATCACGCCATCGCGACTGCTGAATTTCACCGCATTCGTCAGCAGATTCCAGACGACCTGCTGCAGGCGATCCGGGTCGCCCTTGATGGGACAGTGCGAGTCCGGAAATTGATGATCAATTTTGATTCCGGACAAATCGGCGGACGGCCGAACGACCTCGACGGCGGATTTGATAATGGTCTGGAGATCCACGGGAACAATATTGAGGCGGAGCTTTCCCGTGATGATGCGCGAGATATCCAGAAGGTCTTCAATGAGCTGCGACTGCATGCGGATGTTGCGCTCGATCACGGAGATGCCGCGTTTGCGCTGCGCCTCGTCAAGGCGGCCATCGGCCAGCATGCGGACCCAGCCGAGCATGGGCGTCAGCAGCGTGCGCAACTCGTGCGAGAGCGTCGCGAGGAATTCATCCTTGGCGCGGTCGGCGTGTTCGGCGGCTTCACGCGCCGTTTTTTCGCGGACGAGCAGCGACTTGCGCTCGTCTTCGGCTTCCTTGCGAACGGTGATGTCAGTGCAGACGCCGATCAGGCGGTCGGGAGCGCCTTCGGCGTCGAAGAGCAGTTTTCCATGGGCTTCCACCCAGCGTATTAATTCATCCGGGCGGATGAAACGGTACTCCGCATGATGGTCTGAGCGATGGACTGCTGAATGAGTTCAAGAACGCGCGGTTTATCGCCGGGATGCATATCCTTGGCGAACGCTTCAAACGATCCGGCGAAAGATCCGATAGGAATTTGATGCATGGCTTCGAGGCTGGGCGACCACGTCACGCTGCCTGAGCGGATGTCCCATTCCCAGGTCCCCATGTTTCCTGCGGCGAGAGCGATTTCAAGCCGTTCCTGATTGGCTTTGAGCTTCTTCGCGAGCTGCATATTGACAACGGTGGACTCGTCGGGCGAATTTCTGAGCGAACCGACCATGATCTGAGCGGACATAGCATTTTTTCCACGCGCGAGGAAAGTTCATCACGAGAAAAGATAGTAATCGGAGATTGGAAGAAATCGAGAGCTCAACAGTTAAAAGTGATTGAACTTTCCCATCGGGCTGGTGTAGTGTCAATAAAGGTTGGGATGAAACGTTTCAACTTGTGAGGTTTTGATGCGTCCTGAACGCCAGGCACAACCTTTCATCGCGCTCCCAATAATAGCGCTATTCTGGGCCATGCCATCCTTCAGCGCGGATGAAAAAAAGCCCGTCGACTTTCACACCGATATCCGGCCCCTGCTGGAAACTCACTGTTTTAAATGCCATGGTCCGCAAAAGAAAAAGGGCGGCGTGGATTATTCGAAATTCACTGACGCCACGTCGATCATGCGCCAGCGTAAACTCTGGAAAAAAGCCGTCGTTCAAGTCGAGACGCTCGAGATGCCGCCGGAAGGCGAGAAGCCGATGCCGGCTTCGGATCGCGAAAAGCTCGCGGGCTGGATGAAGGTCACCGGCAGCTCGGTGGACTGCAGCAATCCGGCCGACAGGCATCCGGGACCGTCGCTGATTCACCGGCTCAACCGCGCGGAATACAATCTGACGATTCGCGATCTTGTCGGCCTTGACTTCGATGCGGAAACGGTGGGCATGCCCGATGACAGTTCCGGCCATGGCTATGCGAATCTGGTGAACACGCTGATCTTGCCGCCGGCGCTGATGGAAAAATATTTTGCGGCAGCGGACCGCATCCTCGATCAGGTCGTGGGGCCCATCGATGCGGCGAGTGAACTGAAAGCTGACGCGGACAAACGCAAAAAATCAAAACCGGCATTCGACCGCCTCTTTTTTGTGAAACCCGATGCCGCCAGTTCCAAACGCGACGCGGCGCGGAAAATCATTGCGCGCTTCATGGATCGCGCTTACCGGCGGCCGGCGCAACCCGACGAGGTATCGCGTCTGATGCGGCTTTACGACATGGCAGATAAGAAGAACGAACGCTTCGAAGTGGGTGTGCGGTTGATGCTCAAGGCGGTGCTGGTCTCGCCGCATTTTCTATTCCGCATCGAGCAGGATCGCGCGCCGCGGGGGTCGGAAGAAGCGTACCGCGTGAGCGACACCGAACTGGCGACACGACTGTCGTATTTCCTCTGGTCCAGCATGCCGGATGAACAGTTGATGGAGTTGGCCGCGCAGAAAAAACTGAGCGATGCAACGGTGCTTGAACAACAGGTGCGGCGCATGCTGGCGGATCCAAAAGCCAAGGCGCTGACCACGCATTTCGCCGCACGCTGGCTGCAGATTCACAAACTTGCGGACGCGCGTCCGAGCACCGAATTTTTTCCCGCGTTTACAGCGAAGCTGCGCCAGGCGATGTACGACGAGGCGAGCGTGTTCTTCGACAAATTGCGCGAAGAAGACCGCAGCGTTCTGGAACTGCTTGATGCGGATTACACCTATGTGAATCAGGATCTCGCCAAGCATTACGGCCTGCCGGAAGTGAAGGGCGCGGCGATGCAGCGCGTGGCGCTGAAGCCAGAGGACCACCGCGGCGGATTGCTCGGGATGGGCAGCATGCTGGCGCTGACATCGCATACCTCTCGAACGAGCCCGACATTGCGCGGCAAATGGATACTGGAGGTCATCTTCGGAACGCCTCCGCCGCCTCCCCCGCCCGATGCCGGAACGCTGAAAGAAGACAACAAAAAGGAAAAGGAGCCGAAGACCTTTCGCGAGAAAATGGCGCAGCACGCGTCACAAGCCTCGTGCGCGTCGTGCCACAAACGTATCGATCCGCTGGGATTCGGGCTGGAGAATTACGACGCGGTCGGGAGCTGGCGCGAAACGGTTGGAGGCAAGCCGCTGGACGCATTCGGACAGTTGCCGACCGGCGAAAAATTCACAGGCGCGAGCGAACTGAAAAAAATAATTCTTGGCAATCAGGACGCGTTCGTCCGCAACATGACCGAGCAACTGCTGACGTACGCGCTGGGGCGGGAGTTGCAGTATTATGACGATTGTCCCGTCAAAGAAGTGAAGACATCGCTTGAAAAAAAGGATTTCAAGTTTTCGGCGCTGGTGCGGGGAATTGTGACGAGCTATCCGTTTCAGCACCGTCGCAATATTGACGCGGCGGTGGATGGCAACGACTAGTTGTACCGCAGGCTTCCAGCGGCCTGTATTCGTGGGAATGACGAACGGGAACGGCATTGAAACGGGCAGGCGGGATGCCTGCGGTACAAAGGAATTAACGCATGTCCATTTCACGACGAACGATGCTGCGCGGGGCCGGTGCGATGATGGCGCTGCCGTTCATGGAATCGCTGCTGTTCTCGGCCAAAGCGCATGCGGGAGACGTGCCGAAAAAGTCGGGGCCGCCGCTGCGCATGGGCATTTTCACAGTGACCGGCGGAACAGTTCTGGAATCGTGGCGCATGAAACAGGCGGGGCCGCTGACGAAGCTGCCGTCGATTCTGCGGCCGCTGGAATTCGCCAAAGAGGATCTATTGATCCTGGCCGGACTTTCCCAGCACGGCCATGGAGAAGGCGTGAACGGTCATGAGCACTGCGCCTTTCTGCATCTCACCGGCGCTGATGCCGTAAAGAAAGTGAATGGCAGAATCACGGCTTCGAAATCGGTGGATCAGGCTGCGGCGGAAGCGGTCGGCGATGACAGCTATCTGCCCTCGCTTGAAATGGGATTGAGCAACAACGAGACCAAGTATTCATTCCGCGGACCGGACATGCCGGTGCCTTACGAAGCCAATCCACGGCTTGTTTTCGAGCGCATGTTTCGCGGCCGCAAATTGGTCGTGCCGAATTGGAACCGGCGGCAGACGGCGATGGCGGAGGCGGTGCAGAAAACCGCCAAGAGCGATTCCTACGACCGCAGCGTCATCGACCTGGTGCTGGAAGAAGCAAAGTCATTGCGCAACAAGCTCGGCAAAGCCGACCAGTTCAAGCTGGATGAATATCTGCACTCGGTGCGATCCGTTGAAAAGCGCATCTCCTTTATAGAAGCACGGCAGTATCAGGATTTCATGGATGCCGCTGCGGCCGGCGCGGTGACGCTCAGCGCGCCCAAGAATCTGCCGGCTGAAGGCATTCCGATTTATAAAATCACGCAGCCGGTGGAGCGCGACCCGGAGCGGCACGCGGAGTACATCCGCACGATGTCCGATTTGATGGTGCTTGCGTTTCAGACCGATACGACGCGCGTTGCGACGCTCGCGGTGGGCAGCGATGAGGCCTCGTTCCCAGGTGTCGTGACGGTCGGCTACGAGCGTCATTGCCACACGCTGGAGCACCAGGGCAACGCCGGACGCGTGGAAGACGCCGACCCGATTGCGCGCGAAGCCTGCCGGCAGATCCATGCGTGGTACACGGAGATGTTTGCGGAGATGGTGAAGAAATTGAAGAACATCGACGAGTGCGGCACGCCGCTGCTGGATAATTGCATGATTCTTTACACGTCTTACATGGCCGACGGCGGGCACGGGCGGAGCGATTATCCCGTGCTGATGGTGGGTAAAGCGGGCGGCACGCTCAAGCCGGGCCGGCAGATTGTATACAAAGACAAAACGCCGACGGCTAATCTATACGTGGAGATGCTGCATCGCATGGGCGCGAAAGTGGATTCGTTCGGCAATAGCAAGACATCGAAGGACGCGGCCTACGACGGCCGGCTGCCGGAACTGGTGTAACGAAAAGGAATTCACACGTGGCTGAAGAAGCAAAAAAAACGACTCCGTTGGTTGAGCCCGCGCCTGCAAAAACGCCGGAGGCTAAAGCGCGTGCGCTGTTCGTCGCGGTGGGGCACGAAGGCCAGCGCCTGGTCTCTGAAAACGGGACGGTGTGGAAGACCCCGCAGTTCGGAAAAGAGGGCGAAGTGTATCGCTCGGTTTGCTATGGAAACGGGCGCTACGTGGCGGTCGGGACCTACGGTGGAAAAAACATTTTTGCCACGACGCGCGACGGCGAGAAGTGGGAGACCGGTTCCAAAGACGGCCAATACAAAAATTACATTCGCGGCATGGGTTTTGGCAAGGAGATGTTTCTGGCGCTGGCCGGCGATCCCGGTTCAGTCGGCAGTTCGTCGCCGGTGACATTGACATCCACGGATGGCGCGACCTGGACCGATTACGTGCCGATCGCGGGAAAAAATATTCTGCGCCGCACTGCGTTTGGAAACGGACTCTTCGTTGGTGTCGGCGATCGCGGACGGCGCGCGGCCTCTGCTGATGGCAAGGAATGGAAAGATGCGCCCGCGGTGAAGGCCATCGACACGCTCGTGGATGTGGCGTTCGGCGTGCCGGCGGGCTCCGCTGATAAAAAAGGAGTGTTCGTCGGAGTCGGTTTGCATGGCCTGCGCATGCTCAGCGCGGATGGCGTGGCATGGACGAACCGCACGCTGGGCGAGGAGGGTGAGCATCTCAATTCCATCGTCTGGGCGCTCGACAAATTTGTCGCGGTCGGGATGGGCGCGACATTTACATCGCCTGAGGGAATCAGCTGGAAACGGCAGGAAAACAAAGACGCTCCGCTGACCATCACCTTTGGAAAAGGCGTGTTTCTCGGCGCGAACTGGAAAGGGCGGCTGCTGCTTTCGAGCGACGCGGTGGAGTGGAAACAAATTCATAAATGCGATCACCATGTCGAAGCGGTGACGTATGGGGGGACAGTCTAGAGTCTAGAGTCTGGAGTCTGGAGGTCTGGAGTCTGGAGTCGGACACAGTTGCTCAATCACGAATGACAAGCAGCGGGCTGTGCGTTAAACTACAACTCAACTAAAACTTTAAGGAGAGAGTCATGAACAGATTTTCACTGTTGCTCTGTGTTCTTTTGCTGTCACTGTCGGCATCCACAGTCTTTGCAGCCGATGCGCCAGTTGGAAAAACCAAGCTGGTTCACGTGGTTGCGCTGAAATTTAAGGACGATGCCAGCACCGAGGACGTGAAGAAAATTGAAGACGCCTTCCGCGCGATGAAGTCCAAGATCTCCGAGATCGCCAGCTATGAAGGCGGCGCAAACGTCAGCAAGGAAGGAAAGAACAAGGGCTTTCAACATTGCTCCGTACTCTCCTTTAAAAGCCAGAAGGATCTCGACACGTACGTCGCTCATACTGTGCATCAGGATTTCGTGAAAATGCTGGGCGGCATAGTTGTGGATGCGTTCGTCGTCGACTACTGGGAGTAGGGGCGAAGGGCGGCCACGAACTGCGTAGCGCTTTGGCCCTATTGGTTCAACCGAGCTGAGTCGAAAGGTGTTAAACATCCAGGTGGCCGGCTGTTTAACATCTTTCGACCCTTCATTTGAGTTCGGTTGAACCACTATGCTTGATTTTCGCACAAGGTGGGTTAAACCTGCGTGCACTTCTTTGTGAGGTCTCACTATCTCGATGTCAGCGCCTGCCGAACTCGTTGTGACCGGTCCCGACGGCGCGGTCGCATCCATTCGTCTGCCTGAAAAAGCCATTATCGGTCGCCATCCTGAATGTGAAATCGTGCTCACCGATCCGATGTCCTCGCGTCGGCATTGCAAGGTCGAACGCACGCCCCAGGGCAACTACATCGTTGAAGATATCAAGTCCGCCAATGGCACCAGCCTGAACGGCGAGCCGCTGCGGGCGGCCACACCGATTACGATGAGCAACGGGGATTCCATCCAGATTGGCGCGACGACGCTGGTCTTGAAGCTGGACATTCCCGCGCGTGTTGGGCCGCCGCCTCCGGCAGTCAAGCTCGACGACGAAGACGTGGCGCTCAGTTTCGTGCAAAAAGTTCCGCTCGATGCCCTGATGAGCGATGCTGAAAAAGGCTCCGACGATGTGCGGACGCTAAAGCGTGTTATGGAACGCTTGAAACTGCTCATCGACGTCGGCCAGGCGCTCGGAACAAGCCTGGAACTGCCGAAGCTGCTCAATACGTGCCTGGAAAAAATGTTCGAAGTGTTCCCGCAGGCGGACCGCGGCCTGGTGCTGCTTTACGGCCCCGATGGGTCGCTGCCGTCGCTGGTGACAGCTGACGCCGATCTGGGCACGGCGCTATCGCAGCGAAAAACGGGCATGGCATTGAGCCGCTTGCGCAGCCCCAACCCGAGCCATCAGGCGGAACTGAAATTGTCACGCACGGTGCTCAACCGCGTGCGCACTGAAAAATCAGCGGTGTTGATGGAAAAGTCCGGGAGCATGTCGCTCGTCGATATTTCATCGGTGATGTGTGTGCCCATGCTGGTCGGGCAGGACGATCTGGGACTGGTCTACCTGGAAACGCGCAAGATTTCGCAGGCATTCAACAAAGACGATTTGAGCGTGATGACGGCGGTGGCGGGACAGATCGCCGTGGTGATCCGAAATTCAGATCTGGCGCGCCAGGCCGCCGCCGAAGCCGCTCACAAGGAAAGCCTGTCGCGCTTTCTATCGCCGCAGCTTGTCGATCAGATGCTGAAAGGCAATCTCAGCGTGGAACTCGGCGGCACCGAGAAAAAGGGCACGATCTTCTTCTCCGACATTGTGGGTTTCACTAAGCTGGCCAGCAAAATGAAGGCGGCGAGCGTCGTGACGCTGCTCAACCGTTATTTTTCGGTGATGCAAAACATCATTTTCCGGCGCGGCGGTTCGATCGATAAATGCGCCGGCGACAACATTATGGCGCATTGGGGCGTGGTGGGCGACATGCCGAATTTCACCGGCGCGGCAGTGACCGCTGCCGTTGAAATGCAAATCGCGCTGTTTATTTTCAATCGCGACGAAGCTCAGAAAAAGGAGATCGTGCTGCCGCCAACTCCGTTGGGACACGGATTGGGATTGAATACCGGAATCGTCTGCGCCGGAAACATCGGATCAGAGCGCAAGATCGAGTTCACGGTCATCGGCGATCCGGTCAATCTTTCGGCGCGCATTGAAGCGATGGCGGGCCGGTTTCAGACGTTCCTTGGCGAGCCCACGTACGAAGAGATCAAGCATATCGCGCTGTGTTTCCGCATGCCCGATTGCCCCGCGAAGAATGTTGAGAAGCCTTTGGCGGTGTATTGCGTGCGCGGCATCATTCCGCAGATTGCCGAAGTGATTCCCGACGTCCTCGACCCGGCGGGAATGCTCCCGCAAGATCTGCTGCTGGCGATGCCCTGCTTCCTCACGACAGGCGATTTGACAGTGGCGGGAATGGTCACGCGCATCGTTGTCGGCGACGGACAGACGCGCATTGTCATGCAGGCCGAACGCCCGCTGCCGATGGGCACGCCGGTGACGCTGAGCTGGAATCTGCCGGAAAAGCCCAGCATGCCCGGGTTCGAAGCAGATGTTGAAAAGACGTATCAGGATACCGGAAAGCCGCCCTCGGGTGAAAGCAACGTCGGGACTTCATTCGCCGACATGCTGGCCGGGGCGTCGCCTCAACATAACACGGCGGTGATCAGCAACGTGGTGGCGCATGGAACGATCATTCTGGTCGCGCGCGAGCTGCCTGAGGATTTCCATCAGATCCGACCGGGTGTATTGATTCCGTCGGATCTCACGAGCCACGAACAAATTGTCAGAGTATGAAAAGAATAATGCATGTTGCATAATGCATAAACGGCGTTCTGTTTATGTATTATGTATTATGTATTATGTATT
>Ga0163144_10016784_pt1 | contig 14978 bp, 23 predicted proteins | sample OliLak19BULKMAT1_FD_123175 | JGI IMG/M metagenome (GOLD analysis project Ga0163144, IMG submission 123175) | Freshwater microbial mat bacterial communities from Lake Vanda, McMurdo Dry Valleys, Antarctica - Oligotrophic Lake LV.19.BULKMAT1 | ecosystem: Environmental > Aquatic > Freshwater >... | reverse complement strand
TTGCCGCAGCAAACCGACGATCTGTTCGGCACTCAGTCGCTTCTTCATAAAGAATCCTTTCCGGCTCATTCGGCCGGCTGGATTCTCTCATATTCCCTGGAGCAGGTTTCGGGAAGGGGGTCAAGATCGATCGCACCTAACCGACCAGGAGCGAAACCAATTATTACCGAGTGGTCAGGCTCGACTCATTTCCAATAGAGTAGGTTGGGCCCGAATTTATTTGAAGAAGGCGGGCTTAATCGAAAGCCCGGCTCGTGGGCGAGTTCGAATAACTCAAGCAGGACGAGATGCCCTCGGTCGTAACCCGAAGCAAATCGACAATGAGTTTCTCAAGCAATTCCCATCGTTCGTTGAGTTTAAGTCCACGAACTCCAGTCCTGAGCAATTAGAAGCTCCAGACGAGACAGTCTCAAACGCCACGCCCGAGGAATTGCTCGACGCTTCGTACTCAACCCTGCGAAGCGCATTGGCGGATGAGCTTATTGAGAGGGTTAAGTCTTGCTCTCCCGAATTCTTCGAACGCCTAGTCGTTGAACTCCTGGTCGCAATGGGCTATGGCGGCTCATTGGCAGATGCTGGGCAGGCAATTGGACGTTCAGGCGATGCTGGCATAGACGGAATCATCAAAGAAGACCGGCTTGGACTTGATGTGGTTTGCATTCAGGCGAAACGATGGAAAGCAACGGTGGGTCGTCCGGAAGTGCAGGCATTTGCCGGAAGCATGGAGGGCTATCGGTCGAAAAAAGGCGTGCTGATTACAACGTCATCCTTTTCTAAGGATGCTGAAGAATACGTCAAGCACATCGAACGCAAAATCGTCCTCCTCGATGGCACAAAGCTTGCCCAATTCATGATCGACTGTGGCATTGGCGTGAGCGTGGCGAACACTTACGTAGTCAAGCGACTCGATCACGATTATTTTTCGGACGATGATGCGTGACCTTCACCATTCGATGCGCTCGTCATGAACAGTCCGACGCAGAGTGATTTATCCTAGCTAAAAAAGGAAGCCCGTGATGCTTCGAGGGCAATAGGCTGGATAGTCGCTGAGGGATCGCCGGGCTGAGCAGGCTCGAAACATGTCTGATAAGGTGAACAACGCAGCCTGATAACCCTAATCGAATTGCTTATAAGCCACATTTAGATATGCATAGACGATTGTGAGTGACGAGCCCACATTATGCCTCATTCAGTTCCATCAGGAATCACCAGGGAACACGTTCTCAAAACGCTATCCGACCTGGACGCTGGAATCGACCATCCCTTCGGCACACCGACTGGCTACGAACTGGTTTACAACGAAAAACGATACGCCCCTAAGGCAGTCATTGGATTGGCCTGCCGATATTCGATCGGGCGAGTTCTTCAGCCTGACGAATTCAGTGGTGGCGAGGCACCGGGGCAAGCCAACAATGTACTGAGAGAATTGGGCTTCACGGTTGTAGATAAAGCCGAGGGTGATGCGGTGGAGGACAGCCTCGCTGTCGAAGAAGAACTCAGACATCGCCTTGGACAGTGGGAAAAGCTGAAAGAAAAAGGAGGCCCCTCTGGCGTCACTCCGAGCGTGCTTCGGGATTTGGGTATTTATGGTGGTGCCCAAGGTATCTGGGTAGACAAGGCTCGCACGGGGCAAATCACCACAAATAGAAACGGAATTACGGTTGCAGTGCTGCACACTGGGAATTCTTACGCTGACGATCTGGCTGAGGATTGTGTGATTTACCACTACCCGCAGACACGACGACCCGCAAGTCGTGACCAAGCTGAAGTCAACGCCACCAAAGCCGCCGGTCGTCTTCAACTGCCGTTTTTCGTCATCGCCTATCCAACGCCGAACTCCAACGTCCGTGACGTCAAGCTTGGATGGGTTGAGTCTTGGGATGACCAGTCTCGTACTTTCCTCATCACATTCGGAAACGAACCGCCGAAGCCACAGGCAGAAGACGTTACCGATGACACGCCCTTCGTGCTCGTGACTTCGGAAACACGGATAAAGAGAGAGGTAAGGGTTCGGGCTGGACAACAACGGTTCAAGTTTCGAGTCTTTAAGCGTTATGGTCCCAAATGCGTCGTGTGCGGATTGTCGGTAGGGGATCTGCTCGATGCCGCACACATCCGTCCGAAACTCGAAGATGGATCAGACGATCCACGAAATGGGTTGGTGCTTTGTGCAAATCATCACCGAGCATTCGATGCGGGGCTATTTGCAATCAATCCGACGCTGGAGATTCAATGTCTTCCTGATGGTCCCGACCGAGCGTCATTGGGGATAACGGTTGAATCAGTCTCCCATCTCCGAAAGCCACCCCACACCGAAGCTATTTCTTGGCTGTGGGCTGAGTGGAGTAAGACATCGACGTCATAGGGCGAAGCCCTCCGACTACTTCAATCAGTTAAAGACGTTCCTCCAAGAACAGATGCGCATGGCGCACATCTGCCAGCCGGTGGCAAATACCCACGTGGTCAAGCGACTCGATCACGATTATTCTACAGGCGAAGATGCCTGCCCGATTTGTTTCAAGGAAAACATGCGCATGGCGAAGAGAGATTGGCTTCGACTTCCGGTGGTCTCAGAAAGTGCCGAGTTCCTCGTCATGGGTTATCTGATGCGGCGGAACATTCTCGCCTACAAAGCCCCATCGAACAACGAAGGATATGACCTCATCTGCATTCATCCGAATCCACGGCACAAGCCTAACAAAAGCGAACTGCCACAAGTGCGTGTGCAAGTCAAGAGCCGCTACGCCACTGACTGCGACCGAGGCTTTCCAGTGAAGGAAGCTAGTCTCGATGCGTTTGACTTCCTGATCGTTGCGTTCCTGAACATTGGCAAGTTTTATGGCAGGAACGAAGGCGCAGATGGCGAGCAAGAACCGGAGTTTTACACGCTATCAAGGGAGTTCATTCGGCGGAATCACGATTCGAGTTCAACATGGCAAAAAGTGCGGCTACGGAATCTTCAGACCGAAATCGAGGCGTTCAAGAACGCAGCAGGCTTCGAGTTAATTGCCAAGGCACTCGGCATTCCACGTCCGAAGAAAAGCAGACTCCCCGGCACCCGTCTTGATCCCATTGAAGATGCCAACGAAGAGCAATAATTCGCCATTGCATTGCTTGAAAACCGGACTATAGCACCCAATGACCGCCATTTTCCTCGCTCTCACCTGCTTGATTTCCACCGACATCCTGACCGGCAAGGTGGTTCGAATTGGCGATGGCGATACCGTCACAATTCTCGTGGGGAGCGAACAAGTCGGAATCCGCTTGTTTGGCATCGATGCCCCGAACGAGGGCAAGATATTCTCGCAAGTGTCGAGAAGCCCTTCCCAATCTTGTTTTCGACAAAGAAGTACGGGTCGTCGTCAAAGATAAAGATCGCTATGGCAGAACGGTTGGCGACATCTATGTCGGCAGCACATTTGTCAACGAGAAGATGGTGAAAGACGGCTGGGCGTGGAACTACGCACGGTATTCGCATTCCAAGCACTATGCCGAGCTAGAACGGGAAGCTCGTGAAGCCAAGAGGGGGCTCTGGGCTGGGAAGGAACCCGTTCCCCCGTGGGAATATCGGGCGAAAGAGAGGGAATTGAAGGAAGCTCAGGGTCGGTGAAATCTGACAAGACATGAAATTCTTCCGCTACCGCCGCCCCTCCCTGAAAACTCTACTCGGCATCACCGCTGCCAAGAAGCGGATCAAAAAAGACCTGGGGATCACCGCACTGCTCAAGCCGTTTCGCTGGTGGCCCAATCAGAAGCGGCGTCTCAAGAGGGAAGTGGGATATTATTCGGAGAATGGGCGGCTCATTCGAGACGGATTGCCGAAGCCGGGCGGGTGTTTGTTGGTGCTGGGGATGGTCGTGACGAGTGGGTACATGATAGTCAGTCTGATGATCTAGAGGATTACAAAGTGACGCCATTTCAATTGCGTATTTTGCGGGCATTGGCGGACACGGCCAATTGGACTACTCGCAATGAGATCAAACCTGTCGTTCGCCAAATGAAAGGGTTTGCAGCGGCGATGGGTGCGCCAATGACCGGAATCATCGAGCCAGACACTCTTGAAGGAATGGGATACGTCGAACATCGGAAGACTGCCGACGGTAGTCCGATTTGGCCGCTGGAGTACAGAATCACGCTCGCTGGAAGAAAGGCGATCTCAAATGCGAAGGACATCAAGCTGCCCATTCATGCGGATCGTGCAGATGAAGACCCAAGGTATTGGTGCGTGAATTTTGATTTCCCAGCCTGCCTGATCCACGGGATCGAGAAGAATCTGTGGTTGATGCAATACCAGTACGCTGACCAGAAAGGCCACATCTTTCAAGACGACAGGAAAGCTGCGATTCGCAGAAACTGGGAGCAGCTGGCAAAGGTCAGACCCGGCGACTGGTTCGTGGCCTACCTCAAACCGAACACGTTCTATGCAATCGGAAAAGTGGTAACGCCGAGAAGGACAAAGACGCCTCACGATTCTACCGACACCATTGCAGAATACCTCGCACGGAAGAAGTCCCACCAGCATTTGAAGGGGTGCGTTTACTACACCTCAGTCTTTTATGAAGACTTTACGGACAAGTGGCGAGACCCGACCGACTCGTTGCAGCGGTATGCCCAAAGGATTGACGTCGATCAATGGCTGCATTACGTCCCTGATGGCGTCTCAGTGAAGGGCTTGAACGAGATTCCGGCGTTCGAAATTCAAAAGGCTGTGTTTGAAATTCCGACGAGACTTTTTGACACGATTGCGACAACGCTCTCAGAAGCTCAGGCATCATCGTCAGATGAAGCTTCATTCAACGACGTAGTCGAAGAAGTAGATGAGTCCGTGGTTGAGGCTCTCGAAAAGAGCCAGGCGAGAAGCCAGGGGTTCTTGCTCGATAGCAAGCTCCGAAAAGCGCTGGAAGACCACGCTATGGCTGCCGCCAGGCGACATTTCGAGTCAGAGGGATACGAGGTTGAAGACCACTCGAAGAACCATCCATACGACCTTTTGTGCCAGAGGAACAACGGACTGCTCTACGTCGAGGTCAAAGGTACGCAAACGAACGGCGAAGGCGTCCTCCTGACATCGGGCGAGGTCGAGTTTGCCCGTCGCAACAAAAGCCAGATGGCTCTGTTCCTTCTCCATTCGATCATGGTGTCGGAGGACAAAGTAATTCTGACCGAGGGCAAGAAGAAGGTGTTGCTGCCGTGGGACGTGGCCGTCGGACTTTTGAAGCCACTTTCGTATAAGTACGAATTGCCAGTCGATGTGAAACGGAAATCCAGGCAAGTGAAGCCTGCCGGTTAACACTTGTGATGCGCTTCACGGACCTTGGGGTTGGCGTTCAGCCGTGAGTCGTCAATAACCCAACCAACGAAGTCGTCAACCATGGTGGCGATGGCTTAAATCACCGAACCGGAGCGGTATGCATTCCTCCAAGATTTCAAATAGACACTCGACAAGTCGTGATCGGGTCCACTTTTGGCCCTTTCACGGCTGGAAGGTGCCTGGCGGCAAATCGGTCATTGCCGACGTCTACCCTTCGATCCTCAGGAATCGATATCCGAAGGCAGATCGAAAGCCGGATCGGCAAGATGCCCATGCAACGGCCCGGTGGCTATCAGAGATGGATCGACGTGGCTTCCTCGGCGGATACTTCTCGCCGCCGTTGACCGAAGGCGAAATGGCGGTGGCACAACTGGAAGTATGGATATTCGGAGTCAGGTAGAGTTGATGGCTTCGACAATTGAAACAACTCGGCTGGGTCTAGCATATGAATCATTCGCCGAATCGAGCAGCTTTGCTGGAGGCCGTCAAAAACCTACTTCCAGCCCCACTCAACAGGTTCATATGTCCCGACGACGAGCATCCCCCTGACAACGCAATGATCATTTTAGGCGGCTTGCCGCAAGAAGTCGTAGTGCGGCTTACTGACAGGACGGTTTCGGTCGCCGTCTTTAGTGCTCGATGGTCATCGCCGGGCACTTTGACGATGGTTCCCAAGAAACTTGCATCGTTCAATTGGCGGCAAATGCCTTTGGCCAAAACATTAGAGTTGGTTGCGGTGACGATCGAAATGGCTCGAACAATTCGCAGCTCGACGTACCAGAAGTGCAGCCGCTGTGGCGAAACGACGCCACCCGAGTTTATGCATGACAAAATCACATGCCAAGACTGCGCTCGAAAGCAGCTTGGCGTGGTTTATTGAGCGGGCGACACTGCGGAGACATACTGAGCCGCCTCCTCAGTCAGCGGGCCTCTGCATTTGGCAACCGTTGCATCAGCATGAGTAAATGATCGCCGGAGCGCCAGTCGATTGCAGTTGGTCAATTGACCCGATAGGGAAGCCGATGAGTTTTCGGCAATTTCACCTCAGCCACTCGCCCACAATCTCTTCAACCTGTTCGCCCTCTAGCGATTCATGAGCGAGGAGATGGTCAGCCAGAGATGCGAGTGCGGCCCACAAGTCGTCTTTCTTAAGCCGGTGATAGAGCTGAATTGATATCCGTTCGAGATATGCGAGCCGCCGGCGTTCGTCCGAATGAAGTAGAACTGCCGAATTCCAAGCTTCACCCCAATCCGCAGCCCACTCTGCAACGAGGCCCGGGTGGTACGGGTCGCCGGAGTAAATCATCTCAGCAACCGGCCCCGCCAAACTCACCTGCACGGCCTTCTGGGCATAATCCTTGTCGCTGACTCCTGATCGACGCCAAAGCACCTGGGTGTCGCCTTGACGATCTGGCCCCTCGTCATCGTCCGGATCAATGGTGACAAGGCGAACTTCGCCGCCTAGAATTAGTGCCATCAAAGCGTGGCCCGCTTCGTGGTAGGCAACTATCTCGGACATGGTGCTTCTTGCAGACCAATGATGTTGCACTGAGCGACGTTCATCCAAGCCGCTCCAACTTTCCTTTGACGATGTTTGCCTCGAAGGCAATATCATCTGCGGCGTCGTGGATTTCCTCGGTAGCGGCTAACAGGACTTGTAGGTCTTCTCTCGAGAGGGGAATAGGTGCAGGGACTCCATCAGGAGCGATCTCTTCAACGAAGTGTTTTAGGCTCTCGAAGTCCCTTTTCAATAGTTCGAGCGATTCTTTTAGTTCGCTCTTCAGACTGCTGGCGGTTGGCCTAGCAGAAGACGCTTCTTCGGTCATGCGCTACCTCTAAACTTACTGAGATTGAAAACTAGCAACCAACGCAAGCCGAAACTCAGCGGCTCAATTCCGACAGGACTTCCATAGCAGCTTCCGGGGCATCGTCCGCAATTCCATTTAAGACGGCCTTTGCCATCTCTGCTTCGAAGCCCCCCGAAGTCTCGAACCATTCTTCCCGCTCGCTGGCCGTGGCATCAACGAGCCACTCAAAGATCGCCAGCATCCGGGCATTCTGTTCCGAAGGATTGTTCTCGCTCTCAGCCTGCCACCAAGCGGCGGCTTCCCGCAACTGTTTTTCGTTCATGCCTGGGCACCTCTAGAGGACGTAACTCGCTATCCCAATGATCCTAGCACTGAGCGGATATGTTGACCAGTTTTGGTGACGAGTCGGAAGTCGGCCTGACAACCTTCACCTAGCCTGAGAGCAGTAACCGGCGAGACCAATCCGCACATCATCATGCGTTGCCGCACACATTCACGACGGCCTTTTTGTTGAACATGCTCAGCCGGTGGCCTTCAGCCGACGCAAGCTAGTCGGTATGCAAATTGCTTGATAAAGCAGGTCTCGATTCAGATTTCCGACGATCAGGAGACAACACCGTGAAGAAAATGGCATGCGTCTGTTTGCTGGTGGCGTTCGTGACGGCAAACTCAACACGAGCCACCGTGGGCGACACCCCGGAGACCCCGAAGGACGCCCAGAAGATCGTCGTGCATCTATCGCACTTTACTGATGATCTGCACCGCTGCTTCATGGCGGTCAAGCTCGGCACCCTGATGCAAAAGTCTGGCGCTCAAGTGACGCTGTTTCTCGACCTAGAGGGCGTGCGACTTGCCGAACGGCGGCAAACCCTCGATATGACCTGGGGTGCGAATCCAACCACGCTATCCAAGCACTATGAAGACTTCACCGAGGCTGGTGGAAAGGTGCTTCTGTGTCCGCATTGCGCTCATTCAGCGCACATCGGTGACATGTCGCTGAAGCGAAATGCAGAAATTGCCTCGGAGCAAGTCCTGGCAAAAATGTTGCTCGATGCCGACAAGATTCTGGACTACTGAGGTCAGCCTAAGTCGGAAGCCATTTTGTTTATTCTCCCGCAATGAGGAAATGATGATCCACGAAGTATCCGGCGACATTCTTCTAACCAAGGCACAGGCCATTGCCCACGGCGTGGCTCCAAATGACCACTTCGACCAGGGGCTCGCTTTGGCCCTGAGGGAAAAATGGCCGATGATGTCGAAGGACTTTCGGCATTATGCCCACCAGAGCCATCCGAAACCGGGCGAACTCTGGTCATGGGGTGGTTTTGGTGCCCGGATATTCAATTTGCTGACCCAAGATGGTGAACACCACCAGGGTTCCAAGCCGGGCAAAGCAACCACTGCAAACGTTAATCACAGCTTGCGGCGGCTTCGACACGAACTGGAAAAGGGCGAGATCAAAAGCCTCGCCTTGCCAAAACTGGCAACAGGTGTCGGTGGACTCGAATGGTCGGACGTTCTTCCACTTATCCGCACTAATCTTGGCGACCTGGAGATTCCAGTGTTCGTCTACACCCACTATCAGAAGGGCGTCCAAGCCAATGAGCCGGGCGTCTAGTGATTGATCAGAACTGAGGCCGACCGATGCTGGACAAACTGCTGCGGTTAAGCCTTAGAAGGACTCTCCTGATCGTCGCTGCCTGGGTGCTGTGCGTCGTGTTGCACAATGTCATCTATGGCATGTTTCGAGATTCGTTTGGTCCGAACGGCGACGAACCCTTCTTCTTTCTTCTGGCAGTCGTGGTCATCCCGCTCTATTCTGTCGTGTCGTTGGTCTACACTGTCGTTCAGCTAGTTCGGCATCGTGGCTCCTGAATAAAACACCCCGAAATCGTCAATTATACGACCAAATTCGGGGGTTTTGAACGCCGACCCTAGTCTGAACTCAAATCGAGAGAAATCGACAGGATTTGGCAGCAAGCGAAACAGAGTGGTCGATCTGGTACAACGGCCTAGTGTCCCAGGACGAACGCCTGCGCCGCACTCGGCTCCTGCATTGGAAATCCCATGAACACCGTTGTCTTGACCATCCCCTTCTTCGTCCTGACGGGTTCAACCCTATTGGCTGAGGAGCGGGTGCTTTTTGAGTTCCCCAACCCTGCTGCATCCAGGGATTGGCAGACGGTCAACGATGGAGTCATGGGCGGCGTCTCCGAGGGCAATTTCAAGATCACCGAAAACAAGACGCTGGAGTTCTTCGGCACGCTTTCATTGGAGAGTAACGGTGGCTTTGCTTCCGTCCGCTCAAGAACAAGGAAACTCAGACTCGAAAAGGGCGATGCGATCATCGCACGACTAAAAGGGGATGGCCGAGAATACACGTTTAATCTCTACGTGCCTCGCCCTTTGACTGCCTTTTCTTATCGTGCCGCATTCAAGACGACAGCAGGCGAGTGGACTGAGGTCCGACTCCCTTTGGACAAGTTTGTGGCGACTTCTTTTGGCAGAATTGTGCCAAACGCAGCGCCAATGAACCCAGGCGAAATCAATTCGGTGGGTTTCCTGCTATCCGACAAGAAGGCGGGTCCATTCAAGCTGGAAGTGGAATGGATTAAGGCGAGCAGGGCTGAGGCAGTCAAGTAAGGATCAGATATGGATTGGATGACTTGGTACAACTCGCTGGATAAGCCCAGTTGGACGCCTGAACCTGCAACCATCGGGCTGATCTGGCAAATCATCTATCCGATCATCATCATTACTTTCGGTCTTGTTTTCGTGCAGGCGATTCGGGGCAAGATTGGTTGGCTAGTCGCCTTGCCCTTTGCCATTAACCTCGTGGCGAACCTGATCTTCACCCCGATTCAATTCGGGCTGCTAAACCTGCCGCTGGCAACGGTGGACATCCTGATCGTCTGGGGCACAATCCTCTGGTTGGCCGTTGCAATTTGGCCGCACTATCGCTGGGTCGCCGTGGCCCAGGTGCCCTATTTCGTTTGGGTCTCTTTGGCGACGACCTTACAGATTTCGATTACTTGGATGAACTGGGGGAAATAACTCTCAGACAAAGCGACCGTAAGCCTGAGATCGCCAAAACGGAAACCGTCATGGATCACAACCAAGTTCTCGAACTCGAAGAAGCTCTTGAGCGGGTGATTGTGGACGTGCTTCGCAAGCACTACCCGCACGAAGTCTTACATCGTGTACGCCATCTGATGGCCAAGGCAGCCGTCGCTGTACTCGAAGCCGTGGAGGAGGCGAAGGCAGAGGAATAGCCCACAATCCGATTTCATTTCAACCATCGAGGAGAATTCAATGGCCACCTTCATCACGACGATCAAGTTCACGGAAAAAGGCGTCCAAGGCATTCAGGAATCGCCCAAGCGTGCGGCTGCGTTTAAGGCAGCGGCCAAGAAAATGGGTGTCAAGGTCACGGACATCTATTGGACGCTGGGCTATTTCGATGGCGTCGTCATCTTCGAGGCACCGGATGATCTAGCGGCGACGGCAGCGATGTTGCACTTGTCGGCACAAGGCAATGTTCACACGACAACGGCTCGTGCGTTTGGCTCGACCGAAATGGAAAAAGTCGTTGGCATCTTGGGGAAGAAGTGAATCGGATGATCAGAATCCGAACAAAACACCCTGAAATCGTCAATTAAACGAACGAATTCGGGGGTTTTGGGGGCCGACCCTGATCTTAACTCGCTATAGCCAGAAAGCCACGATTTGGCGGCAGAATCAGTTTCTCTCACAGTTCCCAAGTAGAGCCACAGGAGCAGCAGCGGTATACGTCTTCCCTCTCCGGTTCGCCTGGAATCCGAGCGTAAAACTGCATCGCCATTTGCTTGCAGCGAGGGCACGCATAGGTCGGTCGGCTCGGATCGAGCACACAAAGCCAATCGTCGGCCCTGGTCGCCGGGAAACTACACCGTTGTTGCTCAGTGACTGACATGTAGTATCGCCGTTGTTCTTTCGATAAACGCAATTGCCAGCACGCCGCTTCATTCGGTGGGCTGCCTCAGCCCGCTCAATAGCTGCCCTGCTTGAGCGGGCTGTTTTCTTTGCCGCTGCCACCCGACTAGTTCGAAGCTGCCTGCTTCGTATCCTTGACGGGCGCTGCCAGGAACTCTTTGAGTTCGGCTCGCAAGATACGGACATCCTCAGGGGCGTCCACTCCGAGGCGGACCCTGCCGCCTTCGAGTTTTATGATGCTCACCACGATTCTGTCACCGATAGTGATCGTCTCCCCCATTTTTCTACTGAGCACTAGCATCTCTCTGCCCTCCGTGATTGGATCGAACCACACAAATTAGGATGTCGTGACTTCACGACATGACGACGCCACAAAGCAAAAAAATCTACTTCCCTTTGCCAAATCGATCCTCGATGCATTCCATTATGTCCACCAAATGAGGCTCGGCGATCTCGTAATACGTGTATCGCCCCTCCTGAGTTCTCGACAGAAAGCCACAGTGTTGCATCAAGCGGAGGTGCTCCGATGCAACGTGGCTGGGAATCTCGCAAGACTCGGCTAGTTCCCCCACCGAATACGTCCCGTTTAGCAACATTTGCACCATGCGGAGTCGCACCGGGTGAGCCAATGTCCGCAGACACTCGGCTGCTTTAGCCAGCACCTCCAGGTCGAGCACTTTGACTGCACGGGTCTTCATTAAGATCAATGTATCGTGAGGTCACGACCCGTCAATCCCAGTGCTTTGGCGACCGATTTATGCCGCAATCCACCTGCTTTCGTCCAAAGACTTATTGAAGGCGGTTCTCCGCCCATGATTTAAGGAACTCGCATCCCAGGCGAATGCCAAGCTAGCACTCCATTCGGCCCCTTCGATTCTTATTGACCTGCCCGCACTTCCGGCGATACAGTTTGCCACCTTTAAGATCGTTGAAGTGCACAAATTGGGCGTGGGGTCGAACATGTTCAAGTTGGCTGGCTTAGTCACTTTGGTCGCAGCATCTCTCTTGGTAGCTGCGAGTTCCGCCCCTCCTTTTTCTAGCGACCCTGCTAAGGTCGTCTTTGACCTGCCGTTGACCGTTGAATGTCGAGACGTGTCACCACCAGGATTTGCCGAAGCGAATCCAACCTTAAAGGTCATCGAAGCCAAGGTTCGGATTTCTGCCAGATTCGTGGCGGGGTCTGACTCGGACATCGTGGATTTTCTGTACATCATCGCCAGTCCTGACCGGAAGATGAGGTTCCAAGACTATCTGCCAAACACGACACTCGAAAGCGCCGTGGCGGACGATCAGATCGAGATCACCGATACCACCGAGAACAGCAAGGGCGGAAACATCGGGGCAACGGTGGGCTACCAAGGAGTTGGCGGTGGCTTGTCAGTGAACAAAGGCACGAAGAAGACCCATACGAACCACTACAAGGAGATCGCTCCCCGTGCATTGGTCGTTGCCAGCGGAACCACCGATCATCAGCACGGGATTTTTTTTAAGCTCAAACCGTCTCGGGCGGCTTCTCTGGAGGGTGCCACAGAATTCACATTCTTGGCGACAGTTCCGCATTCATGGAGGGGTGGCTGGTGCACAATCTCATGCGGTGCCAGAACAAAGTCGAAATCCTTGTTCTCTCGAAGTAGTGTTGTGTCTGCTGGCGTCGCTCAATCGCAAGTTGGACTTTATTTGATGGGCGATGCCGAAGCGAATGAATTGGCCGAGGAGCTTGGTCAGGTCCAACAACGGCATGCCGATGTCTTGGCAGAGCAGTTGGCGAAGGCAGGATTGTTGGATGCGATGTATGACGCAGCCTCAACAGGTCACACGGCATCCTTGTGCGGCGTCTTTAAGATAGCACCGGGACGCTGGACCTTAGACCCAGGCCAACGTCAACTCGCAAAGGCGCATAATGCCGTGCTCGATGCCCAGGAACGCCTCCAACTGCTTTCAGAATAGCAGCAGCGTGCACCCCTAGGGCTCACACCGCATACCAAATCTTTTGCAACTCTTCGTAAACCGCAATCGTGTCCTTGAGCTTGTCGAGGCCGCCGAGCTTGATCGCCAATTCTTTGACCTGCATCAAGTCCTTGACGTTCAGTGCAGTGCTCTTCCCATTTTGCACAGCAGCGACTGCTTTCTTCTTCCGTCGTCCCTTCCGTAAACCAGCCGCCTTCAAAGTCATGCTCACCTGCGGCGAAGTGACTGTGATTCCCTTGGCGGCCAGGACGGCGATAATGTCTTTTGGGCGTGCTTTCTTGCCGAGTTCACCGGCTGCATCCCTGATTGCTTGAGCCTTATTGATCGTGCCCTTCTGCTTGGCGGGTTTCTTCTTGCTGCTGGGCTTTTTCGCTGTCGTTTTTTGTGCCATTGCTGCATACCTCAAGGTGATAAATCGTAGCGATCAGGCAAGGTGTAGAGCCTATCTTATCGCAGCATGGCGCTTCTTCTCAACTGACTTTGGGCATCGCTCCGAAGAAAATTGAAAGCAAGTAACGCTTGAAACGGATTTCAGGCGATAAATCGGAAGGGACTCCAGTCCGTCCCCTATAAGCCCGCTCGACCAGCCTACTGGTCGGCGGGCTTTTGTGTTGACGCAAACTAGGTCGGCGTGACTTCTGCCTCGGTTGCAAGACAGAATCCCGCTGACGAGCCGTGCGTTTGGCGAGCAGGTTGCCTCGGTGCAACGGAACAAAAAAAGCCGCCAATTAAATGGCGGCTTCTCCGAGTGGCGAAAAGTTCGTTACTGAACTTCCTTGGCGACCTTCAGAATTTGCAACAGCGAGATGGCTTTGTCCAACCCGCCAATCGAATTGGCGAAGGCCGCAGCCTTTTTGATATCGCCAACGCCGAAATTGCCAGCCGATGGTTGTTCAGGCTTGGCCTTGGCTTTACGGCTAGACGGGGTGGTAATGACATCATCCCCATTCGTTTCATGCCGCAGGTCATCGCTGATCTCTTCGATGACGGCAATTCCGGCTGCTCCGCTGGGCTTGCGGGTATTTTTCTTCACCATTGATTCCACTCCGTTGGCTTTTAGTTTCGGTTGATGGCTGGATTGTCGGCATCGTTAAAATGGAAGATCACTGAAATGAGAAACCGCTGAGAAACCGCAGGCTTTGCATTCCATGCTGTAGCGCTCGCTTTTCTGGATGATGACGCCAACCACTGGCCGGTCACAACCTCCACATCGAGTCAGCAGGGCCATTGTCCCAACTCTGCGGCACACGCTTGCATATTTATGCTGCTTTGAATTCTTGCGATTCTTCGCTCCCATTGTTCGCCTCCCAAGTTGAGTGTGCGGTGACAGGAACGGGCCACTATTGCGGAATTCGGCTGAGGTCGTCAACCCCGCTAGCAGTCGGGGTTCACTGCAACGTCTCATCGTGCCTGCGAACTGAAAACGAAGAACCACAAAGTAACCCCAATCACGACCAAGGTAGCCACTATCAGAAGGTGATGCTGCTTAACGCCGAACATGGTCATCCTCTGGTTTCAAGACTTTTGCACGACGATCATCGTGACAAGTGCCGAACTATCCACATGATGCCTGTCAGCAGCAGGCTGAGCAGAACACAGGTCGCTAGTGGGAAATAGAAGCGGAAGTTCTCCCGCTCGATCACGATGTCGCCCGGCAGTTTTCCCAGCCAAGGGATTGAGGGTGTGATCAGCCACGTTAGTCCAATCACGGCAATCAGCACGCCGACGACGATAAGAACCCAACCAGGATGTTGCAAGGTTACTCCAGCCTGAAACTTTGCTTCTGTTAAGGTTCGGTCTAGCAGCCCGTTGAAATTGTCCGTTTCCACGCGGGTGGGACGAACGCGAGCTGCGGCGCGCGATCGATGCGCTGAGAATCGCACAGCGCGACGACAACTCGAAGCGATGCCCGGAGGACA
>Ga0163144_10016783_pt1 | contig 14978 bp, 16 predicted proteins | sample OliLak19BULKMAT1_FD_123175 | JGI IMG/M metagenome (GOLD analysis project Ga0163144, IMG submission 123175) | Freshwater microbial mat bacterial communities from Lake Vanda, McMurdo Dry Valleys, Antarctica - Oligotrophic Lake LV.19.BULKMAT1 | ecosystem: Environmental > Aquatic > Freshwater >... | reverse complement strand
TTCCCGTTGCTCTCCACCCGGGGGTATGGCCCCGATGCAGTTACGTTCAGCTACTGGCCTACAGTGTCGGCCAGGTCAGGGACTCTCACCCTGCTGTCTTGATGCGCTCTCAGGCGCACTGGGTTTGGTCGCGCTGCGACCAAACCCGCCCGCGCGGAGCGGCGCGCAGGGGCAGGCCAGAAGGCGCGTTCGTGCCCTTCCTGCCGCCCGCTCTGCGCGGGCTGGTTTGGTCGCAGCGCGACCAAACCCACCACCTTGGTTGCATTGGGTTTTCTATTTTGATGCGTCTGCCCTGAGGATCGGAGTTGCCTCGATGGCCAACGCATCGCACACTTTCTCCAGAATTGACGCCATGCCTGCCGGTCACAAATCGTTGAAGGGACAGTTGCTTCTGGATAATGGCAAACTTGCCGGCTCGTTTTTCCATCACGCCGTCATCCTCATCTGCCAGCACGACACGGAGGGCGCGTTCGGTCTCGTGCTCAACCATACGACGGACAAAAGGGTGGGCGACGCGCTGGCGGCGAAGATGCCTGCGGGCTTGAAGGAACAGCCGGTGTTCCTGGGCGGCCCGGTGCAGCCGCAGGCGCTGAGCTTCCTGCACAATGACTCGTTCATCGCCGAGGCGAACGTGATGCCCAATCTCCATCTCGACCATTCCCTCGACGCGCTGCTGGAGGCGGGCGATTCGTATTCGCCCACGCGGCAGTTGAAGGTTTTCGCCGGCTACTCGGGCTGGAGCCCCGGCCAGCTCGAGGAAGAGATGAAGCGAGACACCTGGCTCACGCACCTGGCGACGATTGACCTCGTGTTCTATCCCAAGCCGGGCGACTTGTGGAAACTCATCCTCGCCGAGAAGGGCTTGAAGTATCGCCTCATCGCCGACCAGCCCGACGATCTTTCGTGGAATTGATACAGCAACGCACAGCCTCCCATGAGCGATAAGAAACTCTCCGGCCGCGTCGCGGTCATCAGCGGCGCCAGCAAGGGTCTCGGCAAAGCCATCGCGCTGGCGCTCGGCGGCGCGGGGGCGAAGCTCGCGCTGGTCTCGCGTGATGAAAAGCAATTGCGTGCTGTGGCGGAGGAGGTGAAGGCGCTCGGCACGGATGCGGAGATTTTCCCCGCCGACGTGACGGATGAAGCTCAGGTCGGGCGCATCGAGCGCGATGTCGTCGCGCGCTTCGGCAAGGTCCACATCCTCGTCAACAACGCCGGCGTCAACATCCGCAAGCCGATGACCGAGTTCACGCTGGCCGAGTGGCGCACTGTGCTCGACACGAATCTGACCGGGGCGTTTCTGTTCACGCGCGCTTTCGTGCCGCACATGAAGGGCCAGGGCTATGGGCGCATCATCAACCTCACGTCGATCTTGAGTCATGTCGCCATCGCCGGGCGCACGGCTTACGCGGCGAGCAAGAGCGGGTTGCTCGGCTTCACCAAGGCGCTGGCGCTGGAACTGGTCTCCGAGAAGATCACCGTCAACGGCATCAGCCCCGGGCCGTTCGCGACGGAGATCAATCGTCCCATTCTCGACAACCCGGAGGCGAACGCGGCGTTTGTCGCGAAGATTCCCGCCGGGCGCTGGGGCCGCGTCGAGGAGGTCGGTCAACTGGCGCTCTATCTTTGCGCTGAGGATGCCGGGTTTATCACGGGCACGGATGTGTTGATCGACGGCGGCTGGACGGCGCAGTAGTTCAAACGTCGATTACTTTCGAGGAGTCATTCGCGTCCGTCGGCACATACTTGGACGTGCGCATCGAACCAGCCCGCGGGGACTTTACTTTCGAGGAGTCATTCGCATCAGTCGGCACCGGGGGCGGCGGAGAAGCGGTGTTGCCCTGCTGACGCCGGCGCAGCATCACCACCGCGCCCACGCAGGCGGTCCACGTCGGCAGCATGTCCACGATGGGCACGATTTCGATGATGAACGTGGGGAGGAGCAACGGGTGAAATCCAATCAGGAGCGTCATCGCGATCACCACGAGCACGTCGATGATTTCATCGAAGAAAAACCAGCCCGCCGGACCGAGGGCGAGTTGTAGCGTATCCGCCAAGCCCGCCAGCACGAGAGCCAGCACGATGCGGCGGCGGGTCAGGATGGGCGCGGTGAACAGGAAGCGCATGGGGGAAAACTAGGTCCGACCAGCCGGTTGTGCAATGACCGGGTCAGATGAGAGCCGGGAGGCGGACGACGTTCCGGGCTTGAACCGGCCCGCAAGGGGATTAGCCTGTGGGCATTCAGCCAGATGGCCCGACTGGTTGACCAACCATCTCTCATTATGAGCGCCAGACAAAGCGTCATCCTGCTCGTCGAGGACAACCCCGGCGACGCGCGCCTGACGTTGGAGGCCTTCGGGGTGCATGGCACGCCGGATCGGGTGAGGCATGTGGGGGATGGAGTGGAGGCGCTGGCCTTCCTGCGCCGGGAGGGCCGCCATGGCAAAGCGCCGCGTCCCGCGCTGATCGTGCTCGACCTGAACCTGCCGCGCCTTTGCGGTCGCGAGGTGCTCGCGGTCATCAAGGGCGACGCCGCGCTGCGCTCCATTCCCGTGGTCGTGCTGACCACCTCGCAGGCCGACGAGGATGTGCTCGCTGCCTACAATCTCCACGCCAACTGCTACGTGCCCAAGTCGTCGGATCTTGGCGCCTTCTTCCGCGCCATCCAGAGCATTGATGAATTCTGGCTGCGCACCGCGCGCCTGCCGTTGGAGTAGCCGAGCTGCATGAGCCAGGCAAAACAGACCGCCGCCCCGGACACGAATCAGGGCGCGTCCTCGTTCGTGCGGCGGTTCTTTGCGCGGCTGCGCGTGCGGCTGTTGCTGCTGGTCTTGATGGCGGTATTGCCCGCGCTGGGACTGGCGGTCTTCTCCGGCTTTGAACAGCGGACCACCGCGAGGCGCGAGGCGCAGGAGAACGCCCAGCGCATCGCCCGCCACGCCGCCGCCGAGCAGCGGCAGATCATCGAAGGCTCGCGTCAGCTTCTCGTGACGCTGGCGCAGCTCAAGGAAGTGCGGCCGGATCGCGCGGAGGAGGCACAGGCGTTGTTCGCGAGCCTCAAGGGCGTGCACCCGTTCTACGCGAACCTCGGGGCGATTGACGCCAGGGGCATCCCCTTCGCGAGCGCCGTGCCACTGCCAGGCCAGGTCGATCTCAGCGACCGCAGCTACTTCACGCAGGCGCGCGCCACCGGCAAATTTTCCGTCGGTGAATTTCAAAAGGGCCGTATCACCGGCAAGCCCTCGTTGAACATGGCTTACCCGATCAAGCGCGAGGGCAACGGCGAGTTCCTCGGCGTTGTCTATGTCGCGCTGGATCTGGGCTGGCTCATGCAATTCGCCTCGCGCTCGGATTTGCCGGAGGGGTCCACCCTCACCGTCATCGATCGAAGGGGCGTCATCCTGGTGCGTTACCAGGCGCCGGACTCCGGCAAGAATTGGATCGGCCATTCCGTCACCAATCATCCGATCGTCATGCAACAAATCCGGCAGGGCGGCGAGGTCCAGGGCAGCTACACCGGGCTGGATGGCATGAAACGTCTCTACGCCAGCACGCCGCTCACCCGCACCGCTGGCGTGCCGGACGCGCATGTCTTCGTGGGCATCCCCGTGCAGACGGCCTATGCCGCGGCGAACCGCTCCATGTTCCTGAGCTTCGTCTTCCTGGGCATCGTTTCGGCGCTCGCGCTCGGAGCGGCGTGGAGCGGCGGCGACTTGTTCGTCCTGCGGCAGATCAATGGCATCGTCACGGCCGCCCGCCAGTTGCGGGAGGGCAATCTCAGCGCTCGCTCCGGCCTGGACTACGGCCCCGGCGAACTCGGCCAGCTCGCGCGTAGCTTCGTCGAGATGGCGGCGACCATCGAGAAACAGATGCAGGACATGCGCGTGACGCAGGCAGAACTCAAGGCCCTCAACGAGGAACTCGAGGCCCGCGTGCTCGAGCGCACCCTGGATTTGAAACGCTCCAACGAGGACCTCGAACAATTCGCCTACGTGGCTTCGCACGATCTCCAGGAGCCGCTGCGCATGGTTCACAGCTACATCCAGCTTCTGCGCCAACGCCACGGCGACAAGCTCGACCCGAACGCCCAGGAGTACATCACGTTCGCCCTTGATGGCGCCACGCGGATGCAGCAGTTCATCGTGGATCTGCTGGCCTACTCGCGCATTGGCCGGCAGGGAAAACAATTCGCCGAGGTCGATCTCGACCAGGTTCTCGACCGGGCGCTGGCCAACCTCAGGGTGGTGATCAAAGAGACCGGCGCCGAGATCCTGCACGCACCGCTGCCGAAGGTTCACGGGGACCTCACGCTGCTCACGCAGATCTTTCAAAACCTCGTGGGCAACGCCCTCAAGTTCCGCGGCGAGGCGAAGCCTGTCATCGAGATCACCGTCTCGCCCAAGGGCCGGGAATGGCAGTTTGCCATCAGCGACAATGGCATTGGCATCGCGCCCCAGGATTTCGAGCGAGTCTTCGTCGTCTTCCAAAGGCTGCACAGCCGCGACACATATCCTGGCACCGGCATCGGCCTCTCCGTGGTGAAAAAAATCGTCGAGCGCCACGGCGGACGCATCTGGGTGGAAAGCGGCCTGGGCAAAGGCACCACGTTCTACTTCACGCTGCCGAAGCCCCGTGAACCGTCAGGCAAGGATGCCTGACCCACACCTCTGCGCAGACACGCGGTCGCGCCGCAGGCTACGGCTGGAAAAAATGCGGGATGAAGCGGGACCAGTTGCCGGTGATGCGTCGCGTGTCTTCGCGGATGCCGAGTCCGGCGGCTTCGTGATCGATCATCCACACGCCGAACACGGGACGGTTTCCACTGAACTCAGGGATGCGCGCGAGGGCTTGGTAGATGAATCCTTCCTCGCCGTAATCTCCTTCGTTGCGCTCGATCACCTGGCCGTTTTCAACCAGCTCCACGTTGGCGCCTTCGCGGCTGAGTCTGGGTTTCTTCGCAAAGCTGCCACCGAGTGGCTCGGGTGATTCGAAGGCGGGCAGCAGGTTGGGATGGCCGGGATTTAATTCCCACAGGATGGGCAGCAGGCCTTTGTTGCTGAGGAGCATTTTCCACGCGGGCTCGAGGAAGCGGCAGGTTTCGAGCGGGAGGAATCCAGCGAATTCTTCATGCCACATCCATTCCCACGGGTAGAGCTTGAAGGCGGTCTCGATCTTCTGGTCGTCCTGGTCCACGAAGCAGCGTCGGGCCTCGTGCCAGCCGACGTCGGCGAGGGTGGTGCGCTTGGTGACGCGCCCGGCCTGGTGCGCGGTGTCCTGCAAATAGAGGACGGTCTGCTCGTCCTCGGGCTGCTGGTCCACGCCGCAGAAATGGATGCGTCCGCTGCCGTGGCTTTTCCACGCCTCGATGAGCCGCTCGTGAATGGAGTTGAATTGATCGGCGTTGCGAAAGGAGTCCTGCAACCAGTGCCATTGCACGACGGCGGCTTCGACGAGGGCCGTGGGCGTGTCGGCATTGTATTCGAGCAGCTTGGGCGCGGCGCCGCCGTCGAAGGCGAGATCGAACCGCCCGTAGAGGCTGAAGTCGTCGCGCTCCCAGGAATTTTTAATGACGGGAATCGCCGCGTCGGGAATGGCGAGGCGCGACCACCAGTTGCGCTTGATGACGGCGCCGGCGGCCTGGAGGCACAATTCATGCAAGGTGTTCGCCGCGGCCTCGAGGGTGTCCACCTCGGCATCGGTCAGTTCGTAGCAGGAGGATTCATCCCAGTACGGACCCGACTCATGGGTGTGGTAGGTGAGGCCGACTTGCTCGACTTTCTCGCGCCAGCTCGGCCGCGGAGACAACGCGTGGCGGTGCATCAGGAAAAGATCGAGTGCGACGAACTGCCAAAGCCGCTGCGGCGCGTGGAGGAACTGCTGGACGTGCGGCCCGGGGTGGATGCCTGGCGTTTCGCCTCGGCGAGACGCGCGGAATCCGGCGTCGGGGTCGAGGCGGCGATGCCGCTGCCATCGGGTTGCGGCGCCCAGCGTCCGCCTTGGTAGTAGCCGCGTCCGGACATGAAATGATTGTAGGGAAATGGAAACCACCCGTGCGAGTGCGCGTGGTAGTAGCCCGCGCCGGGGACGTAATGGTTGTTCGTGTAGGTTTCGCTGGAGGTCACCGGAGGCGCCGGCGGATCATCGGCCCCGGAATCGCATCCAGCCAGCGCGGCCAGGGAGCCGAGCAGGACCAGTTGCACAGAGCGGCTGCGTTTCATGTTATTTGCCTTCGCGTGGCATGGAGTAAAACCTTCAGCCAATCATGGCTGCGGCGATGATGATGCAAATGCCGAGGATCACCGCCGCGGCAACAATCGCTGCCGCGATGTTCTTGTGCTCGACGATCTCCTTGTGCAAATCGCCGGGCGTGCAGAGGTCGAATATCTTGTAGCCCGCGACGGCCAGAAGCACACCCGCCAAGCCGAAGAGCGCGGTGAGACCGAGCGCGCCCGCGACGGAGCGGGCGTGCCAGCCTTCGCCGTCGCCGGCGAGGGCCACCGTCGGCGAGAGCAACCACAGGACAGGCAGGAGGGGAGCGAGTCGGCGCGTGAGAGTTTTCATGTGTGCGAATTGAATGATGTTGGATTCCACATTTGTCGGCGACACCGTAAGGTTCGCGCGATGCAGCGACAATCGGAATTCCATCGTGAATTTGTATCCAGCCGGATGGCGGCGTCATTCCTTCTCCGAATGCGCGCCAGCCTGCGCAACGTCCAAGCATGGCTCATGTTCAAGCTGACACCGTTTCCCATGTTGTTCGCCGCGCTCTTGGCGGCGGCGATTAGTTCCAATGCCCAACTGCCCGCGCCGCGCCTCGGCAGCGTGTTCCCGCCCGGAGGCCGCATCGGCGCAACCACGGATGTGACCGTGGCCGGAAGCGATCTCGATGAGCCGGTGCGGCTGCATTTCTCGCACGCTGGACTGGTGGCGAAACCGGCGTCGGGCGCGAATCAGTTCTCAGTCGCCATCGCGTCGAATGTGCCGCCGGGGATTTACGATGCGCGCTTCGTCGGACGCTTCGGCATCTCGAACCCGCGCTCATTCGTCGTCGGCCCTTGGGCGGAGTTCATCGCGCCAACGACGAACACCACGGCGGCCAGCGCGGCGGATCTGCCGGTGAATTCCACGGTAAACGGGCGCGCTGTCGCGAACATTGTTTTGTGGTTCCGGCTTCAGGCGAAGAAGGGCCAGCGCCTCTTTCTCGAATGTCTCGCTGAATCGATTGATTCGCGCATGGACGCGATGCTGGTGCTGGTCACGCCGGATGGACGCGAACTCGAACGCGCCCGCACTGGAGGCTTCATCGACTTCACCGCGCCGACGGATGGCGCGTATCTGCTGAAGGTGGCGGACGTCCAGTATCGCGGTGGTGAGGATTATTTTTACCGGCTCACGCTGTCGAGCGGGCCGCGCATTGATTTCGTGATGCCGCCCGCGGGACTGCCGGGCACGAAGACGAACTTCACGCTCTACGGTCGCAACCTTCCCGGCGGAAAACCTGCGAAGGGTTTCACCGCCGACGGCAAGCCGCTGGAGCAACTGACCGTTGAAATCACGATTCCGCCCCTGACCAATCAAGCCGCCATGGTCGCGTCCGCGTCCCTGCCGGCGGCGGCAGCGGTCGATGCGTTTGATTACCGGCTGAAGACTCCGCAGGGCCGGTCCATGCCGGTGCGGATTGGGTTCGCCAGCGCGCCCGTGGTTCTCGAACAGGATCCGAACAATCGCGCGGCGCAGGCGCAGAAGATCGTTCCTCCGTGCGAAGTGGCCGGGCAATTTTTCCCGCCGGGAGACATGGATTGGTTCGCCTTCGACGCGAAGAAAGGTGATGCCTTCTGGCTGGAGGTGTTCTCGCATCGCCTCGGCCTGCCCACCGATCCATTTCTGCTCGTTCAACGCGTCACGAAGAACGACAAGGGCGAGGAGCAGACGAGCGATGTGCAGGAGCTTTACGACACGGATGCGAATCTCGGCGAGCGCGAGTTCAACACGGCGCATCGTGATCCGATTGCGCGTTTCGAGGCGCCGGAGACTGGTGCGTATCGCGTGCTCGTGCGCGATTTGTTTCAGCGTGCGGAGCGAAGCCCGCGCTTTGTCTACCGGCTGGCGATTCGGCGGGCCGCGCCGGACTTTCATCTTGTAGCGCAGACCCTTTCTCCAAAGTACAAGGCCGACGCCAAGGATATTCCGATCGGCCCGGTGGTGTTGCGCCGGGGCGAAACCATTTCCCTGCGCGTGGTCGCCTTTCGTCGGGACGGATTCAACGGGGCGATTGATCTCAGTCTCGATAACCCGCCGCCCGGCCTGCGCTTCGAGGGCGACCGCATCGACGAGGGCAAGAATAGCGACTTCATCCTGCTCACGGCCGCAGACGACGCGCCGACGTTCGCCGGGCCGCTGAAACTGGTGGGCCGGGCCAAGGCCAGCGAGAAGGAGCTTCGCCGGGAAGCGCGAGCCGGCACGATGATCTTTCCCGTCGGCACCACGGACGCCGAACGACCCGAGTCGCGCGTGGCGCAGCAATTATCCATCGCCATCATGGACAAGGAATCCGCGCCAGTCTCCATCGCTGCCGCAGAGGTGAAGACCTGGGACGCGCCCGCCAATGGCAAGCTGGAGATACCCTTGCGCGTGACGCGGCGTGGCGACTTCAATGCGAAGCTCAAACTGAAACCGATCGGGCCCGGCGTGGCGGAGGCACTCAAGGAATTCGAGATTGAACCCAGCGCGACCAACGCCGTGCTGAAACTTGATCTCGCCGCGCTGAAACTGTCCCCCGGCCGTCACTTCTTCGCCGTGCAGGGCCAGACTACCGGCAAGTATCGGAACAATCCCGAGGCGGCGAGTGAGGCGGAAGCCGTTGCCAAAAAAACGGCGGCGGACGCAAGCGAAGCGACCGCAGCAGCAAAGAAGGCAGTTTCGGAATTGGAGCGCACGAGCAAGGTCGCTGCGGAATCCGAGGCTGCGGCAAAGTCCGCGCAGGAGAAACTTGCCGTCGCCAAGGCCGCGACGGAGAAAGCGCCGGAAGACGGGAAAGCGAAGACTGAGCTTGAGGAAGCTGTGAAGGCGGAAACTGATGTGACGACCAAGGCCAAGGCTGCGACCGCCGAGAAGGCCGCCTCGGAAAAAGCCAAAGCGCTGGCCGAGGATCGCGTCAAGAAAGCGGAAGCGACCAGGGAGGAGTCTGCGAAGCGGGCAAAGGAACTGGTGGAGAAGGCGAAGGCGCGCGACCTGAGTTTCCAGATCACTTCGCCTCCCATCGCGGTGAATGTCCAGGCCGTGCCCGAAAAGCCTGCGGTGCAGGCCAGCGGGAAGTAGGGGGGAGCAGATAAAACGTGAAACGTGAAACGTAAAACGTAAAGGGCAGGAAAGAACTCGGACGCCCTTGCCTCAATTTACGTTTTACGAATTATTCCCCGCCAGGGCGACGAAGTTCTCGAGCAACTTCAATCCCACCTCCTGGCTTTTCTCCGGATGGAACTGGGTGGCGAAGGTGTTGTCCCTCCAGATCGAGGAGGCGAATGCGCCGCCGTAATCCGTGCGCGTGGCGATGATGCTTTCGTCCTCCGGCTGCGGGAAGAAGCTGTGGACGAAATACACGTAGCTCCCGTCGGCGATGTCGCGATAGATGGGATTGTTTTCGCGCGTGATGGAGATTTGGTTCCAGCCGATCTGCGGAACTTTCAGTCCGGGCTTGGTGGGGAAACGAACCACCTTGCCGGCGAAAACTCCGAGGCCCGCGGCGCAACTGTTGAACTCCTCGCTCTTCTCGAACAGCGCCTGGTATCCGACGCAGATGCCGAGGAAGGGCCGGCCGCTGGCGATGAATTCCTTTACCCCGCCCAGCAGATCCTGCCGTTGCATCGCGGTGATGCAGTCGTCGAACGCGCCCACGCCGGGCAGCACCACGGCGCGCGCCTCGCGGAGCGGTTCGGCCCGCGTGGTGACCAGCACATCGGCGCCGACCTTGCGCAACGCTTTTTCCACGCTGCGCAAGTTTCCGGAACCGTAATCGAGCAAGGCAATCACGCGGGGCAGACTAGGACGCGCCGCGCCGCAATTCAACGGCGCTTCTTCCCCTCCGCGACTGGCGCGAAGAAGACAACCTCGTTGGTTGCGCGAGTTTTCACGGCCTCAGAATGTCAGCAAACTCACGAGATGCTGTCCGGCGTTGCCGAGCTGCCATTGGCCGCGCTTGTCGCGCGTGACCAGCTTGCGGCAGGAATGTTTTTGCTGCTCGGTCGCGTTGACCGAGAGCAGCACCACCTTGGATTTTGATTTCACCTCGGAGGCGGCGCGCGGGATCAATTCGTATGGCAGCCCGCAGTAATTCAGCGCCAGCTCGTAGCCGACGATTCCTTCCTTCGTCGCGGCGGGGTTGGCCTTCACCAGCGCGGGGTAACGCTTGAGCCAGGAGAAATTCGTGTCGCGCACGAAGACCCGGCACAGCTCCGTCTGATTTCGCAAATGTTCCACCAAACTGAATTTCCCGCCCGGCCTCTGCGCCTCCATGAGGATGACGCGCGGATCCAGGCCCACCAGATTCTGCCCGTTCCAGCCGCCGTGGTCATTGCGCTGGCCGGGGAAGGTTTTGGCGTACCACGCGGGGAAACGCTCGTTGATCATGAGGTTTAGCTCGAAGTGGACGTGCGCCCGCTCGCGGGAAATCCCCTCGCGCGTGTTGCTCGTTCTTCCCATCACGGCCACCGCTTCGCCGGCCTTCACCGCCGCGCCGTGCTTCAGGTCCGCGCGGATTTCCCTCAAGTGCGCGTAGAGCGAATACACCTCCACGCCTTCGACGACGTGGCGGAGGATGAGATAATTTCCGTAGTTGGAAAGGCCGGCGCGCTTGTTGATATAGGCGACCGTGCCGTCGGCGGTGGCGAGCACGGGGTCGAGCGGTTCGCTGCGCTTGTCGCGTTGGATACAGCGGATGTCCAGACCCTCGTGCAACTGATGGCCGTCCGAGCGCACGCAGCCGAAGGTGCCGCTCATCCACGGTTTGCCCACGGTGCCGACGAAATACTTTTCCTCGGCGCCCGGCTCGAGCAGCGCGCGGTTGGCGGTGGGCAACAGGAAGGGCTGCGCGGGCGCGGGTTGAGCCAGCAAGGCCGCGGCGACGAGGCCGAGGAAGGCCCGCTTCACCGGCGTCCCTCGCGATACAGTTTCGCCAGGTGATTTACTCCAGCGACGATCTTCTCCGCCTCCTCCCGCGTCGTGTCGGGCGTGAAGATCAATTCCCCATTCGTGATGCGCTTCTCGATGCGCACCGAGCCGATCCAGCGCACCTCGCCGAAATCCGCCCATACCGCGATGCGTTTGCCGCTGTTGGCCGAGGTGAGCTGGTTCAGCATGGTTTCCCCCTGCTGGTCGAGCTTGATTTTGATGGCGTAAAGCCCGTCTCCATCGGCGAGGGCGGCGGCGACGATCTGGTCGTCCTTGAGGTATTGCCCCTTCTCCACGCTGAAGCTGAACGGGGCGGCGCGGCCCAGCGTGACGGTGATCAATCGCTCGGGCACGTCCTGATAGGATTCCAGGTGCAGGCGCAACAGCGCGGGCTTGAGCTTGTTCCCATGTTGGTCACGCGCGGCGCAGCCGGGGCCGGGGCCCAGCGCCAGGGTGGCGAGGAGCAGCGTGTTTAGGGCGAACAAATAGAAGTTGATGCGTGAGCGATCCGTGACCATAGTCGTCCTCTAACCAACCGAATCGTTTCGGCAAAGTAAAGTCTTATGGGAAAACAGTACAACAAAGTGGAAAAGAAGCGGCGCCGGTTGAATTACAACAAGCGCCGCAAAGTTGCGGTCAAGGCGCTCAAGAAAAAATCCTGAGCCTGCGTCCCGTTCTTCCGCCGCCCGGTTCGCCGGGCGGCTTTTTTGTGGGGTGCGGCCGCCGCTTCCTCCACCTCAGGGCGCGACCGCGATCTTGGCCACGTCGCTCCAGGGGCCATTGGGCGTGCCCTTGTCCCAGAAGCGCAGCCGGTATTCCCGCACCTCCGCCTGCCCGGGCACCAGCAGCGGGCGGTCATCCGTGTAGGGTTTCTCCGTGTCGATGCCGAGGAATTCCCAGTTGCCCGTGTTGCGGCGGCTTTCGATGTAAACGCCTTGGTGGGTGTACTTGATGAAAAAGATGTCCACGCACTGGCAGGCGTCGCCCTGGCCCAGCTTCAGCGTGACCTTGGGGGTGTCATGGTCGTCATTGGTTTCCGCGCCGATGATGCCGAGATCCTCCCCCATGACATTGCTGTAGCCGGGGGCGGCCTTGATTTCCTGCACGAAGCCGAAGATGCGCGTGAGCGCGCCGGCCGGCACGGCCACCACGCCCGCGGGCAGGGGCGGCGAGGTGAAGACCGGCGGCGGATACTGGCTGCCGCCCGACAGGCCGGTCTGCGCGATCTCGATGTATTCCGTCGCGCTCTGGGCGAAGGTGCGCACATCGCCCAGCCACACCCCGAGGATGTAACTGAGGAACTTGCCATCCGCGACCGTGCCGGTGATGGCCGTGGCATTGAGGGCGAGGGTCGTGGCGTAGCCCGAGACTTTGTCGGCGTAGTTGTTGAGCCAGAGGACCTGGCTGGCGAGGCGGCTGGGGTAATAGGGTTGTCGTTTCATGCGGTTGTTTTGGTTTAATGGGCTTTAACTGCGGGAAAAATCTATCAGCCCCCCGGCTTGGAGAACATCCCCACTATGGGGGATGCCGTGCGGAAAGGGCTGGGCAACGTCGCCGCCTCATTTTCCGCCGTTCCTCCGAGACATTCCGCCGTGGCCGCGCGATTTTCCGCCGTGGCCGGGAGACATTCCGACGTTGCCGCGCGATTTTCCGCCGTGGCCGGGAGACATTCCGCCGTGGCCGCGCCGTTTTCCACCGTTGCCGGGGGACATTTTATCGTGGCCGCGCGATTTTCCGCCGTGGTTGGGGGACATTTTACCGGCGCCGGGGGTGATTCTACCGTTCCTGCGCCATTCTCCATCGTGATTGGAGAAGTCCCGGTCGTGGCCGCGCCTTCCTTCGAAGGTGCCGGGAGGAATTGGAACGACGCCGGGGGAGAAAAAAGTGTCCGGGGCACAGACGCCAAGGAGGTGGGGGTGGGGAACCCCGCTGAAGAAACGTTCTGCAACCCGGACGATTCACTTTAACCCTGTGCGCTCCCAGAAAGACAAGACCAAAAATCACTCCCGCCGCCGCCCCGTTTCCGCCCGGTCGCGCGGGATAAAATAATTCCTCTAAATATCCCGCAGCGCAGGAGGCGGGAGCATCTGCCCGACGGCACGCAAGAGATCCTGCGCCTTGAAGGGTTTGCACAGGGCGCCATCGGCGCCGACATCCGTGGCCAGACGGAGACATTCGTCGGCCTCGTAGGAGCCGCCGCCGGACATGGCGATGATTTTCACCGCGGGATGATTCCGGCGCGTGCGCGTGATGAATTGCAGCCCGTCCATTCCCTCCATGAAGAGGTCCGTAATCAGAACCGGGATGGCCATGCGCTTGAGCACCTCGAGACCCGACTTGGCATTATCGACGGTGAAGACCCGGTAGCCCGCGCGGGAGAGAACCTGGGCGAAGAGCGAACAGATCGCCTGGTCATCATCCACCAGCAGGATGTCGGTGTTACCCGGAGGATCAACGAAAGGTTTCATGACGGCGTCGGTTACAAGGGGAAGCATCGGCGGCTTGACGGGAAAGTTGAGCAACCCTCCGCGCCAGTCGTGCGGAGGCCCCGCGCCCGCCCGGTCGCGGCAGGGGGCGCCCCAAGGCACTGCCGCAGCCGTAACAATTTTCTTCCTAATGTCCCCGCAAATTGTGCCGAACACGAAAGGCATGGGCCGCAATGAGTCGTTGAGGTCCAGCCCGGTCTCGGCAGTCAGCGCGCCAACCATAAACAAATCGCGCCCGACGGAGGCCAGGCCAACACGGACAGAGTTTGGACTCCGGCTGGTGCGAAGCACGCAGCCGGGAACGGACAAAATTATGAAGACCATGAAGTTAATGTAGACCACCGCCGGGCGGAGAATCTTCTCCGCGTTATCCACCATCGCGCTCGTCGCCGCCGCCGGTGTCGGCGCCACCCCGGCCTTCGCGCAGACCGCGCCGAAGAATCCCGTCGCCATCTCGCTCACCGCGCAGAAGGTCACGAAGAATGCTGAAGGTAAGGAACAACTAAAACCCGCCGACCGCGCGCTGCCCGGTGAGGTGGTCCAATATGATGCGCTCTATAAAAACACGAGCAGCACCGGGGTAAAGAACCTCGCCCCTACACTGCCCATTCCGCCGGGCTTGGAATTCCTCCCCGAGACGGTCAGCCCGATGCCGGCTTTCGCCAGCGTCGATGGCCGCATCTTCGCCCCGTTCCCGCTTACGCGCAAAGTCACCCGGCCCGACGGCACGGTGGAAGAACAGGCGGTGCCCGCGTCCGAATACCGCGCCTTGCGCTGGACGGTGGGGGACCTCGAAGCCGGCCAGGCGATCCTCGTGAGCACGCGCGCGCGTCTCGCGATGAACAGCACGAAGTAAAACCCTGAACCATTCGCGTCATGAAACTTTTTTCCTCTTTCAAATCCATCAGTGAAGCCGCCCTGCTCCGCCGCACCTTCGCCAAAGTCCGCCGCGCGTTCCGCGGCAATGAGGGCGTCGGTCCCGCGACCAGGAATGCCTCGCTCCAGAGATTTTTCGCCGGAGTGATCGCCGCCGGCGCCTTGCTCACGCTCGGCGTCGAGCCGATGGAATCCGCCGCGCCTCCCGCCGGGACAAGCATCGGCAACCAGGCGAGCGCGACCTACACGGACAGCAGCAATACTCCGCGCACCGCCACCTCGAATGTGGCGATTACCATCGTGCAGCAGGTGAGCAGCTTCACGCTGACGGCGGATGGCTCGCGCTTCGCCGCGCCCGGCGGACAGGTGGTCTTCCCCCACACCCTGAACAACACGGGTAACGGAAATGATACCTTCACCCTGAGCGGGGCTAACGCGAGCAGCGGCGACGAC
>Ga0163144_10016782_pt1 | contig 14979 bp, 15 predicted proteins | sample OliLak19BULKMAT1_FD_123175 | JGI IMG/M metagenome (GOLD analysis project Ga0163144, IMG submission 123175) | Freshwater microbial mat bacterial communities from Lake Vanda, McMurdo Dry Valleys, Antarctica - Oligotrophic Lake LV.19.BULKMAT1 | ecosystem: Environmental > Aquatic > Freshwater >... | reverse complement strand
TACCACAGGTGTTTTAACCGCCATTGCTTCAAAAGGCTGCCTGCCCAAAACCCCCAACCGGGTACAGACGACCAAGATATCCATTGCGGCAATGAGCGGTAAAATTTCTTTTTGAAAACCCAGAACAAATAATTTTTCCTTTAATAAAGGATGCGACTGAAAAGTATTGAGCATGTCTGCTGGAGCCTCCATTTTTTTGAGACCCCATTTTACAAGGCGACCAGGATTAGCAGAAGGACTCGGCAAAGTTCCTGCCATTACAAAACGAAAAGGCTTATCCGGGTACCGTTCACACAAAGCAATGGCCATGTTCAAAAAATCCCAGGCGCCTTTAACCCCCGAAATATTGGCGGCATAACCAATAACTATTTCAGTTTCCTTGATGCCCCAAGCAGAACGTATCGTTCCTTTTTCGGCAATAGCCTGCTCGGTTTCAGCCAGATTAACGGTATTGAATATTATAGATAATCGTTTATCATGCATAAATCCATCCGTTTCGTCTTCGCTAATTGCGATAATTGAGTTTGCATAATTTTTTATAATCCATATAGATGATATTATAATAAGTGGAGAATAGGTAGAAAAGAAAGAGCTCCTAATATGTTGGACAATAGGTATTCCCTTGTTTCGTATGGAGATACCAGCCTGCATACAAGCCTTATCATTTAGATGGACAATATCGGGGTTCAAAGCCAATATATGCTTTTGGAGATTTAAATTAGACATTAATGCCTTTAACTGCAAAAAAGCATGTTTTTGATACCAGTTGGGGCCAGGAGCAGTCCAAAATCTATTAAAATCACAAATACTTGAAGAAATATTTTTTTGGCTCAAAAGCTTTTGATAAGGCCCAGCCTCGGCTAGTACAACATGTACCTTTACTTTTCCCTTGAACCCCAGAATAAGATTCAGCAAGCTAAAAGCAGAACCGGTAAGTCTGCCATCCTGGTGAACGAAAACGACTTTCAAGCAAGGTATTTTTTAATCCACCTTTCAATAAGAAATAATATCCAAACTTGTCCCCACCCTGTTTTTTCTGCCTTCCAGTCTTTCCAAACTTCTTGCAATCCTTCCTGCTGGAAATATGTATTTTCATTAAAAAAACATTCCCTAATTTGATCTTCCAAGCCCACTTTTAACCATTCCTGAATCGGCAGCCGGAAACCACGTTTGGGCCGGTTTCCAAATCCGGTGGGTAAATCTTCTTTGAAAGCTTGGTAAAGTAAGTGCTTAACCCCGGATTTTTCATATCCGTTTTCAGATTCGTAGTGCTTCATTTTGGCCGCTTCCTTCACTTGCTTAATTTTCCAGGCCATCGGCAACGGGAAAACCAATTCAACAATCCGATGGTCAATGACAGGGAAACGCACCTCCATCGAATGTGCCATGCTGACGGCGTCGGAATCCCTCAAAAGTCTGGATCCCATAAATGTGGATAAATGAAGTGCTGAAATACGTTGTAGGGTATCGTAGGTCTTACCGGGGTCAAAGCCTTCAAACAGGTCGTGGATTGACCTAGAATGGCTGGCAGTATCTTTACCTGTTAAGGCTGTGTATTGCAGTGCCGTACATACCCGGCTCCATTGCGAAAAGGCGCCGTGTAGGGTTGCCCTTTCACTCCAGTTTTCCAACCGATCCATCAATGAACCCGCTGGCATCCATTGCCAGAGCGGGCGGCTCCCGTTCAGCAGCTTTGTGAATAGGCCGTAACGGCGATTCCAATACAAAAGCCTTCGGTCAATGCCATATCCGGAGAATAATTCATCCCCGCCCAAACCGGAGAGCGCGACCGTGACATGGGGCGCCGTATATTTGCTCACCAACCAGGTATTCAGGCCATCAATGGAGGGTTGGTCTATGGCGTCTATGAAATCTTCTATGCCTTCAACCAGGTCTTTCCCCGAAGCTTGGATAGCGGTATGGGAAGTTTCATAAAACGCTGCCGCCTCCGCAGCGTCGGTCGCTTCATTCATCCCTTCCACGGAAGAATCAAATCCGACTGTAAAGGTTTTAACAGCGTTGTGGCCAGCCGAACGCAATGCCGCCACCAACAAAGTGGAATCAAGCCCTCCACTCAGGAACACGCCAACCGGACGATCCGAAACCATTTCTTCTTTGACCGAATCAATAACCAAAGCTCTGATCCGTTCAACAGCTTCCTGTTCTGAATGACAGTCGTTTTTATGATGATGGATATTCCAATAACACTCCTTTTTTATTGTTCCAGCATCATAAGTCAAAAAATGGCCCGGCATCAGGGCATAAACCCCGGTGAGCATGGTATCTGGTTGTTGGATATAGCCGGTATTGAGCAAGTGGGAAATGGCAGCCGGATTGACTTCTTTCTTAACTAATCCAGAAGCGATCATGCCTTTGATTTCGCTTGCAAAAACGAAGCCTTCCCCTGTTTGGGTATAATACAACGGCTTGATGCCGAGGCGGTCTCTGACGAGGGTTAGTTTTTGGTCAAAATTATCCCATACAGCAAAAGCGAACATGCCTCTTAATTTGAATAGGCAAGCCTTCTGTTCCAATTCCCATAACGCCAGTATGACTTCTGTATCTGTTTCAGAATAAAAAACATGGCCATTATCCTGCAATGTCTGTCGCAGCGATTTGAAATTATAAACTTCGCCGTTATAAACGATGATGTAGCGTCCCGATTGGCTTTGCATCGGTTGATGTCCCGCAGCAGTGAGGTCAATAATGGAAAGGCGATTATGTCCCAAAAACACTTCCCTATTGATACATACCCCTCTGTCATCCGGCCCCCGGTGTTCCATAGCAGAAAGCATATCAATAAGTTGTAGTTCTGAGTTTTCATTATTGAGAATACCTGCTATTCCACACATGGTCAAAGGGCTTTTTGTTTGAGGTAATATGGTTTACAATATTTTCCGAGGCGGAGATTTCTGATTTATAAAAATACTGGGAAGCATATACTTTGGCTCGCTCATTTATACTTTTAAAAAAGTGTGGTGCTTCTGTAAGCTGGCCAATTACCTTGCTACATTTTTCCAAGTCTGTTACATGAACGGTTGTACCCAGATCTATAAAATCTACCATTTTGTACTCGTCCATAAAGTCCATCGTAACTACCGGGATGCCCATGCTCATGGCTTCAAGCGCAACCGTAGACGTGCCTGTCAATAAAGCAGTCGCCCCCTGGAGCCATTCAAAAATAGACTTGGGGAATCCGGGCGCGTTGTGTTCTACAATGTGGATATGGTGGTTTTTATAACGACTCAATACTTCCTTATAGTTTTCAATCCGGTCTTTCCGGTGCATTTTAATGACCCACTGCGATTCGGGATATCGAGCAGCGACTTTAAAGATGTTTTCCAAAATCAACTGAAAATGGGCATGCGAGGTAGAATGCCCCGGTCCGGATGTCGCAATAAAAAAATAGGGTTTTGATTCTGTCAGGGATAAATTTTGCTTCAATAGCGGATGAATTCCGTTTTGCTTATTTTCGAATTTGTCTAAGTATGGTGCGCCCGTCACAATCAGTTGAGCCGAAGAGACTCCTTTGGCAATTAAATCTAGTTTTGCTGCTTCCCCAAATAAACAGAAATGATCTACAATATGAATGGTATCAAGAGGCTCTCCTGTAATACTTCCATGCATCACACAGTAAGAAGGTATATTATGGCTTCGAGATAAAATTGACAATAGTCGCCCTTCCGGAGTAATATCATATCCAGGAACAACACAGCAAGGGGAAAAGGCATCAAATATTTGATTAATCCGTTCTGATAAATTCCAAATGACCTCTATTCGGCTTAATGCAATTTCTTTTATTACATTATAAAAAGCATCTTTTTTGTTATCTTTTTGGAGGCAGTTATTTAAAAATTCATATACAGCAACAAGTGCATCCTGATATTTTTTTTTATTTAATATTCGCTTAGATGAATTCATCCAAATAACAGGGCGTTTTTTCTCTTTTTGAGATTCATAAATAGTTTTTTTAGTGGTAATAACTACATAGGGAATTGCTTTATTTTGGAGGGCATCCCAAATTGGTTCAAACTGTACAATGTGAGAGGGTTCTACTGGAAAAAAAAGAATGGGATTTTTAAGCGCTTGCTTATTAATACTCGTTTTGGGTGTAAAAAAATCTTTTATAGGTTGAAGTTTGATTTGAGCGTATGCTGTCATTTTTTGTAAGCGAGATTGTTTTAAATTTATTTTTCCAACATCCTTTCCCTTGTAAAAACGATTGATTATTTCTATATAAATAGGAGAAATAAGTACATCCAATGGATTAAATGTAGCATCATTAAAACATGAATATGACTCCTGAATAGTCTTGTTTAAAAAGTCAAAAGCAGTAAATCTATCCATTTGTTGTTGAATGCATTTAGAAAGCAACTATCTTTTTACATTTAATCCATCCAATAAACATAGTGGCAATAATTATCGCTGAAATAAAAGATTTTGCAATCCAGTTAGCATCCTTGAGTAGGTATACAAATATAACAGAGGAACAAATAATTAAAAACCACCTTAAAGGATAATATTTCACTGGATTATTTTCAACAAACGCCTTGATCGTGTAACCTCTAAACCCGATAAACATCATAGCCAAAAACGTAGAAATTACTGCCGCCCAAATGCCAAATATAGGAACAAAAATTAAATTGAGCAAAATATTGAGTACCCCTGCCATAAATGACACCTTCCATAGCTCTTTCGTTTTTAATAAAAACTGCAATTTAGTTATTGGCCCAAAATACATTGGATTATAAACATAACTCATTAGTATAATTATAGCCATTTCATATCCACTATTCAATGCTTCATTTTTGATTAGTATTGAATAGGCTTCTTTCATCCATAAAGCTGTTATAAATCCTAATGCAGTAATAAAAGCCTGCATGAGGAAGGTAAGGTTTCTGGCCTTAAACTCGTCTTCATATCTCCCAGTGCTTAACAACTGCATATACATCGGCCCTGCTGCATCAGCAAGAGCAGTGCCAATAATGGCAAAATAGCCTCCCAGAGAATAAGCCAATGCATAAATCCCGATCTCTTCTATTGAAACACCAAAAAAATTCAGAACTAATCGGTCAGATGCATTTAAGAGGTATGAAGAATAATAATGAGGCAATACAGGTAATCCAATAATTAGTATAGGTTTAAGCCATTTATAGCCAAACCTAAAGTCAAATTTAACCTTAATAGATTTAAAAAAATAATACAAGTACGGCAAAAAAGTTGTCAGACTGATTACAAACCCTCCAATAAACCAGCCTAAGTACCCAAGCTGCCATACTTTAATCGTAAAATAGTTTGCCCCAATTCCAGCAAGCGAACTAACAATATTAATACCAACTACAGGTAAAGGCTTTTGAGATAGTTGAAAAAACTTCCGCCCAACCCATTTAGTAGGTGCAAAGAAAACAATAGGGCAACAGTATAATAAAGAAATAATGAAATAATGTGACTTTTCTTCGTCTGGAAGAATAAGATAAATAACACCTGCATTCACAATGGCTAATGGTATTGACCATAAGGAGATAAAAGAAAACAGTTTATTCCAGTAAAAATGATACCTTTTAGGATACTTATAAAAAGATACGGATAATATAGACGTGAGTCCTAAATCTGCTAAAGCACTCAAAGCCGCAGTATAAGCTGTGATGATTCCATAAATGCCATAATCTCTACTCGTAAGATTCGGAGTCAATATAGGAAGCATAAAAAGACTGATAATCTTGGGAAGTTGCGGGCCAATTGCATAAATTAAAGTATTAACAGCCAGTTTCCGAATTGCCATCTATTCTTTTATATCGGATTACTTTACAGGGAATCCCGGAGGCAACAGCGAAGGGCGGTATGTCATTGACAACTACAGAATTTGCGCCAATAACACTATTGTGACCTATTTTAACTCCCGGAAGAATAACTACATTTGCTCCAATCCAAACCCCGTCACCAATTTGAACTGAGCCATATTTTACTGAACGAGGAAAAATATTAAAGTCATGATCTGGAAGATATGAGTTTGTGTAAATTCTGACATTATGGCTAATTGCACAATTGTTACCAATAGCAATTTCATATCCTTCATTACATGACAAACTAGAGCCAATTCCAATATATGAATTAGCTCCGCATACGATCTTTCCTTTGCCATGAAACACAACACTGCCTCCATTGAATTTAAAATTTTTATCAATAGAATACAACTTGAAATAACTCAAATAAATATTTTTCTGTCTTACTTGATCGAAGTAAATAAAAAATCTCAAAAAAAACCTAACAATTAATGATTTCATGTTTATAAAATTATTTTTTCAATGAAATTTTTGCTCTGATTTTAATTTATTAAAATGATTATTGTCTCTATATTTAATAATTCTAATCGGATTCCCCGCAGCAATTGCTAAAGGCGGAATATCCTTTGAAACAACTGAGCCTGCACCAATGATTGCTCCCTCACCAATAGTCACTCCGGGTAGAACAATAACTTGGTGACCTATCCAAACAAAGTCTTTAATAACTATTTCTTTAGCTATATGAGTACTATCATAAGGTATTTGCTCTCCCTCATAATTGTGATTAGAAGTGATTAGTGTCATATTCATACCACAATGAAAGTAATTTCCAATATAAATTGGAGCTTTACCTAAAAAGGTTGCATTAGGATTAAAATTTACATTACTTCCCAGATGCAGTATTTTAAGGTTCCCATGTAGGACTCCATTTACTGTTAAATTATCGCCACAAAAAGCTGCATTTTTTTTTACCAAATCTGTATAAATCTCTCTATACAAACGAGATTTATAATCATCAATTCTTAAAAAGAAAACCTTGAAAAAATACTTAATCATTTGATTGATTTTCATAGCATAAAAATATAAGATGAATTCATAAACAGCGAAAACATTAAATCAAAAGCATTAAATTTATTTATAACAAAAGGAAATTATTTTTTATCAATACGTTTTAATACAGATAATTTCGTTTCTCCAAGAAACCTAATGTCATTTTCGTAATACCCGATTTTTGAATAATTAAGTTTTATTTTCTCTCCAATTTTAGGAAACTTGCTCATATCTATATAATCTTCATCAAGTAGAATAAAATCTCCTTCAAAGTCTAAAATAAAATCAAAATATTCCTTATACTGAACACTTTGACTAAGATTGGGTCTTATGAGACTCCTGTTCAGCAACATTGCACTAACTTTTTTTGAAGCACTTTTACATAATATAAAAAAAGGAGGACAATCACCTGATAGTAAAAGGATAGTACTTGGGTTACCCTGATTAAGTTGATTATTTATTCTCGAATATATTTCTATTTGTTGAGTAAAATATTTTTTATATAAATAATTGGATGCATACTCCAGATAGTTAGTGCTGTTAAAATGTTGGAAAAAAGTATAAACGCCAACAAGAAAAAAGACAACTTGAGCTAAAATGTTTCGTATTAAAAAAAATCTTTTTTTACTATTGAGCGATTTTCATATAGTTCTTTCCTATCAAACCCTAGAAAAAACAATAAAATAACAGGTTGAAAAGATAAATAATGGTAAGGGGAAGAAAATCGATTTTGCATCAAAACTGAGACTGCAGCAACCATGCACGCTGATATCAAAAAAAGTAGCGCCTTCATTTTTTTAGCAAAAACCGTCTCAATTAGGATTAAAGGTGGGAAAATCAATATTGGAAGATAAGGAATAAACTCTATATAACTTTGTAAAAAAATTAAACCAGTATTGTTTACCCCTCTAAAATCCATGGAGCCTTGGTAAGCCATAGCAGATTTTATGTTTTCAGTTTCCGGATAAAAACATGTTAAAAACAATACAAGAGTAAGTATTCCAAATATGACATGACTTAACACAATTCTTATTATTTTTTCTTTATCCTTGAAACAATAAAACAACACATAAAGCAAGCCAAGACTTGAATAGAAAACTGTTATAGCTTTACACCCAAAAAGAAAAAAAAAGAAAAATACCTGAAGTGTAATTTAATCGCCGATCAGAGGAATAGATGAAAAGGAAATGCCCCAATGTAAAAACTACAGCCAATTCTTCTGCTTCCATAAAGTGTCTATATCCTGATAAAAACATAATTATCCAAAAGCCAAGCCATGTTTTAATAACTTCCGATGTTGTTCTATCTTTTAAGGAAATTTTTATGAAGCCGAAACTTATTAAAAAACAAAAAAGATAATATATAGTCTTTGAAATTTGCTGGTAGGCATAGAACTGGCTTTTATCTGTAAAAAATTCTGTTATGTTCATAATTTCGTATAAAAGCAGCTTATACACAAATCCGCGGATGTAATCTGCTCCAAAGATCAATTCCAGAAAGGTATTATTGTCAAGACTAGATTGAGTTAATGCTCCAAACCCTAGTAATATATTTCCCCACAATGGCACAGCAAGTGCCGAAACAAAAAACAACAGAAACACAATTACCAATAAGCCAACTCCACCGTATTTAAACTTATTCATGGTATTAATAGCTGTCATTATAATTAAATTAAATGATCCTCTTAGTTTCATTTTTCCCTTTCCCTATTTGAAGGCAGTTCGTAAGCATCAGAAAATACCTCGTGGTACATTTTCATCATATCCCTTATAGTACCTAAGATGTTCTTCCAACTTGTTGAAGCGCCACGGCCAACAGTTCGCGGAAAGGTTTGAATCCCTACTTCTCCAACCCTATATCCTTTTAGCATACATTTTATAGTTATTTCTGCCCCAATAAACGGGCTGTCCGCTTTGAGAGACAAGTCTTCAATCAGCTTTTTTTTGACAAATCGCAGTCCCGTACTAATATCCCGGTAGCTCGTTCTAAACAGAAATCGGAGTATTTTATTATAAATATAAGAAATAAATATCCTTTTACTTGAATATATTTTTTTGTAACGAAAAGTAATAATTAAATCGTAGGAATTTTTATGTTTTATCATATTCTTCAAGTCAAATAGATCATATTCATCGTCTCCGTCTGTCAAACATATCCATTCGTATTGTGCGTTTTTTAAACCTGTTTTTACTGCAGCACCATACCCAAGGTTTACCTGATGATGAATAACTTTGATAAATGAGTATATTTTAGCAAGATTGTCTGCAATTTTCCCTGAATCATCCGGAGAGCAATCATTCACAATAATAATTTCAAATTCGTTAGCTAATTCTTCACAGACTAAAATAGCCTTTTCAACCATCGCCCTAAAAGTCTTTTCATCTCTGTAGACTGGAAAAAAAATAGAAATATTGGGTTTATCCTGCATTTCTAACATAAAATTATTAGGAGGTCTTCTTAGTTTAAAAACTCCCTAATTAAATTCAACCCAGTTTCCCCACTCTTTTCCGGGTGAAACTGCGTTCCCCACACATTTTCATGAATGGCCGCCGAACAAAAATGGAAATCTCCAAATGGACTTTGTGCCAATAAATTTAGCTTCGAAGCAGGATTTGCGTAGTAAGAATGGACAAAATACAGAAATGTGCCTGGCGTTATAGACCTTAAAAAGGTCTGCTCCCAGGAGATTTCAACAGGCTCGATTTGAGTCCAGGCAACGTGTGGTATTTTATTGATGCTACCGTTTTGTTGTTTTTCTGGAAATTTCACCACCTTTCCTTGAATCAATCCCAACCCGAGTGTGGGCTGAATTTCTTCACTTTCTTCAAACAACATTTGCATCCCTAAACATACCCCCAGTAAAGTTTTTCCACTTTTGACGTATTCATGGATTGCCGCTACCATATTCCGTTTTTCCAATTCAGCCATCCCGTCAGGGAATGCGCCTACGCCCGGCAAAACTAATTTATCCGCCTGAAGAATTTGTTCGGGATTAGACGCAATCAAAACCCGCGCGCCATTTTTTTCGAGCGCACGCTGCATGCTCAACAAATTGCCCATTCCGTAGTCAATAATGCTAACACTTTTCATGCGCCCCTGACCGGTATTTGGTTTTGAATGGCTTGGTCGCGAATATCCCCTATCCGTACGTGCTCATAGTGAAGAGCCCGGGCAATGGCAACTGCATCAGCGCCAGCTTGTACGGAGCTAACGAAATCAGTTGGCTGTGCAAATCCCCCGCAGGCGATGACAGGCACATTAACGGCAGAAGAAACAAGCCCGATCAATTCCGTATCCATTCCTTTCATCGTACCTTCCTGATCAACCGAAGTCAACAAAATTTCCCCAGCCCCTCGTTCCACTGCCTCTTTGGCCCACTCAATGACGTCTGTATTCGTATATTCTCTTGCTGAATCGTAGCAAGCCATGTATTTCCCTGTACTATTTTTTTTTGCCTGGATGGAGATGACCATGCATTGCACACCAAAACGGTTGGCGATTTCTGTAATCAATTCCGGCCTTTTAAAGGCAGCCGTGTTGACAGCAACTTTATCCGCGCCACAGCGCAGAATTTCGTAGGCGTCTTCCACCGACTTTATGCCCCCTCCGGCAGTAATTGGCACGAAAACATCGGAAGTGGTTTGTTTAATGATTTCTTTAATATGGTCACGACTGTATAAGCTTGCTACTGCATCCACATAAATGATTTCGTCAATGCCTTCGTGGTAGTATTTTCGGCAATAATCATTCGGATTGCCCAAAAACCGCCAGCCTTCCAGGTGGACGCCTTTGATCAAGCGGTCTCCTTTAACATCTAATCTGGCTATGATTCTTTTTGCGGTCATGCGTTGTGCATCCGGATAAATACGAAGTTATTCTGCTTTATATTTTAGCACCCAATTACCCGATTTTTTCTCCCAAAGGTGTGGAGAGCGGGCACCGTCAATCACCTCCCAATAACGTTCCTCTGTAAGTTCGGTATAATCCAAAAATTCCTGAAAATATTTTCTCGGAAATTCCCCGTCATATTTGTTCAATAACTCCACGCCTTCTTCGCGGGAAATAAACCCGTCGCGGATGTCGCGGCAGGCGTCATTCATCGCACGACCCTGCCCGAATTTGATGTACATCGTATAATAATGCTGACCATCTACTTTATCATCTAAACTCGCAAACTTCGAATAAGTACCTTCGCTTCGGCCATCCGGGTTAGGTTGGAATTGAGAATGTTCCATGGCATAATAGTAGTTTTCCTGAGGTGACCAGTTGTAATAGAAACTGTAATAATGCACCTCTATACCTGCTTTGCGGATAGGTTCTGCCAGCAAAGGCTTGTACAACAATAGGTCATTCTCCGAAATGCCAAACTGATGCAGGTCTTTTTCGTGTACTCCGCCAAAATACAGGTCTGCCTCGTTGCTTTCCCGTGTAAAATGCTCGATATTCATCAGCGGACTGTAGTTTTCGCCAATTTTGTTGTGGGCTTCTGCGTGGTTTTCACCATACATAATCAATGGAACGCCAAATTGGAGTGCCATTCTAGGTGCCACGTTTTTTTGCCCGATGATAAACGGCTGAAACGGGTTGACTAAGTTTTCAAAAGCAAGTCTGGTCAAAATCCCGTGTACCTTGCCATTCGGTGTAATAAGAATGTTGTCAAAACCGGCGTCAATCATGCTCTGGAAATTATGCCAGCCCACGTCTGTGTAGCGGTGCGGCGCCCAAGTCACGGTCAGCGGGTTCATCCCGTATTTGTACTTGAGTTGGTGCGCAACGAAAAAACTGTCTTTGCCACCACTGGAAGGTACAATTACATCATACCGGCCATCATTTCTCCTGAAGCGGTCGCATAGGTCTTTCAACTGTCGCTCCCGATCCGCCCAGTCTATTTTTTTCTTTTCTTCAAACCACCGGCATGCATCACAAATGCCATCTTCTCCAAAGCCCACCGTATCAATGCGGGTATCTTTTTTTACAAACTCTCTGGAAGTATTGGGTCTTTGGTTGTTGATCACGCAGCGTTTGCAGAAAATGACTTTTTCCGGTAATCCGTGAAGCGCTTTGGATTGGTGTGCAATCATGCCTCAAAATTCAATTGGATGATGAAGAATATATTGTTCTGCCGCCTGCCAGTCTTTCAGCGTATCTATATTGATTGTTGAGCCGGCGTTTTCATTTAAAATATAAGTTAATTTATTGCCAATAAAAGTATTATGCGATCTTAATACTTCTGTTTTTGTAATATAAATTTGCCCGTCCCTATAATACGCCTCCGGTAAATTTTGCCTCTGGAAGATCAACTCTTGCTCTCCCGTTGCAATATGTAAAGTATAGTCGTCTGTGGCTTCAAAAACCCAATGCGGATTGTATTGGTGAGGTACTTTTCGGACAGAAACAATAGAATCTGCGGCTCGTTCCTGCATCAATAAAGCCGTATCGGCAATTAAATTTTTCCTGCGAAAAGGTGATGTTGGTTGCAAGAGGACAACGGCATCGTAATGATACCCCATCTCCTCCATACAAGTCAGCGCATGATTGACGACATCAATAGACTTGGCAGAATCGCTTGCAAGATCGGCAGGTCTGTTAAAAGGCACCATCATTCCGATTTTTTTGCCTACATCAGCAATACTTTTGTCCTCCGTGCTCAACACAATTTCAGAAAATAAACCAGAAGTACGGGCTGCTTCATAAGAATACCACAACAGCGGTTTTCCTCCCAGCAAACGAATATTTTTCCCTGGAACGCCTTTAGATCCTCCTCTGGCGGGAATTAGGGCAAGCAGTTTCAATAGGTAATTCTTTTGTTGATAGAAGGCTTTAATTCCGCCAGCAGGTTGGCAATTTTCACGCCTGCCTGCCCGTCTCCGTAAATATGATCCGGCGTATATCTCCCATGGTTGATTTGTTCTTTTGCAGCCGATACAATGGATGCTCTTTCATGACCAACATCTACGACGTTATGCCCCCTTTCCCTTCCGCTTTGGCGGCTCCCCATATTGACTACCGGCACTCCGAGGTAGGCGCATTCCCGGATGCCCACGCTGGAGTTTCCGATCAGACAACGGCTATTGTACAAGAGCCGAAGAAAATCTTCCGGTTCCATATTTTTAAAAAAGTGGATATTTTCAGGCTTTTCAAGTTCCCGAAACGTTCGTATCCCATTAGAAGTGCCGTCTGCGCCTGCATCAACATTCGGCCAAAAAAAGAAAGTAGGAATGTCAAATGTTTTTACGGCGTAAAGTGTCTCATTAATTTGTGCCCGCGATTGTCCGAATTCAGTCGTTACCGGGTGTTGCATGGCAATCAAATAGCCTTTGGAAATATCCATTTTCTGGCCAACCCCCCCGTATTTTTCAAAAGGGTCAAAATCTAATTGTGGATTAGCCCGGATTTCATGTGCCAGATCAATAGAAGGGCAACCGGTAATAAAGACCGTCTCTTCCGCTTCTCCCATTTTGATGACCCTTTGGGCGGCATCGGGAGACGCCACAAAGTGCAAGTCTGACAACTTGGTAATAGCGTGCCGCACTTTTTCATCAATATTACCGGTCACTTCTCCACCTTGAATATGCGCCAAAGGAATATTCATATACGCAGCCGAAATAGCCGTTGCCATCGTTTCAAAGCGATCGGCGATGGTGACCACTACATCCGGTTTCATATTGTCGAACACTGTAGAAAGTTCCAAAATACCGATACCGGTAGTTTTCGCCGCGGCAGTCAGGTTTTCGCCCTCCAATACATTGAAAACCTTGGAGGTAATTTTAAAGCCGTCTCTTTCGATGTAGTTGACGGCAGAACCATACCGGTCTAACAGCGCAGAAGCCGCTACCACCAATTGCAATTCCAAATCGGGATGCTCCTGAATGGCTTTCAAGGCTGTTTTGACCCGGCTGTAGGATGGCCTCGCCGTGATCACAACGCATATTTTTCTTTTTTCAGGCATCAATACTCTCTTCGGTCAGAAAATCCCAGGCCGATAAAGCCCGGTTTAATTTTTTTCCAATGACCCCTTTAAAGGAAGCTGCGGAAATACCATATCCTTTAGGCTTTTTGGCTTCTAAGTCTGCTTTGCAAAGCACGTGACCGACAGGCAGGTCTCTATTCACTGCTAAGGATTTTTCAAATATCTTTTTTAAGGCATCAAAACCAGTGTTGTCGGCTTTATCCACACAGGTTGCCAGCGCAGTTTCTATTTGACGCACCCCAGTAATCAATTGCCGGATTTGATCAATGGTAAGGGAAGCTGCCGTGTCGGGGCCAAACATGCGCTTATCAAAAACCGCATGAAATTCCAGGGTTTCAGCACCCAATGCCGTTGCCGCAAGGCCTGCGTAAATATCCCCGGAATGGTCAGAAAAACCCACCGGCAATCCGTAGCGTTTTTTCAATTCCGGAAGTACATTTAAGCCCCACTGTTCAGGTTTTGTTGGGTAAGCTGTTGTGCATTGCAGCAAAGTCAGTGCATTCCCGAACGGCTTTAAAAAGGCGACCGTTTGATCCAACTCCGCCCAATTGCTCATGCCGGAAGACAATAAGATAGGCTTTCCGGTTTGGGCAATTTTTTCCAGCATTAGGAAATTATTGACTTCGCCGGATCCAATTTTATAGCGTTGCACCCCTACCCTTTCCAATAAATCCACCGCAGCATTGCTGAACGGCGAGGAGATGAATTCCAACCCTTTGTCTTCGCAGTGTTGCTTTAAGCCTATCCATTGCTCCGGCGTAAATTCCATGCGTTTCCAGTAGTCGAAGCGGGTAGCGTCTTCGCGGCTAAATTTTACCCGGAACGGCTCGTATTCGCTGCTTTCCGCATGTGCGAGGTGGGTTTGGAATTTGACCGCGTCCACACCGGTTTCGGCTAAGGCATCAATATAGCTGTGCGCAATGCCAAGGCTGCCTTCGTGGGCTTGAGCGATTTCAGCGATAATATGCACGGAGCTATTCAATTTCATAAGAAATGACAGGAGTTAACATTCCTAATAACTTTGGAGCATCCACTTCACCTGTCACTCTTAATGTATAGGTTTCAGAAAGGAGTCTATCCTTTGCAACGGATAGCTCAGAAGATAACAATTTGAAATAATAACTGTAAAGACCGGGCCTTAACCACAATACAGGTATTCTAAAATGAATAGTTGTA
>Ga0163144_10016781_pt1 | contig 14979 bp, 15 predicted proteins | sample OliLak19BULKMAT1_FD_123175 | JGI IMG/M metagenome (GOLD analysis project Ga0163144, IMG submission 123175) | Freshwater microbial mat bacterial communities from Lake Vanda, McMurdo Dry Valleys, Antarctica - Oligotrophic Lake LV.19.BULKMAT1 | ecosystem: Environmental > Aquatic > Freshwater >... | reverse complement strand
ATCGAGCTGATTGAGGCGGGAGGCGATTACATGGTGATCAACACGGGCGACAATTCGCTGGTGCTGCGTGAAACGATGAAGGATCTCGAAAAGCGACTTGACCCGCGCCGGTTCCAACGCGTCCATCGTTCCCACATCGTCAACCTCGACCTCGTCAAAGAAGTCAAACCGCATACGAATGGCGAATGCTTTCTGGTGCTGGGATCAGGTGCCGAGGTGAAGGTCTCTCGCAGCTACCGCGATGTAGTGGCGCGCTTCGTCCATTGAATGAACGGGCGATGATCTGGGCCTGATCGGACAGTTGCTCAGTGCCGCACATGAAGACAGCGCCTGATAGAGACACACCGCTCGACGATCATTCATGACAGCTCGCGTGACGTGACGTATCACAGCGTCCAATAAACGCGCTCATCATTTGGGATTGAGTTGAATCGATGGCTGACAAATTCCACCGCTTTGCAGCACTGCATGTGCCGGGCAATCCATTGATCCTTTATAACGCATGGGATGTCGGCAGCGCGCTTGCCGTTGCAAAGGCAGGTGCAAAGGCGGTGGCGACTGGCAGTGCGGCCGTGGCGGCGGCGCACGGCTATGGTGACTCAGAAGATTTGCCGCTTGACCTTGTGCTTGCCAATGCGGCGCGGATCGTCAGCGCGGTGGCCCTGCCCGTCTCGATTGATTTTGAGGGTGGCTATGCTGCTGACCTGGCGACGGTGGCGTTCAATGCCCAACGACTCGTCGCGACCGGGGCAATTGGTTGCAATTTTGAAGACCGAATCGTTGGCGAGGACGCGCTGCACAGCATCGAATTTCAGTCACGCCGCATCGCCGCGATCCGCAAGGCGGTGGGCCCGGCCTTCTTCATCAATGCACGGACTGATATCTTCCTGAAGGCGGTTCCAGACGAGCATGATGCGGCTCTGATCGATGCCGCGACCGAACGCGCCAATGCCTATGCAGACGCTGGCGCGAGCGGGTTTTTTGCGCCGGGCCTGGTTGATGCGCTGCTGATCGCGCGGCTGTGCAAACATACGGGCCTGCCGGTTAACATTATGGAATTCCCGGGCGTCCCCTCCCCCAAGGCATTGGCAGACGCAGGCGTCGCGCGGATCAGCTATGGGGCATCACCCTATCGCAATGCCATGGCGGCGCTGGTGGCAGCGGCCCAGATGGAATTTTCCTGGCGCTGATTATCTTACCGATTATTCCGACAGAGACGCGTCATCATCTGCAGGCGTGGCAGCATCTTCAAACCATGCCTCAACCGAACCCGACAATTTCAGCGTCAATGGTTGGCCATGGCGATCAACTTTTTTGCCAAGCGCAACGCGGATCCAGCCCTCTGAAAGGCAATATTCCTCAACATCATGCCGCTGAAGCTCCTTGAACCGGATGCCAATCCCGCGTTCGAGCAAGCTCTGTTCAAAAAAAGGGCTGCGCGGGTTGGATGAAAGCCGGTCGGGAGGTGTGTCGCTCATGCGATAATCTCATGGCGCAAGCATCGGCAAAACGCCAGCCTGTCAGGAACGAATGGGGCCGCGCTTTATCGACGCGATCCCATTCCCTCAACAACGATCAATGGCAGACGCGAACGCGCACCGGCGCCTGATAATAAGGATCCCACCGGGTTTCGATAAAGCATTGGGCAAAGCCACCGCCATTGCCACCCCCCCAGCCACCACCATAGGGGTGGAAGCCAGCTCCGCCATTGAAGCGCGGATCAAAGCGGGGGTCATTGAAACCACCATTAAAACCGCCATTAAAGCCACCATTGAAGCCGGGGTTAAAACCGCCATTAAAGCCACCATTGAAGCCGGGATTAAAACCACCATTAAAACCGGGGTTAAAACCGCCATTAAAGCCGGGGTTAAAACCACCATTAAAACCGCCATTGAAGCGGCGGTTAAAACCGCCCCGCCAGCGATTATTGTTGTTTGAGGCAATCGCAGCGCCGATCGCGAGGCCGGCAATCCCGGCGACAATTGCTGGCCCGGCGTTGCCACCGCGACCACGGTTCCATCCCTGTCCACCAAAGCCCGGACGGCCCCAGCCACCCCGCCAATTCTGTGCCTGGGCGGGCATTGCCGTAACCAGAGCGGTAGCTGCAAGGCCAATTGCCAGGCCAAATTTTGTGATCGAAGCGTTCATTATCATCTCCTCAACGCCGTTACCTGCCGCATATCTTACCTGTGCTATCACACATTCGCACCGGCATGACATCCTAGCTATTCGAGTCGCGCTGAACGAACGTCGAATGACCCATTCATTTTCCGTTTATGTAATAACCAATGAGGGATGACGATAATGGCGCGCTGGCTCATTAAATCCGAACCGGCGAGCTACAGCTGGGGCGATTTGGTGCGCGATGGTAAAACCGAATGGACCGGCGTGCGGAACGCGGCCGCCGCCAACCACCTGCGCGCCATGGAAGTTGGCGATGAGGCATTTTTCTATCACAGCGTGATCGAAAAAGCCGTCATGGGCATCGCCGGCGTGGCGCGGCGATGGCGCCCCGATGGCGACGACGGTAAATGGGCCTCGGTAGAAGTCCTTGCCGGATCAGCGTTATCCGCGCCCGTCACGCTCGCCGCGATCAAGGCCGAGCCAAAACTGGCGGCTATGGAATTGCTGCGCCAGTCGCGCCTTTCCGTCTGTCCCGTCCGCGACGCCGAATGGCACTGCATTCTTGCGCTGGCCGGGCATTGAGCAGCATGACGAATACTGATCAGCTGATGTTTGTTTACAACGCCGATGCGGGCCTGTTTTCGGCGTTGAGTGACGCTATCCATAAGCTGGTGTCGCCTGAGACCTACCCCTGCTCGCTATGTGCTGTCACCTATGGCGCGGTGTCGATGCGTCCGACGTGGCGGCGCTATATCAACGCGCTGCCGGTCACGCCGCGCTTTTATCACCGGGATGATTTTCGGGCGGCATGGCCGGGGATTGATGTGCCGCTGCCCGCTGTGCTGCGATTGCCGCCGGGTGGTTCACCCGTCTTGCTGATTGGCTCAGCGATACTTGATCAACAACGCAGCGTAGAAGAACTGATTGCCACGCTCGACAACGCGCTCATGCGATCCACTTAGTCATTGAGTGCAGCACGCCGTAAATCTGCATCGCCCCCGTTATTGCGAGCGCAGCGAAGCAATCCCGATTCATATTTCACGCATTGTGCGCTAAGCTGCAATTATGTCAGCGGTGCATGACTGAAAATCGATCGAAAAGGCTGGACCACAGCCAGCGGCAAGTCCTGCCAACCCGCTATAATCGACCGCGCGGCCAACAAGTTCGGACCCTCAGTATAGGCAAACAGAAGACCGTTGATGCTATCGGCCCGCTAGTGCAGCGGCTTGAGGTGACGCCTTGACGAGCGCGCTTTCGCTTCTTAAAGTGAATTAGTATTATAACACACCGCGTCATTCGTCGCGAACCAATATCCGGGGGAAAAATGCTCGAACTTGCCCATGTCACGCATGTCTATGCCAATGGTACGCGTGCGCTTGATGATGTCAGCCTCTCCATTCCCAAGGGGATGTATGGCCTGCTGGGGCCAAATGGCGCGGGCAAATCAACGCTGATGCGCACCGTGGCGACCTTGCAGACACCGACATCGGGCAACGTCCGTTTCGGCGCCATCGATATCATTGCCAATCCTGAACAACTCCGTGAGCGACTTGGCTATCTGCCGCAGGATTTCGGCGTCTATCCGCGCGTTTCAGCCTATGACATGCTCGATCACATGGCGGTGCTCAAAGGTGTTGCCTCGACGCGTGAGCGCAAGGAAACGGTCGAAACGTTGCTTCATCAGACCAATTTATGGAATGTTCGCAAAAAGGCAATTGCCGGTTTTTCGGGCGGTATGCGCCAGCGCTTTGGCATTGCCCAGGCGCTGATCGGCAATCCCGAGCTCATCATCGTTGATGAGCCGACAGCGGGCCTTGACCCGGAGGAGCGCAACCGCTTCCTGAACCTGCTCGCCGAGATTGGCGAGAATGTCGTGATTATCCTGTCCACGCATATCGTTGAGGATGTAGCCGATCTTTGCCCGCGCATGGCCGTGCTGGCGGCGGGGCGTATTCAGCTTGAGGGCGCGCCGCTCGATCTCATCGCGCAGTCGCGTGGTAATGTCTGGGCCAAGACAATCGCACGTGAGGCCATGGCTGAGTATGCGCAATCGCATGAGGTCATCTCAACCCGCCTGTTTGCTGGCCGAACAATTATTCATGTGCTGGCGGCGAGCGATCCGGGTGATGGCTTCACCTCGGTTGTGGGTGGGTTGGAGGATGTGTATTTCTCCACACTTGCCCAGACGCGTCGCGCACCTGTCGCTCAAGCCGCCTGAGCACCCGTAATGTTTAACAAAATCGCGGCGTTTGAACTGCGCTATCAGTTCCGCAGCCCTGTGTTCTGGGTCGTTTCGATCCTGTTCTTCCTGATGACCTTTGGTGCTGCCACCGTCGAGCAGATCCAGATTGGCAGCGGTGGGAACATCCACAAAAACAGCCCCCTTGCGATCATCCAGACGCATCTGATCCTGTCGCTGTTTTTCATGTTCGTGACGACCGCCTTTGTCGCCAATGTTATTGTGCGCGATGACGAAAGCGGCTTTGGGCCGATGGTGCGCTCCACCCGCGTCACCAAGTTCGATTATTTGATGGGGCGCTTTTCGGGTGCCTTTCTGGCCGCCGCTGCCGCCTTTCTGTTTGTGCCGCTGGCGATCTGGATCGGATCGTTGATGCCCTGGGTCGATCAGGAGACGCTCGGCACTAATCAGCTGATCCATTATATGTTTGCCTATGGCGTCATGGCGCTGCCCAACATCTTGCTGACATCGGCGATCTTCTTTGCAGTTGCGACGCTGACCCGGTCGATGATTTATAGTTATGTCGGCGTCGTCGTGTTTTTGGTGTTTTATCTTGTCCTGACAAACCTTGCCCGCACCCAGCCCGACTTGCGCGAGTGGGTGGGGTATGTCGAACCCTTTGGTCTTGCCGCTGTCGGAACCGTCACACGCTATTGGACCGCAAGCGATTCGAACACGATGCTTCCCGCGTTTGAGGGAATGCTGCTGATTAACCGGTTGATCTGGTTTGGGATATCGCAGCTGTTACTGGCACTTGCCTATACCCGGTTCAGCTTTGCCGAGCGTGGCGTTTCGGCGCGCAAGGCGCAACGCATGGCAAAGCGCGAGGCAAAACTTGCGGCAATCCCGCCAACGCTGGTCGCCAAGTTACCGCCGGTTCGCCCGCAAGACGCTGCCTGGGCGAGGATGACCGCGCGCGTGCGGTTTGAGATGGCGCAGGTCTTCAAGAGCCCGGCGTTCTTTGTGCTGTTGGTCATCGGACTTTTCAACGCAGGCGGTTCATTGTTTTTTGCCAACGAGATTTACGGCACGCCCGCGCGCCCGCTAACCTTTGCTGTGTTGCAGGTTCTGTTTGGCGCTTTCGGCATAATACCCATCATCATCGCAATCTATTATGCCGGCGAACTGGTCTGGCGTGATCGCGAACGCAAGATGCATGAGATCATCGATGCAACCTCATTGCCCAACTGGGCGTATCTGATCCCCAAGGTGCTGGCGGTCTCGCTCGTGCTATTCGCCACGCTGGTGATCTCGATGATCGCTGCCATGCTGATTCAGCTGACACGTGGCGTGACCGATCTCGCATTCGACCATTATCTGATGTGGTATCTGCTGCCGACAACGGTCGATATGATCGTGCTCGCGATTCTGGCGGTGTTCGTTCAGGCGCTCAGCCCCAACAAATATGTGGGCTGGGCGATCATGGTGATTTATCTGGTTGCCACCATCACGCTGTCTAACATCGGCTTTGATCATCCGCTCTATACCTATGGCAGCACCGGCACTATCCGCTTGTCGGACCTCAATGGCGACAATGTCGGCGGCGTAACCGGGTGGTGGCTGCGGCTGTATTGGGGGAGCATCGCGCTTATCCTGGGCGTGCTCGCCCATCTGTTGTGGCGGCGGGGAACCGGCGTTGCGTTGATGCCTCGTCTGCGATCGGTGCCGCGCAAGCTGGCAGGTCTTGCAGGCCTGCTCATCGGCGCAAGCGCTGCAACGGCGGCGGCAAGCGGCGCGTTCATCTTCTACAACATGAATATTCAAAACGAGTATCGCACGCGCGACGATGTCGAAAAGCAGCAGGCCGATTATGAGAAGAAGTATCTGAAATACGAAATGATCAGGCAGCCCTCAACGACCGACATCATGCTGAAAGTTGATCTTTACCCGCGCGAAAAGCGGATGGAGGCAAGCGGACGCTATCAGCTGATCAACGATACCGGCGCTCCGCTCAGCGACCTGCATGTCCGCTTTGGCGATCCTGACATCACGGTCAAAGCCGTCAGCGTTGACGGCGCAACCCTGAAAATGGTCGATGAGAAAAATCGCTATCGCATTTTTCATTTCGCGACTCCGCTGGCACCGGGTTCAGTCGCAAGCCTGAGCTTTGCATCGCAGCGGTGGCAGCGAGGTTTTCGTGCGCAGGGTGACGATAGCCAAATGGTTGAGAACGGAACCTTCTTAAACAACGGTGATTTCGCGCCACAGATCGGGATGGGCCGCGCCGGACTGTTGCAGGATCGGGTAAAGCGCCGCAAATATGGGCTGCCCGCCGAATTGCGGCTGCCCAAGCTTGAGGACATCTCGGCGCAGCAGCGCAATTATCTTGGCAACGCCGATTGGGTGAAATCCGACATCACCGTTTCTACAGACGCCGGGCAGACACCGATCGCGCCGGGCAAGAAAATGTCCGACGTCACCGCAGGCGGCAGGCGCACGGCACATTTCGTCGCAACCGGACCGATCCTGGCCTTCTTTTCGGTCCAGTCAGCAGCTTATGCGGAAAAATCAGCCGATGCTGGCGGCGTTCAAACCACCGTTTTCTATCATCCCAGCCACGCCTATAATGTTGATCGGATGCTGAAAGCGATGAAGCTCAGCCTCGATTATTACCGGCAGAATTTCGGCCCTTACCAATTTGATTATGCACGAATCATTGAGTTCCCTGGCTACCAAACCTTCGCGCAGGCGTTTGCCGGGACAATCCCCTATTCAGAGCGCATCGGCTTTATCGCTGACTCGCGCGACCCCGATCAGATCGACTTTGTGAGTTATGTGACCGCGCACGAGCTTGCCCATCAATATTGGGGGCACCAGCTTTTGAGCGCTGAGATGCAAGGGGGCACGGTACTCGTCGAAACGATGGCGCAATATTCAGCGTTGATGGTCATGAAGCACCTTTACGGCGAGGATAAAATCAGGCGTTTCTTGAAATATGAGCTCGACAATTACCTGCGGTCACGCGGCAGTGAGGCGATTGAGGAACTACCGCTCGAACGCGTCGAGAATCAGGGCTATATCCATTACCGCAAGGGTGCAGTCGCCATGTATCTGTTGCAGGATCGGCTTGGCGAAGACCGCGTCAACAAGATGCTGGCCGGGCTGCTCAACCAGTATCGCTTTAAAAGCCAGCCTTATCCTCGCTCGCGCGATCTGGTGAATGGCCTGAAATCTCTGGCGCGCAATGACGAAGAGCGCCAACTTGTGCGCGACCTGTTTGAACGCATCACGATCTTTGACATGAAGGCAAAGACCGCCACGGTAAAGAAACTGCCTGATGGCCGGTTTGAAACCCTGCTCACCGTTGCGGGCGACAAATTCTACGCCGATGGCAAGGGCAAGGAGACCAAGGCGGTGCTCGACAATCAGGTTGATATCGGCCTGTTCGCCGCCCGCCCCGGGCTTGGGGCGTTCAGTGCCAAGGATGTTGACTTGATCGAGCGGAGACCGATCAGTTCAGGTGAACAACAAATCAGGGTAATATCCAGGAAGAAGCCCGCTTTTGCCGGGGTTGATCCTTATAACAAGTTCATTGATCGCAATTCCGAAGACAATGTTGTGGCGGTGACGGGGTAAGCGTGGCGGCAGCCGGTCCGTTTGCCCGCGGCACCAATGCGGATATCGTAATGCAGGGCGCACCTGCTACAGGGTGGCAGCATAAGTTCAGGCAATTCAGGCAGACGCATGGCCCGCAAACATTCAAAACACGGTCCTTATGAAGACCCGCATGGCGCGGAGGAGGCTCCGGCGGCAGTAATATCCTGCTGGCTTTGCGGCCGACCAACGGGAAAGACGATTGTCTGGCATCATCCGGTGCCCAAGAGCCGGGGTGGGCGCGATGTGGTGCCCATGCACCCGATTTGCCAGCAGACGCTGATTGCCAATTTCACCAATTCTGAGCTGCAACGGTACGGCATGGATGTGGAGGGCCTGCTGGCCAACCCGGCCGTCCGCAAATTCGTCGATTGGGTAGCGAACAAGGACCCCGATTTCACCGCGACCACCACCAAGAAGCAACGCTGACCGGGCGGCACGGACGGCGGCCAACGTGATCATTGATCGGCAGGTTCCGGTCAGAAATCCGGCCCGGCCGCAACCGACCCACCTTTGGCCGCGATGCCAATCATTCATAGGATGTTGAACGCAACTTCGACAGCATTGGCGATTAGCGGCCGCTCTCTTCCCCGGCCTGCTGCTCGGAACGAACCTCTTCCAGTATTTCCGACAGCTTGGGTGGAGCGGGATCGGCGCGGGTGCTGCGCAGTTCTCGGCAGCATTTGTTCTAGGGATAGCCATATTCTGGGTTTTGGGGAAGTTTTTGCCGACAAAGCGGAACGTCTCCTAGCCACCCCTTGCCGCCATACCCAGGCGCCCGGCAACCCTCCCGGTGACACCCCCTACCGTGCCATCCGCGCTTCAAGCCACTTCGCGGCTTCTTCCGGGCTCGCTTTGTCTTTGTCGCGGTCGACCATGTAATTGGCCTCGCGCATCAGCGCGACGGGGATATGGCCGACCAGCGGGGCGAGCGCATTGATGAAACGCGCGTCGCGGGCATGCTCGGGATCGATCAGCAAGATCGCATCATAACCGGGAATCGCCCCCTTGGGATCGCGCAGCACGGTCAGCTTTTGAGCGGCAATCCGGCCATCGGATGAGAAGGCCGAAATAACATCGGCACGCCCGCTTTCGATCGCGCGGTACATGAAGGTTGGATTATAGGCCTGGGCTGATTTGAAGCTGAGCGGATAGGCGCGCTTGACCGCTGCCCATTCGGGACGTTCCAAAAACTCCAGGTCCGAACCGAACGACAGCGCGGGTGCCTGTGCGACCAGATCATCAAGCGTGCGGATACCAAGTTGCCGGGCTTTGCTGTCCTGCATCGCAAACGCATATGCATTTTCAAAACCAAGCGCGCCGAGCAAGCGGATTTCGTGCCTGCTGTCGGCCCAAGCGCTGATGCCTTTAACGATCGCGCCACGACGCGGCACATCCTGCCGCTTCATCTCGTTGGTCCAGATTGTGCCCGAATAATCGACATAGACATCGATATCGCCGCTCGCCAGCGCGCCAAACACCACCGCTGAGCCAAGCCCCTCACGATAGGTAACGCGGTATCCCGCCCGTTCGAGGCGATGGCCGATGAGCCGCGCCAGAATATATTGTTCGGAAAATCCCTTGGCCCCGACGACAACGCTTTTCTGCTTGCCCGGCAGCATGGGCGCCATCGCGAGCAGCACCCCCAGGATCAAAACCCCCAGTGCCATAAATGTGCGGACCCGTTTGCGTCCGGCAATGCCATGTTCAACGACCCCTAGCAGCGCATCGACCGTTAGCGCGAGACCCGCCGCCGTCACGCACCCGGCGAGCACCAGCGCCCAGTTTTGCGTCTGGAGCCCGGCAAAGATCATGTCGCCAAGGCTGGGCTGCCCGACCGTTGTCGAAAGCGTCGCTGCCCCGATTGTCCAGACGGCCGCTGTGCGAATACCCGCCATCAAGACGGGCGACACCAACGGAGCCTCAACCAGCAGCAGTTTCTGCCACTTGGTCATTCCGACGCCATCTGCGGCCTCGATAATCGCCGGATCAAGGCTGGTCAGACCAGTCACGCCGTTCCGCAGGATCGGCAGCAGCGCATAAAGCGTCAGCGCGAGCAGCGAGGGCAGAAAACCAAGCGCCGGGATTCCGCCCCCCACCATCGCCGACAATGACAGCAGCAACGGATAGAAAAGCGCGAGCAATGCAAGCGACGGGATCGTCTGGATCAGGCTGGCAAAACCCAGCGCGGCGCGCGCCACCAGTGGCCTGCGCGCCGACCAGATCGCGAGCGGCAGGCTGATCACCAGCCCCAGCACCAGCGCGGATGCAGCGAGCAGCACATGCGCAGCGAGCAGATCGGGGACGCGGGCCATAGCATCGAGGAACGGACTGTTCATACGTCTGCTTCCAACGCACGCAGGCGGCGGGCCTGTTCGCGCGGCACCGCCACCAGCGCATCGGCTTGAGGGCCGCCCTCACCCGCGATCAGGCCGCGCGGCGTGCAATCAGCCACGATCCTACCCGCCTGCATGACGAGAATCCGGTCAGTGATCAGCAGCGCCTCAGCCATGTCGTGCGTGACCATGATGGTGGTCAGGCGCAGCCGGTCATGCAGCGCGCGGATCGCATTACCCAGTTGGTCGCGCGTCACCGGGTCAAGTGCCCCAAACGGCTCGTCCATGATCAACAGCTTGGGCTCAGTGGCAAGCGCGCGCGCCACGCCCACCCGCTGGCGTTGCCCCCCCGACAAAGCATCGGGCGTGCGACCGGCAAAATCGCGCGGCAGATCGACAAGATCGAGCAATTCCGTGACCCGATCCACTGTCTGTTTGCGGCCATCGATTTTCAGGCCAATCGCGATATTTTCGGCAACCGACAGATGCGGGAACAGGCCGACATTTTGAAAAATATAGCCGATCCGACGACGCAGCTGGTGGACATCGTCCGCCTCGACCGGCTCCCCGGCGATCAGCACGCGGCCCTCGCTCGGCTCGACCAAACGGTTGATCGTCTTTAGCAGCGTCGATTTGCCCGAGCCCGACGCGCCGACCAAGGCCACAAAACTGCCCGCTGCAATCGTAACGGACACTGACTCCACCGCCACCGCACCGCCAGGGTAGCGTTTCGTCACGCCCTCAAAGGCAACCGTGGGTCCAGCGGCGCGCGAATCTTCTGGCATCGCCAAGTGTGATGCGGGATGAGACGCACGGCGTCAAACAAGGGGGCGGATATGACCAAGGCAATCTTCATCACCGGTGGCGGATCAGGCATTGGCCGCGCGGTTGCGATCTATTTCGCCGCCAAGGGCTGGCGAATAGGTCTTGCTGACGTCAACCAGACCGGGATGCTTGAAACTGCCGGTATGCTGCCGATCGGCATGTCCTCTATCCACGCCATGGATGTCCGCGACCGCGAAGGCTGGGCAGTCGCGCTCAAGGAATTTGCCGGCGAGAGCGGGCAGATCGACGTGCTGTTCAACAATGCCGGCATTGCAGCGGGCGGCCCGATTGCCGAAAACAGCTTTGACGAAATCGACCGCGTCGTGGGGATCAATTTCATGGGCGTCGTCAATGGCGCGAAGCTCGGCTACCCCTATCTCAAGAACACGCCTGGTTCGTGCCTGCTCAACACTTCATCCGCATCAGGTATTTACGGCGCACCCGGCATCAGCATCTATGCCGCGACCAAATTTGCGGTGCGCGCGCTCACCGAATCGCTTGATGGCGAATGGGCGGCGGACAACGTCAAGGTGCGCTCACTGATGCCCGCCTTTATCGACACACCTTTGCTCAAGGCCGGGATTGCAGGATCGAACCGGTCGGTCAGGGAAGCCGTGATTGATGGCGGGATGGAGATCAGCCGTGTCGAGGATGTCGCGCAGGCCGCCTGGAATGCGGTGCATGGCGAGCGGCTCCACACCCTCGTCGGCAAAACCGCGCGCCGCCTTGCCTTTGCCGCGCGCTGGATGCCAGGTGGATTGCGCAAGCAGATGAAAACGCGCGGATTGACATAACCCAGACGCTCAGCTCTGGGAAATTTTACTCCACCAGCGCGTCGATCACCTCGGCAAGATCGATGTCGCGGTGGCTGAGGCCGCCGGCATCGTGCGTCGTCAGCAAAATCTCAACACGGTTCCAGACATTGCTCCATTCGGGATGATGATCGGCTTTTTCCGCAAGCAGCGCGACGCGCGCCATAAAGCCAAATGCCTCGACAAAATCCTTGAAGGCGAAGCTGCGCGTAATCGCGTCGCGGCTTTCATCATAGTCCCAATCGGGCAAGCCATCGAGCGCCTCGGCGCGTTCAGCCTCGCTGAGTTGTTCGACCATTGCTGCTGCCTCCCTTGTAGTTGTTTCACCGTCCGGCCTATGTCCGGTTGGATGAAGGGGCAAGCACCGAGTGTTGACAGGCAAGGCCATCCGGCTGGGGCACTGGCATGCGCCTGATCGCGTTTGACGATGTCGGCTGCACGCGTGGCGGCCGGATGCTCTTTCAAAATATCTCCTTTACGCTGGAGCCGGGTGCGGCGCTGATCGTCAGCGGCCCCAATGGCGTCGGCAAATCAAGCTTGCTGCGGATCGCCGCTGGACTGTTGACGCCGTTTTCAGGGACTGTGCGGGGTGAGGTTGTTCGCGGCTATCTGGGCGAGGCGCATGCGCTTGATCCAGAGCCTGCACTGGCGGACGCCTTGTTGTTCTGGGCGCGGATTGATGGCGCGGATCGGGTGGATGTCGCAGCTGCCCTTGCGGAGGTTGGGCTTGCACACATCAGCGAAGTGCCGGTGCGGCTCCTGTCGACCGGGCAGCGCCGTCGTGCAGCACTCGCGCCATTGTTGGCGAGCAAAGCACCAGTCTGGCTGCTCGATGAACCGGCGAGCGGGCTTGACGTGGCGGCGGTCGCCCAATTGGCGGTATTGATTGCGCGGCACCGGGGACAAGGCGGCGCGGTGTTGCTCGCGACGCACCAACTGATTGACCTGCCCGGCGCACAGACGCTGCAATTGGGTGCAGCGGCATGATATTGGCGCTCATCACACGCGACGTCCGCCGCGCCTGGAGCAGCGGCGGCGCGGTTTTCCCGATCGCGTTTTTTCTGCTCGCCTGCATCCTCTTTCCCTTTGGGGTCGGCCCCGACCGGGTGTTGCTTGCGCGGATTGGCGGTGGGGTGATCTGGGCAGCCGCCTTGCTGGCAGCATTGTTGCCCGTTGAGCGGCTGATCCCACCCGACGCCGATTCGGGCGTCCTTGATCAACTGGCGGTGCGCGGTGTCAGCATGGTCGCTGTCGCAACTGCCAAAATCGCCGCGCACTGGATCAGCTTTGGCCCGCCGTTGATGCTGGCGGCGGTGATCGCGAGCGGATTGCTGGGGATCGACGCAGCGAGACTTGGCGCAATTGAGCTGGGGTTGCTGATCGGCACGCCGGGGCTTGCAGCACTCGCGGTGGCGACATCGGCGCTGGTCGCTGGCCTGCGCGGTGCAAGTTCTGTGGCGGGGCTGGTGATGCTGCCGCTGGCAGTGCCGTTGCTGATTTTTGGGGCGGGGTCGATCGAGGGTGGATCGGGTGCGCTCAAGCTGCTCGGCGCGGTGACGTTGCTGCTGGTGGTTGGCGCACCGATCGTGGCGGCGGCGGCGATCCGGGTGGGGCGGGACTAAGGTTCAGCGCGACCACCGCGCAAAAATGGCCGTCGGCAGCAACAGCCCGCGCGCTTCCTCGCGCAAGGCCATTTCGCCAACTTCCACCGTGCCGCCCAGGTCAGCCATCGCCTGACGCAGCAGCTCGCCAATCGAGAGCGCTGACATACGCACCGCATACACTGTCAGCACCAGAAAATTGCTATCGGCATCAAGCAGCGCGCGGCAATCGGCAATCAGCGCGGGGAGATGCTCCTCCAATCGCCAGACTTCGCCCGTCGGCCCGCGCCCGAATTTGGGAGGATCAAGGAAGATACCGTCATAGCGCTTGCCACGCCGCACCTCGCGCGCGGTGAACTTTGCTGCATCATCTACCATCCAGCGGATCGGGCGATCGGCCATGTCCGACAAAAAGGCGTTGGCCTTGCCCGCCTCGACCGATTTCTTGGAGGCATCGACATGCGTCATCCGCGCACCTTTGGCCGCCAGCGCGAGTGTACCGACCCCGGTATAGCCAAACAGGTTCAACACCTCGTCGCCCTCGGCCACGCGACCTCGCATCCATTCCCATTGCGGGGCCATGTCGGGGAAAAAGGCGAGGTGGCGGAACGGGGTATTCTGGGCGAGGAACAGCAATTCTTCCCAACGGATATGCCAACCGCCGCGCGGCACATCCTTGGAGAGATGCCAGCGACCGCCACCGTCCTCGTCCGATGCGCCGATAAAGTCGCCGTCTGCTTCCCACTGGTCACTGGCGGGGGCCCACATTGCCTGGGGTTCGGGGCGGATGAAGCCGAAGCGGCCAAAGCGTTCGAGCTTGCGGCCATGCCCACAATCAACCAGGCCGTAATCCGCCCATGGCTCACCAATCAGGGTGATGAGGCTCATGCCCTGGGCGTTGCCCGCGCCGCGACATACTGCGTGATCGCCGCCAAATCGGCTGGCAGCGAAACATAGCGTTCTTCACGCGCAAACAAGTCGCCGATCCGGCGCGGCAAGGCCGGGCGGACACCTGTTGCCTGCGCAACCGCATCGGGAAATTTGGCGGGGTGAGCCGTGGCCAGCGTGACAATTGGCACATGAGCGGCAAGATCAGCGCGACGCGCCGCCGCCAGTCCGATCGCCGAATGCGGATCGATGACCTGATCGCAATGCTGGTGCGCCCAGCGCATCGCGCCCGCCATCGCATCCTGATCAACCCGGTCGCTGCTGAACAGCGCCGCGGACCGCTCAACCTGCGCATTGCTGAGCCGCATTGCCCGGCTTGCCTCAAACCCCTGCATCTGGGCCGCAAGCGCCGCACCGTCCCGTCCGCCAAGATCAAACAACAACCGTTCAAAATTGCTCGAAACCTGAATGTCCATCGAAGGAGTTGCCGTCGTAACGACCGTCCCTTGCGAGTAATCACCCGACAAAAGTGCCCGGTGGAGGATATCATTGACGTTGGT
>Ga0163144_10016778_pt1 | contig 14980 bp, 15 predicted proteins | sample OliLak19BULKMAT1_FD_123175 | JGI IMG/M metagenome (GOLD analysis project Ga0163144, IMG submission 123175) | Freshwater microbial mat bacterial communities from Lake Vanda, McMurdo Dry Valleys, Antarctica - Oligotrophic Lake LV.19.BULKMAT1 | ecosystem: Environmental > Aquatic > Freshwater >... | reverse complement strand
GCCTACGGAAAATGCTTTCACCCCGGTAGCCTTTTCGATCATCGCGACGATGGCTCCGCAGCCCGGGCGGATGCCGCTTTCCGTCGGGCAACTGGGATCGAGGTTGGTGGCGATCAGGCGGGCACCGCGCTCGACGAGGCGGACGCCGCGCTCGATCATTTCGAAGGTCAACGTCCTGCCTTCGCCGACCACCACGTAATCCGCATCGTCGTCCACGACGGTGTAGCCGTTGACGTGGAGTGCGTTGGCCAGGCCGTTTTCTCCGATGACGTATGCGGTGCCGCCGGCTTTCTGACTGGCCAGGAAACGCGCGGTCGCCATGGCGCAGGTGAACACATCATCCGGCTCCGCCTCAATGCCGAGCCGGCGTAGCTTCAGCGCGACATCGCGGCGCGCACGCTGCGAGTTGTTCGTGAGGAAGCGGTAGGGGATGTGGTTGTTGCGAAGCTTCGCGATGAAGTTCGCCGCGCCGGGGATGAGACGTGTGCCGGAATAGATCACGCCGTCCATATCGAGAAGGAATCCTATGTTTTTCATACGCCTCATGATGAGCGTATGGCAGGCCAACGCGCAGATTCCCGGGAAATACCGGGTGAAGATGTTTCATCACCCCGCCGCCGGGGCGTGATTGCGATTCAGCGCCGGATCGGGATAAGGGCTTGGGCGCTACGCCTGCCCGCCGTCCCAGCCGGCCTGCAGCTCGCCGATGCTTTCATCGAGGAGCGCGGTGTCGAACTCGTGGACGTCGATGCCATCGCCGAGACCTGCGAGGAGCAGCACCGTCAGTTCTCCGCCGAGGTGCTCGCGGAATTCATCCAGCCCGGCGAGCACGCGGCGGACCCCTTTCTTGTCCGTCCAGTCGAGCGCGGGGTGGTAGGTCTTGAGGCGGAGCGCGGAGAGGACGGCCAGCACCCGTGCGGCATCGCTTTCGGAGAGCAGCCCTTTCTTCCTTGAATAGACGGTGTCCAATGCGAGGCCGACAGCGACCGCCTCCGCATGGGAGAGCTGATAATTTGTGAGCGACTCAAGCTTGTGCGCGGCCCAATGGCCGAAATCCAGGGGGCGGCTGGAGCCGGTCTCGAAGGCGTCTCCGCCGAGCGCGATATGGCGGGCGTGCAGCAGGGCGGAGCGGCGCACGCATTCCTCGAAGGGGCTGCGCTCCAGATTGGCGAGCGCGGCGGCGTTTTCCTCGATCCATGCGAAAAATTCCCCGTCTTTCACGAGCGAAACTTTCACCGCCTCGATCAGCCCCGCGCGGCTCTCATCGGGATCCTGGCTTTCAAGGAAACGGAAATCGTTGATGACCGCGAAGGGCACGCCGAAGGAGCCGATCCAGTTCTTTTTCCCGAAGCCGTTGATCGCGCTTTTCACGCCCACGCCGCTGTCGTCCTGGGAGAGGGTGGTGCTGGGGAAACGGACGAGGCGGACGCCCCGGTGCGCCGTCGATGTGGCGAATCCGACTGCGTCGAGGAATGCGCCGCCGCCGATGGCGAGCACGTAGGAATGCCTGTCGATGTGGCCGTGATCGATCTCACGCCAGACCTCGCGGACGAGATCCTCATCCGCCTTGCAGGACTCCCCGCCGGCGAAAATGCGAACACCCCGGAAGTCGATGTCGAGTTTTCCAAAGTATCCCTGGATCTGCTCGGAAATCCCTTTCCAAGATTCCGCGACGGCGGTTTCCAGGAAAACGAGGGCTCTCCTGCCGCCGCCCTCCGCGAGGACATCGGCCAGCGCGGGGTTGCCCGGAGCGAAAGCATCGCGGGTGAAAATCACCCGGTGCTTGAACGTGACGGGGATTTCGAAGTCGTGGCGATCCATGTGGGTGCTTTCCTGCGGGGGCGGCTAGATACGCAGTAATACCCCGCTGCGCCAACCTTTCTTTCCCAAAATTCCTCTCTGCAAATCACTTCCGCGCGTTTATCCATGCGCCATGCCCGAGGAGATCACGCTTTACGAATCGAAATGGCTCGGCCTCTACCGCATCGGCCACTGGGATTTCGCACGCCGCCCGAACTCAGACTCCTGCGTCGGCGTACTCGCCGTCACGGACAAGGGCGAGGTGGTGCTGGTGGAGCAGTTCCGCATCCCCGTCGGCAAACGCGTCATCGAGATCCCGGCGGGCCTTGTCGGCGATGAGCCGGAGCACCATGGCGAGTCACTTGCGCAGACGGCGGGCCGCGAGCTGCTTGAGGAGACGGGTTTCCGCGCGGCGAGTGTCGTGCCTTTGCTTTCCTCCCCGACCTCTGCTGGGATGACGCCGGAATTCACGCATTTTTTCCATGCGACGGGACTGGTTCGCGAAAACGAAGGCGGTGGCACAGGCGGTGAGGACATCGCCGTTCACATCGTGCCCTTGGCCGGATTGCGTGAATTCCTCGGTGAGAAGCAGGCTGGCGGCGTTGCCGTCGATTTCAAGATCCACGCGGCACTCGCTGCGGCGGGGATCGGGTTTTAGTCCAGTCCCAGCGCCTGCCGGATCAGCGGATCCTTTAGCGCCTCGGAAAGCAGCGGGTGGCGGAGCAGGGTGCTGAAACGCCCTTCCTGGGCGAGGTTCACGAGTTCCGGGTCATCGACGATAATGGCACGCGGGTAGGTCCGTCCGGTTTTGGGATCGATGATTGGTTTGAGCGGCCTGTCCGGGCTGGCGGCGATCATTTTCGCAAGCTGCAGGCGTGGCTCGGTGGTCAGTGGATCAAGCCAATCCATGAGCTTCGGGGGCACGGCTACGGAGAGTGAATTTTTCAGGCGCTCGGCGAGGCTGGGGCTCGGCGGCGAGCTGGTGCCGAACTCGGCGGAGTTCCGGATCTCTGCAACCGAGCTGGCGTGGTGGATGAAGGTGGCCGCCGTCAGGCAGAGCAGGGCGGCGGGGATGATTGTGATGATGAGCCGGAAAACAAGTTGCCCGGAGGAAGTGGGAGCCGCGTCTTCGGATGATTTCGGGACGGGTGCGCGGAAGAAGCGGATGATGCGGCGCAGGATGATCAGCGTTGCGAGGAAGGCGAGGATTGGCAGGCCGGTGGAGATGAGTTCGGACGGTTTTTTGAACCACTCGATGGCAAGGGATGGAGCCTGCTGCCAGACGCGGAAGCCGACCCAAGCGCTCAGCGTGAGGCAGGCGGCGTTGACGATGGTGCGTGCGAGGCCCCGGATGAACATGTATCCCGCGCAGAGCCCGAAGATGATCAGGGCGGCGGTGCCGAGTGAGATTTCGGGAAGGGTGTCCACTCTGGGTAGATGCTGAAAATGCTGAAACTGAAAGGCTGAAATTCGGTCAGCTCCGCATGGCCCGCTGGCGCAGGAGATGATCGGTGAGGACGAGGATGGCCATGGCCTCGACGATGGGTACGGCGCGGGGCAGGACGCAGGCGTCGTGGCGGCCCTTGCCCTGGAGGGTGGTGGGTTCGCCCTTGTCGGAGACGGTTTCCTGCTCGGAAATGATGGTTGCGGTCGGCTTGAAGGCGACTCTGAAAACGATGTCCTCGCCGTTGGAAATCCCGCCCTGCACGCCGCCGGAACGGTTGGTGATGGTGCGGACTTTTCCGTCGCGCATTTCGAAAGGGTCGTTGTGCTCCTTGCCGGTGAGCAAGGTGCCCTGGAAGCCGGATCCGATCTCGAAGCCCTTGGTCGCTGGAATGGATAGCATCGCTTTCGCGAGCTCAGCCTCCAGCTTGTCGAAGATCGGCTCACCGAGGCCGGGAGGACAGTTGCGGATCACGCATTCGATGATGCCGCCGACGGAATTCCCCTCGGAACGTATCCTCTTGATGTGGTTGATCATCGGCTGCACCGAGGCTGGATCACCGGTGCGGACGATGTTCGATTCGATCTGTTCAGAGGTGATCGTCGCCGGATCGACGTTCGCGTGGATGTGCTGAATGGTGCTGACCCATGCGAGGATCTCGATGCCGGGGCTGAGTGCGTCGAGCACCTGTTTGCCGATTGCCGCAGCGGCGACGCGGCCTATCGTCTCGCGGGCAGAGGCGCGGCCACCGCCGGACGGGGCGCGGATGCCGTATTTCGCATCGTAGGTGTAGTCGGCATGGGAGGGCCGGTATTTCGACGCCATTTCATCATATGCGGTGGGGCGTTGGTCTGTGTTGCGGACGAGGATGGAGATCGGCGTGCCGAGCGTTTTCCCGTCATGCAGGCCGGAGAGGATCTCTGCGGTGTCGGCCTCCTTGCGGGGTGTGACGATCTCCGATTGGCCGGGGCGGCGGCGATCTAGCTCATGCTGGATGTTTTCAAGGGAAACCGGGATGCGGGGCGGGCAGCCGTCGATGATGACGCCGACGCCTCCGCCGTGGGATTCGCCGTAGGTGTGGATGCGGAAAATTTCGCCGAAAGTGGATGACATGTCGGAAGATTCTAAACTCTAAATCTGAAATTCTAAACCCTAATGAAGAGGAAGATTAATCTAGATGTTTCCCGAGTTTGAAAGGAAACAGGAAAAGCAGGGTGGCGCGCGGGGATGGCGGGTTGATCTCAAGGCAGGTGAGGGAACCCTTGCGGATCACAACGGTGCCACCGGCGGAGCCGATCGCCTGTTGGACGAAGTGGGAGAAATCCGGTTCGTGGCCGACGATCATGATGCGTGTGAAATCCGGGAAACCCGCCAACTCGGAAAGTGCGGCTCCGGGCGACATCCCGCATGACAGCCAGCTCTGTAGGATAGGCCCCGGCATTCCGGCGGCCTTGGTGAACTCCTCCGCCGTCTGCCGCGCCCGCAATACGGGGCTGCTGAGGACAATTTCCGGCAGGAAATCCGCTGATGCCAGGACGCGGGCGGCGTTGCGCGCCTGTTCGATTCCTTTCTCCACCAGCGGGCGGGAGAAATCACCCGCGTCGCCGGGGACGGGTTCTGCGGCCTGGCCGTGGCGGAGGAGGAGGAGTTGCATTTTTTGAAGAGGTTGGAAGTTACCCGTTAAAAGTTATTTGTGAAGACCTGGAACTCCTAACAGATAACTTCCAGCCGGGGCGCAGCCCTTACATCGTCATCCCGCCGTCCACTGCCAGGACCTGGCCGGTGACATAGCGTGCGGCAGGGCTGGCGAGGAAAAGGACGGTCTGGGCGATGTCCTCGGTGGTGCCGAAGGTGCCGAGCGGGATTTTCCCGATGATGCCTTCCTTGACGTTGTCCGGTAGTTCATCGGTCATGTCCGTGGTGATGAAGCCGGGGGCGATCGCGTTGCAGGTGACTGCGCGTCCGGAGAGTTCGCGGGCGACGGCCTTGGTGAACCCGATGAGCCCCGCCTTGCTGGCGGAGTAGTTCGCCTGGCCCGCGTTGCCGATCAGGCCGATGACGGAGGCGATGTTGATGATGCGCGAGTTCTCTCCTTTCATCAGCGGGCGCATGAAGGCTTTGACGGTGTTGAAGGCTCCCTTGAGATTGGTGTCGAGCACGGTGTCCCAATCGTCCTCTTTCATCCGCATCAGCAGGCCGTCGCGGGTGACGCCGGCGTTGTTGACCAGGATGTTCACCGCGCCGAGTTCCTCGGCGATGCGCTTGGCGGTTTCCTGGACGGCATCGTGGGAGGAAACGTCAACGGCATAGGCGGTGCAGGAGCCGGGGTGGGTTTTGTTGATCTCCTCGGCGGCGGAACCGCAGCTCGATTCGCTGCGGCTGATGAGCGCGACTTTCGCTCCGCCCGCCGCAAACGCGCGGGCGATTTCCTGGCCGATACCCCTTCCGGCTCCGGTGACTACGACGATCTTGTCCTTGAATTGCATGGTTGGTTATTGGGCGTGGATGGTTTGTTGGAGGAGTTTCCCGAATTCCGCGAGCGCGGTCGAGTATTTCCCGGCGAGGGAGGTGTCCGGCTGCAGCAATGAGCCGGGCGATGATTTGCAGAATGTTTCCTGCAGCGCGGCGAGATCGTGCCCGCCTGCCGTGGCCGCGATCAGTGCGGCTCCGAGCGCGGCGGAGTTCGCGACCTCGAAGCGCTCGACAGGAGCCTGGAAGACATCGGCTACCACCTGGGCGATTCCGTCGTTCTTCGCCGCTCCGCCGGTCAGGCGGATGCGATCCGTGGTTACGCCCATCCATGCGGAGTTCAGGCGCATGTTGAGGAACTGGCCTTCCAGCAATGAGCGGATGCGCAGGGCGGGCGATGCCTCATCGGAAAATGAGGTGACGGGTTTTTCGAAATCGTGGCGCGGCGTGATCTCCGGGCCGTAAAAGGGAAGCGTCAGGTTCTTTCCGGCGGATGCGGAGGTGGTGGCGAGGGAATCCTTTTCGAAAGCCGCCCAGTCCACTCCAAGCTCGTCGCGGAGCGCTTCGCGAGCCAGGGAGCCGTTGCGGAAACAGATCAGCGACATGAAGCCGCCTGCCGGATTACCGAACACGTGGCCGTATCCGTTCGGGTCGGTTTTCGCATCAGGCATTGCGGCGAAAAAGGTATCGCTGGTGCCGAGCGAGATCACGGCCTGTCCTGGGGTCGTTGCGCCCATCCCGACGAGCGATGCGGGATTGTCGCCGGTGAACGGGCAGACCTTGCAACTACTGGAGAAGCCGTATTTTTCGGTAAGATAGGTGGAAACGGTTCCCTGCGGAACAAGGCAGCTTGATGGTGGGAGGAGCTTCGCCGCGAGTCCGGGTGCGGTCGCTTCCAGAAGCTTTTCGTCCCATGCGAGTTCACTGAGGTTCATCAGGTTCATCCCCGCGCCGTCGCCATAATCCATGGATACCGGTTTTCCGGCGATCACGGAGGCGATGAAGGAGCTGACGAGTTGGATGCGCTGCGTCGAGGCGTAGGCCGCAGGATCGGTCTTGGAAAATTTCCGGATCTGCGGGCCGGTGAAGCGCTCGATTGCGATCGATCCGGAATGAGAGCAGACTTCCGCAGATCCACCGAGCGATGCGGTGATTTCCTCACATTCGACGCCGGTGGAAGTGTCCATCCAGATCGGTGAGGTGGGACGCGAAAGCGCGGGTGCGAGCTGGGCCGCAAGCCCTTGCGAGGGATCGAGTTTTGCAATGGCGCCATCGAATCCAGCGTTGAGATAGACCGAGCCGTGCTGCTGGCCGGAGCCGGCGATGACGGTTACCGGGGAGAGATTGATGTTGGCGGAAAGTTTCGCAAAAAGAAGGTCGAGCGCATCGAGCCACATGAGCGGATCGGAATGCACCTCGCCGCCTTTTCCTCCCGGGATGAATCCGCTGGGCGCACCGTATTGCGGGAGATCTTTGCCGAAGTTCACAGACTCTTCCGCAAGGACTGTCCCCGTAGCGGGATCGATGAGGAGTGCGCTGATGGACTGGGTGGAGGAATCGATGCCGAGGAACATGCCCGCAGTTTTCCGGGATGGGAGTATCATTCAAGCGCGAAACAAAAAAAGGGCGGCTGCCGAAGCAACCGCCCTTTGGATTGTTAAGTCCGAATGCTTGGATTAGAAGCTGACGGAAAGCATGGTGCCTGCGACCAATTCTTCGGCAACATCGGCGTACAAGCCCGAATCATTGTCGTTGTTAAGTCCCCATGATGCGGCGACGTAAGGCGACAGCGTTGCGGTTTCGGTGAACGCCCAGTCAAGGGAAACCTTGGCGGTGACGTGTGCGAACTCAGACTCCTCAGCGAGGTATGCGATTGTTGCGCCGGTGTTGAGGGTCAGGCATGGGCTGAGCTCGAAGCCCTTGCCAACGGCCAATTCCAGGTAACCACCGGTTCCGGATCCTGCATCCTCGATCTCCCAGAAGTAAGTGAGGGAGGTTTCGAAGCCGTAGAATTCCTTGGAGAGGGAGAAGTAAACCTCCTGTGTGTCTTCGAGGGGAGTGAGCAGCTTGTTGGCGTCTCCTTGTGGGAAGTAGTAGTAGATGTATCCGACAGCTGCGGTTACGAAACCGAAATCCTTGGAGACTTCCGCGTAGATGTCGAGCTCATCGGCATTTGCACTACCGACTGGGGCACCGAATCCGGTAGGACCCTCGAAGCTGCCATACCAGGCACCGGCGCTGAGGCCAAGGCCATACATTTCGGTTGAGACATCAACACCGGCTTCAACGAGATCATCCCCGAGGTCGAGGCCGCGGAAGAGATATGCTGAGGAGTATCCGGTATGGATTTCGTATTCGAGTTCAGCCGAAGCGTTGCCAGCCACGAGGGCGGAGGCAGCGACCAGGGCGCCAATTGTTTTGCTGTAGTTTTGCATAGTGTTGTTGTTGGTTTCGGTTGCTGATAGCGTCCTTGACTGAGTCGCTTGGATACAGAAAAGGGTTGGTTGTGTGAGAGCGTTTCGCGTGCCAGAATTCTGGTTTGGACGATTCGCCGGATTTTATTTAACAAAACCTAAGGAACTGTCCAGCCAAATCTTTGTCACACGGATTTCTCCCGCACGGCGGTGGTCTATCGAACGGAAGGTTCTGCTGGCAAGATAATTTTTCAAAATTCGCAGGGCTTTGATTCTTGCGGCTCATTCGCCGAGTGGCCCCCGGCTGCTCGCAGCCGAGGTTGGCACGCGGTTTGCTTTGGGGAATCTGCTGCTCCCGTGGCGACTCATCCCACGCGGCAAGGCAATACAACATCCGACAACCCCGACCAATATGACCAGACGACATCCAATGACATTGCGAGCTCTTGCCCTAGCGGCGGCGGCTTGCTTCGCAATCCCCCTCATGCCCGCGACCGGCCTCGGCCAGGACGAGGCGGCTCCCGCGCCAACCGAAGAGGTGGCGGAACCAGCAGTCGCTCCAGCGGAAGCCCCTCCGGCCGAGGAAGCGCCAGCAGAAGGCAGCTACGAGGCGTTCATGGCTGGCCCGGATGCTGCCATGTTCACGGTCAACAACCTGTGGATACTGCTTTCCGCAGCCCTGGTCTTCATCATGCACCTCGGTTTCTGCTCCGTGGAATCCGGCATGTGCCAGAAGAAGAACACGGTGAACATCCTCTTCAAGAATGTATTCATCGTCTGCATCGGTGCCCTCGGCTATATGGCTTGGGGTTTCAATGCGATGTATCCCGGCTGGGAAGCAGGCGTTTCCAAGGATTTCTTCGCCATGGGAAGCCCGCTTATGAACGGCTTCGCCGATGAGGCTGTGCGCACGGCAAACGTGACCAATGCTTATGCAGGTGTGAACTACACCATCTGGACCGATTTCATCTTCCAGGCAATGTTCGCCGCCACCGCCGCGACCATCGTTTCAGGGGCGGTTGCAGAGCGTGTGAAGCTCACCAGTTTCATGGTGTATGCCGCGATCCTAGTCACCTTCCTCTACCCGATCACCGGTTCGTGGAAATGGGGATACGGCTGGCTCAACACCATGGGCTTCGCTGACTTCGCAGGTTCCACCCTCGTCCATGCCTTCGGAGGATTCGCATCCCTCGCCGCAATCATTGTCCTCGGCCCGCGCAACGGAAAGTTCACCGCTGATGGGGTGAAACCGATCCTTCCGCACAACCTTCCGCTCGCCAACATCGGTGTCTTCATGCTGTTCCTCGGCTGGTTCGGGTTCAACGGCGGCTCCGTGCTGAGCGCCGATCCCGAGAAGGTTTCCCGTGTGTTCGTCACAACCGCCATGTCCGGTTTCGCCGGTGGTATTGCTGCGATCTTCGCCTCGTGGGCGCTTCTCAAGAAGCCCGATCTCTCGATGGCACTCAACGGCATCCTTGCAGGTCTCGTTGGCATCACAGCCGGAGCGGACGTGATCAGCCCTTGGTTTTCGGTCGTAGTCGGCCTGATCTCCGGCACCCTCGTGGTTTGCTCGGTTCTGTTCTTCGACAAAATCAGGATCGACGATCCTGTCGGTGCGGTTTCCGTCCACGGTGTCTGCGGTATTTTCGGAACGCTCGCAGTGGCGTTCTTCGGTGGCGGCAACCTGATGACCCAGATCATCGGGACGTTCTCCATCTCCGCTTTCGCATTCGTCGCATCCCTGATCCTCTTCATTATCCTCAAGGTCACCCTCGGTGTCCGCGTCAGTGCACAGGAGGAGCAGGAAGGCCTCGATATCGCAGAGCACGGCTCGCCTGCTTACAGCGATGGCCACTAACCTTACCCGCTAGGGTTTTCACAAAACGGGCGGCACCGGAAGGGGTCGCCCGTTTTCGTTTGCCGATGGCGCGGGATAGCATAGGAATGGCCGTGATGAAGCGCCAGATGATACGGTTGTTGCTCGCTGCGCTGGTTGTCGCAGTGACATTTGCCGCGGCGCGGATCTGGACTGAGAAATACGACGGGGATCCCGATCCCAAGGCGCGCTTCCTGATCACGAAAGCGCTGGTGCGCGGCGACCGATCCTACCGCTGGGTGGAGCTGCACCTTCGGAAAAGCGCGGAGGCCGACCATGACCTTCGCAAACCGGTGCGGCTGGTCACGGCGGACGGCGCGGAGCACGAGCCGGCGGATACGACTTTCGCAGGCAGCCCTGAAAAGGGTTTCACGGACATCTGGTTCAAATTCTACCTTGCTGAGTCCGATGTCAAAGGGTCGCTCAGCCTCCGGATCAATGACGGCAAGCTCCGGGTCAAAACCAATGAGGGCGCGCCATCGCTCGGCAACGACGGGCAGGCTGTTTTCAAATCCGCAGACTGGGGGAAATCATGGCTTGGCTTCTGATCGATAACTCAAACACCCGCACCAAGCTTGCCCTCGGCGATGCCAACGGGCTGCTGGATTGGCGGGCGGTGATCCCGACCGCGGAACTCGAGGCCGCGCTGCTGGATCGCAAGCTCGCGGGGCTTGCTTTCACGGGGGTCGCCGTCGCGTCGGTTGTTCCGGTGAAGGCGGATGTGATCGCATCATATTTTTCCGCCCGGAGACAACCCGTCCATTTCCTGAGCCACGAAAGCCCGTTGGGTTTTGGGTTCGATCTGGATCATCCCGGGCAGATCGGAAACGACCGGCTTGCGAACGCCGTCGCACTCCGGGAAAGATGCGGCTTCCCCGGCATCGCGATTGATTTCGGGACGGCGGTGACGTTCAGCGTCCTTTCGCCTGAGGGAAATTTCATGGGCGGAGCCATCGCAGCGGGGATGGGCGCGATGACCGCCTACCTTGCCAACCGCACCGCCCAACTTCCAGCCATCGAGCCCCGCGAGCCGGCCTCCGCCATCGGACGGACGACCGAGGCGGCACTGCAATCCGGGGTGGTTCACGGCCACCGGGGGATGGTGCGCGGGATCCTTCGGGAAATCATTTCCGAGCTGGGCGGGGAGCCGCAGGTGATCGCCACGGGCGGGGGCGCGGCGTTCGCGTCGAAGGGGATTTACGAAATCAATCATATCGATCCCGATCTGACACTCAGCGGAATCCGCATCGTGGCATCGAGAGTGATTTGATCCGGAAAATCGCCAGCCGCCGGGTTTTGTGTGGATATTATCCGGCCAGATGGCTAGGCAGTGCGCGGCTATGAGCGAAATACCCTTGGCGATCGGCATCGACTTCGGCGGCACCAGCGTGAAAGCGGGGGTCGTGCGCGGGCATGAAATCATCGACCAGGCGCCGCCCATCGCGACGCAGGATTTCGATGGCTCCGCGCCGCTCATGGAGACCATGATCCGGGCGGTTGGCGATCTGCGCGCGCGCCATGATGGCATCGTCGCGGTGGGGATCGGGATGCCGGGCTTTGTGGATTTTAAAAATGGCATCGTGCTCGGCCTAACAAATGTCCGGGGTTGGGAAAACGTGCCGCTGAAAAGCGTGCTGGAAGCTAGGCTCAAGCTGCCGGTGATTGCGGACAACGATGCGAACTGCATGGCCTTCGCGGAGTGGAAGCTGGGTGCGGGCAAAGGCTTTGAACATCTCGTTTGCGCGGCGCTCGGCACCGGTGTCGGCGGCGGCATCATCGCGAACGGTCGGATGGTCCGCGGGGCGAAGTTTGCTGCCGGTGAGATCGGCCAGACCTCAATCGACTACCAAGGGCGCAGGGGGCATTACGGGAATCTCGGCGCGCTGGAGGACTACATCGGCAACCGCGAGATCGCCCAAGACGCGCTCGCCGCCTATCAGGCCGCTGGCATCGCCAAGGACATCGAGGACTGTTCCCCGGTCGCGCTTGCGGAGGCCGCGCGGCAGGGGGAAAGCATCGCGCTCGCCTGCTGGGATCGCATTGGGCGCATGCTCGCCACCGCCATGATGAACGCCTGCTGGCTCCTCAATCCCGAGGCCATCGTCATCGGCGGCGGCGTTGCCCGCGCCGGGGATCTGCTTTTCACCCCATTCCGCGAGCACCTCATCCGCCAGCTTTCCGGGCCGTTCAAGGATGGCCTGGCGATCCTGCCCGCCGCTTTCGGCCACGAGGCGGGAACAGTCGGAGCCGCCGCGCTCGCGCTCGAGGTGGCGGGTGGAGAGTAGGCTTGAGCCTACCGAGGGGCGCGGGTTTCAACCCGCAGAAGCTTACCCTTTCATCTGACATCGGGTTGAAACCCGATACCCTTGGTGGGCTCAAGCCTACTCTCCTCAGGAAACGCCGCGGATCAGGAAAGGCGGGGCGTCGAGGCTTTCGCCCGCCTTTTTTCCGAAGAGATTTTGGTAAAGCGGACTTTCCGGGCTGAGCAGCGTGATCTCGCGGCCCTTGTATCCGATTTCCAGCCCGCCCGAGGCCGGCGCGAGCAGGAACAGAAGTTTCGCCCCGTCCCTCTCCACTTCCACGAGCGCCCCGGCACCGATCTCCTCGTTTTTGGAAAAATCCCTGAGCCGGAGGTTCTCGAAGACGCGTAGGGTTTCCCCCAGTTCCTTCACCTGCCGCGCCTGTCCCGTCGCAAGATAGGATTCCTCAAGGTTGCGGGTGTCGTACTTGCTCTCCGCCTTCGAGCCGGGATCGGTCGCGGCGGCATGGGCGTCCTTCGCCGCCTTCGCAAGACGGTCCAGCCGTGCGCGGAGCTCAGCTCGGATCAGTTCCACAATTTCCTCTTTCATGTCGGGTGCGCGAATGTAGCCGTTGTCCCCGCACTGGCAACACATTGGGGCAAGAGGAGGCTTGACGGCCTGCGGAGTGATCGGCAGCTTGTGCGCCCGGCGCGGCCTCGGTGGCATGTTTCCGGCAACAACGAACTCACAAATCGATAGTTATGGCTGCGAAGATTTATACGAACAAGGATGCGAATCTCACCTCGCTGAAGAAAAAAACGCTCGCCGTGATCGGCTTCGGCTCACAAGGCCACGCCCACGCGCTCAACCTCAAGGACAGCGGCCTGAAAGTCGTCATCGGCCTTTACAAGAAATCCAAGTCCCGCGAGGTTGCCAAGAAGCTCGGCTTCGAGGTCATGGACACCGCCGATGCAGTGAAAGCCGCCGACGTGATCTTCGTCGCGACCCCGGACACCGTGATCCCTTCCGTTTACGCGAAGGACATTGCGCCGAACCTCACCAAGGGCAAAACCCTGCTTTTCTCCCACGGCTTCGCCGTCCATTTCAAGACCATCACCTGCCCGAAGGACATCGATGTCATCCTCGTCGCTCCGAAAGGCCCGGGACATACCGTCCGTTCGCAGTTCGTTGACGGCAAGGGCGTTCCCGGCCTCATCGCAATTCACCAGGACGTTTCCGGAAAGGCCAAGGAAACCGCCCTCGCATGGGCGCGCGGAATCGGCTGCACCCGTGCCGGCGTGTTCGAGACGAACTTCCGCGAGGAAACCGTCACCGACCTTTTCGGCGAGCAGGTCGTCCTCTGCGGCGGCGCCTCCGCGCTGGTCAAGGCGGGCTTCGAGGTTCTCGTCGAGGCCGGATACCAGCCTGAGATGGCCTACTTCGAGTGCCTCCATGAACTCAAGCTCATCGTCGATCTCATGAATGAGGCCGGCATCGCGGGCATGCGTTTCTCGATTTCCGAAACCGCCGAATACGGCGATGTCTCCGTCGGCCCGAAGATCATCGACGCCTCGGTCAAGAAGCGCATGGTCGCCCAGCTCAAGACCATCGAGAGCGGCAAGTTCGCCAAGGAATGGACCAACGAATATGCTACCGGCAGCAAGAACTTCAACGCCCTCCGCAAGGCCGGCGCGGAGCACCAGATCGAGAAGGTCGGCGCGAAGCTCCGCTCCACGATGAGCTGGATCAAGCAGACCAAGATGAAGAAAGGCGCCAGCCAGGCCAGCTACGTTTCCTCCTCGAAATAAGCGGAACCAATTCAACGAAACGCCCGTCCAACGCAAGTGGCCGGGCGTTTTTGTTATCGGGCCATAACGGGCAACCATGCCCCAAGAAAAGATATACGCCCTGAATTTTTCAGTAGGGGACTCGGCCAAAAAAAAACGCGCATTTGGACGAAATTCCCGACGAAGTCCCTGGACTGCGGCAGCCTGCTGCGAGCGGGGCAAGCCAAGGTTTCATCGGGCTTCTTCCGTGCCAATCCCGCCGTGCTCGCAGCTGGGCTGCATTGCCCAAAGGCTACAACAGGCTGTAGCAGTCCAGGGTGCTCCGCACACGGCTTCGGCGGTTTATTTTTGGCGGAGTCCCTAGCGCCGCATCCGGTTTTTCGGAAAATGGATACCCCCGCGATTTTTCCCACCATCGTTCATCTCAATCCCGTCAGACCAGGCATTTTTCCTCCTCGGCCTCCCAGCGGTGATACGCCTCCGCGTAACCGGGACATCCTGCGACCAGCTGCTCGTGGGTGCCGTCGCCGGTCAGCTCGCCCTCTTCGAGAAATAGGATCCTCGGTGCCTGGCGCAGCAGGTCGATGCGGTGGGTTACGAGAATCGTGGTTCCCGCACCTTCCCGCGTGCGCTTGAGGATGGATTCGTGGATCAGCGCCTCGCTCTCGGGCTCCACGCTTGCGGTCGGCTCGTCGAGCAGGAGGATCTTGGGCTCGGTCAGAAAGGCGCGGGCGAGGCTGAGACGTTGGCGCTGGCCGCCGGAGAGTTTCACGCCGTTTTGTCCGACCCTCGTCTCGTAGCCTTGCGGCAGGTCGAGTATGAAATCGTGGGCATTCGCGGAGCGGGCCGCGGCTTCGATTTCCTCTGTCGTTGCGCCGGGCCTGCCGTAGCTCAGATTATCCCTCACGATGCCATCGAAGAGGTAGTTTTCCTGACCAACATAACCGATG